>JACCDU010697349.1_pt1 | contig 16763 bp, 24 predicted proteins | sample 7446081 | NCBI WGS metagenome assembly JACCDU01 (sample SAMN15323447, study PRJNA562643) | freshwater metagenome | isolation source: river surface water | place: USA:Blue River Watershed | collected 2017-08-17
CCCGCACAACTGGTAAGGGACTACAGCAGGCAGAAGACTTCGTAGCAACAGCACGTTCTTTGCGCTTCTATGACAAGACAGTAGGCGCAGCAAAACTTGAGGTATACCAGCCAACACCTTTCCATCGCTTATACCAAAAGATTTCTTGGAATCAAGGAGAGCGTCCAGCAGGACTTGTAGACTTTAACGACCCTGATTCATACAGAGAAATTGTTGCAACGTTAGAGCGCTTGCGTCCAAGCACAGCAATCAAGGGAACACCAGCCACTGTAAGGAGAACTGGTCTTCTTACTGATGAACAGGCAAACAAACTTCTTAATAGCTATATTGCTGCAGCAACTCCTGAAGCAAGATTCATTGCTACCCAGAACATTGAAGAAACTGGCGTAAGAGCGCTAGCCGCTAAGTATGGTATTGATGAAGATGCTATCAACAACATCTATAATGACTACAAGGGTGCTCGCACATCTGCATTGAAGTCAATTCAAGATCGTGGATTTATGGTTGATACAGATGGTTCTATTATTAAGGTACAGCAACTTGAATCACAGAGCGCTGACTTCTTACCTTTAATGGACTTCGACCTGTTAGATAAGGTCTTAAAGCGTAACGCAAATACAATTAACGCTGCTCTTGGTAGAGGCGTAGGTAGAATATTTAACACAGCTGATGTGGTTCAGGACTTGTTTAAGGCTGGAGCATTGCTTCGCCTCGGATACACACAGCGTAACGCTATTGATTCACAACTTCGTATGGCTGCTTCTGTCGGAGCTATGGCATCTCTTCGCCACCTAGGCCCTGGTATCAAGAATATTGTTAATAACTCAGTACGAGTTCCAGCCCGCTTGGTTGATAAGTACAGCCCTCTTGGAACCACCGCAACACTTGATAAAGTTCAGAAGGCAAGCGTTGGCGTTATGCGTGAACTTGAAGAATTAAAAGGCAAGATTGGCGCAGCAGAAGCCAAGCTATCTCTTGACCCAGAAGATGTAGATTTACTCGGTGAAGTGAATACCCTTAAACTTCTTCGAGAAGAAAAACTTGCCGTATACGAAAACTACGCAAACGCTCTTAATAAGTCTAAGAAGGCAAAGCCTAAAGACCGTATTGGTACTGGAACATTCAAGGTGACAACTTCTGATGGTCAGGTCTATGAGCTAGACGATGCCTTCGGTGGACCACTAGGTGAGATGTTCCGTAAGATTGCATCTTCTGGTAACTCATTTGAGCGTATGGTTGACAGCAACACTGATATGTATGCACGTCAACTATCCTCAAAGGGTATCGGTGCTGTCCGTCCTACAGATCCAGCATACTTTGACCAGTGGGCGCAGACCTTGCGTCAGCAGTTTGGTAACTCTGCTGTAGTTAAGAAACTTGCTAAAGGTGAAACTATTGATGATATTGCTCAATGGTTAAAGGCTTCTCCAGAGGGACGTGATTTGCGTCGTCGCCTTTCTATCCCTTCAGATGAGGCAACTGAATATGTTACTAGAATCAGCAACTTCTTTGACACATACCTTCCAGTATCTTCAAACCTTCGCAGCAAGTTAAACGACATAACTGCAGAAGATTTACGCGGTACCTTTAAGGACCCAACTGACTTACCTGTTATTCACGGCCACCTTCTTGAAGAAACATTTTTTAATAAGTCTGATAATATTGTCAAGAAGTTTATTAATGGTGCGTTTAAGTTGCTTGCAACTATGCCAGAAGATACTTTGGCACGTAACCCATTGTATGTATATTTCTACCGTGAAGAAGCACGTCGTCGTTTAGACATTGTTGCTGGACTTAAAGGAGATAGAATCTCTTTTGAAGACCAACAAAAGATTATGGGTATCGCTCACAAGTCTGCGCTTCGTGAGATGAAGAAGGTGCTCTTCAATATCGAACGCAAGAGCAACCTTGCTATGGTTATGAAGTACATCAACCCATTCTTCTCAGCGCAAGAAAACTCTTACAAGACTTGGATGAAGTTTGCAGTTGCAAACCCTGCTATCGTCAATCGTGGCTATATGGTTTGGCAAGCACCAAATGAAGCAGGCTTAGTAACAGATCAGGACGGAAACATTGTTCCTGCTGGCCAAACATCTGGTAATGACACTATGTGGTTTAGTCTCCCAAAGGGAGTAAGGCAAGCAATCCCTGGTGCTGAATCACTCAGCAAGTTTGGTATACCTAAAGCATCACTGGATATTATCTTTCAGGGTGGACTAGACGCTTTGTATAACAAGGGTAACCCAAATCTTTTTAGCGATGTCTTTCCAACTGGACCTTACGTAGCAGTACCAGTTGCTCAGATTACTAAGAACCAACCTGATACAAGAGAAACTCTTAAGTGGCTATTCCCATACGGTTATCCAAAGGATGCCGCATCTGGATTCTTGCCAGCTTGGGTACAAAGATTGCAGACACGCACAGCAGGTCAAGATGACCCACAGTTCGCTCGCACATATCAACTTATTTGGAATACAGAACAGATGCGTGCAAAGCGCAACGGACGTGATCCAGTAAGCCCAGAGAGAGTCCTTAGAATGACAAAGGACTACTGGAATATGCGCGTTGCTGCGAATCTTATTATGCCATTCGCACCACGTTTTGATACTCCTTACAAGTTCTATCTTGACAAGTCACGTGAGTACAGACGTGTATATGGTATCGACTCAGACTCTAAGTTCCTAGAAGATTTTCCAGAGTTCTTCTCATTTACAACGAGCCTTTCAAAGAACCCAACTGGTGTTCAGTCATCGATTGCTGCTACGAAGAACATCAAAAAGTACGACAAACTTATTGGTGAAATAGTCAACATTGACCCTAAGTTGGTCGGTCTGATTGTTAATGACCCATCAGGATATGAGTTCTCACAGTCTGCATACGATTACCTTTACAAGAAGCGTGTGTCAGCAGATGCTCCTGATAGATTCCTTTCATCACAGAGTCCCGCTGAAGCGCAGAAGAAGACTGATGCCGAAAAGGGTTGGATTGAATACAATAAGTTTGCTGATGTGCTTGATGAAGAACTTGCTATACGTGGTCTTTCTTCAATACAGCAAACAGGCGCAGAAGACTTAAAGATATTTAAGAAGTACTTCATCAACAAACTAGCTGTTCAGACAGATGCTGAAGGCAAGCCTATGTTTGACGAGAAGACTGGTGAGTACGTTCGTACCGCTTGGTATGATGACTACCTAGACTCAGATGGTTCAAAGACTAACCGAGTTATTGCTGGATTGAGTAAGATACTTTCTAACCAAGAGTTCCTAGAAAACAACAAAAACAGCACAACTTGGAAGTCAGTAAACCAGTACCTTAAGTTAAGAAAAGTTATTGCACAGGAACTATTGAGCAGAGAATTCAATTCAATAGAAGCTAAGGCAAATGCTGATTTGAAGATTGTCTTTGACTCAGTGGTTACTAAATTGAAAAAAGATGACAAACTAGGTTTTGCTTATATATACGACAGATTCTTGTCACAAGACTTGGTAGTAGATAAGCAGTTAACCAAAAAGGAGACTAAATAATGGCTTATTCAGAGGCATTGAAAGCTCTTCTTAAAGCACAGGGTATTAGCGACGAACAGATTAAGCAGATGGAAGAAGAGGCTGCTGCGCTTGGCAAAAAGGACAAGAAGCCTCCAAAGGAAGGTACGTTCACTCGTACCTACACAAGCAATAACGTACCTGCGGCATCTTCAATTAAGGATACCGTTAACAAGGTATTTCAGAAGTACTACGGACGTGATGCTTCTGAGACAGAACTTGCTGCCTGGTCACCACAGATCCTTGCTAAGTACAAGTCAAAGTCTGGTGCTTCTAAGAGCATAGTCAAAGAGGTTTACAAGAACGGTGCGCTTATCAGCACCGACTACCTCACTGCAGATAACGAAGACCCATCAATCTTCCTTGAAGAAAAAATCAAGACTCAGCTTGCTGGTGGCCTACAAGAGATTAACGAACTTGCTATTCCAGAGGGTCCTTCTGGTAAGTACTTCGTGGCAATCAAAAACCTTGCCTACGATAATGGAATTAAACTAGCCGATGCTGACGCTACGGCTTATGCCAACAAGATTGTTGCTGGACAGGTTGATGAGAACACTGTCTTTAACACAATCCGTGAAAGCGCAGCCTCAGCATTCCCTGCTCTTGCAGATAAGATTAAAGCTGGCCTAGACCTTAAGTCTCTTGCTAGCCCTTACATCCAATCAATGAGCGATATCCTAGAAATACCAAACACTTCTATTGACTTGTTTGACCCACAGATTCGTGGAGCTATGGCTTACACTCTTCCAGATGGAAAGGTTGGCACTAAGTCAATCTATGACTTTGAAAGAGAACTACGCAAAGATGATCGTTGGCAGTACACAAATAAGGCACGGGAGCAAGCAGCATCTGTTGCTACCACCGTCCTCCGAGACTTCGGATTTATGGGGTAACAATGGCTAAAGCACCAAAAGACGAGTTCGGTACTCCGTTCGGACAAGCAGGTTCTGCAGCTGCTACAAAACTAGGCACACCATTTGGTCAGGCTGGTTCTGCAAAGGCTGCACAAGATGCAAACATTGCTGAGTCAGATGCTCGACTAAGAGCACGTATCCCTTCATCTCCTAACGCAGCTCCTAAAGCTGCCGCAGAAGAAAAGGCTGCAGAAGACACAACTGCAAAAACACCAGCAGGTGGAAGTAAGCCTGTACTTCCTCAATCTGGTCTTACTACTGAAGAAGTACAAAACCTACTTAAGAGTTATACTTCTGATGTACTGAGCAAGATGAGTCAGGAAGAGAAGACTGCTGAGCGCCTTAGCGCTTACAACATTCTTCGTATGGAATTTGAGCAATATGGACTTGGTAGCCTAGTAACAGATATTAGAAACTTACTCGTTAATGATACTCCAGTATCTGAGTTTGGCTTACGCCTTCGTGGAACCGACGCCTACAAAGAACGCTTTAAGGCTAACGAAGCACGCATCGCTGCAGGTCTTGCAGCACTTAGCCCAGCTGAGTATGTAGCACTAGAAGACCAGTATCAGAATGTAATGCGTAACTACGGACTTCCTGCAAGTTACTACACCAAAGACCAGACTGGTAAGCAGGTAGGATTTGAGAAGTTTATTGCTGGAGATGTGTCTGCTACAGAGTTAGAAGACCGTATCTCTACAGCACAAAAGCGTGTTATCAACGCTAACCCAGAGGTTAGTGCAGCGCTCAAGGCATTCTACCCAGACATTACTAATGGCGATATCTTGGCTTACGCACTCGATCCTAACCAGGGTCTTGAGGCAATCAAGCGCAAGGTAACAGCTGCTGAAATCGGTGGCGCTGCTATGGGTCAGAACTTAACTACATCAGCAGCACGTGCTATGCAACTTGCAGGCTATGGCGTTACTAAGGAGCAGGCACAACAAGGCTTCCAGACAGTGGCAGAAATAGCACCACGTGGTTCACAACTTGCTGATATCTATGGTGAAGCACCATACGGACAAGCAGAAGCAGAAGCAGAAGTATTTAATACGCAAGGCTCGGCGCAAGCTGCAGCGCGACGTAAGAAACTGAAGAGCCTAGAGGAAGCATCCTTTGGTGGCTCATCAGGAGTAGGTGCCCTTGGAAGAGACAAGGCAATCTACGGAGGAGCACAAGGTCAATCTGGCCTGTACTAAATAGACCTACCTTGGGATAGACCGGCGCTCAAGGAGTGAACTTAAAGACCGGTAGTAGGAGCCACGCTGGAGATCCCCAGAACTGCGTGAGGCCTGCGTTAACTATAACGAATGGGAGATGGACTATGTCCAACTACGAGTACGAGGACGACGACGACGATATCACTACAAGTGATAACGGAAATGATCTCGTCAAACAGCTGCGTAAAGCAGCAAAGCAAAAGGATAAAGAACTCGCTGAGCTTCGTGCACAGTTCGAGGGAGTATCCAAAGCACAACGTGAACGAAACATTAAGGACGTTCTCGAATCTCGCGGAGTGAACAGCAAAATTGCTAAGTTCATTCCATCGGACTTAGACCCAACTGAGGAGTCTTTGTCTAAGTGGCTTGACGAAAACGGAGACGTTTTTGGCTTTTCCACTGAATCCAACCAGCCTGTCGTCGACCCAGCCCAAGCTGCGGCGTATAAGAAGATGAATAGTGTTACTGAGCAAGGGCTAACGCCTGATGCAACAGATGACATTATGCGTAAACTTATGAGCGCTAACAGCAAGGAAGAACTGGACGAAGTAATTAGACAGTCTGGACTCTAACCAACAACCGAAAGGCATAACCTAAATGGCAGTTCCAGGTGGTACACTCACCGGTACATCCGCTATTAGCAACCTAGTCCAAACAGCGTATGATCAATACGTTCGTATGGCACTTCGTAGCATTCCAGTAATGCGTGCTCTTGCAGATGTAAAGCCGGTACAGCAAGCAATGCCAGGTTCATCAGTTGTATTCTCAATCTATTCAGATCTAGCTCAGGCGACATCTACATTGACAGAAACTTCAGATGTATCTTCTATTGCTCTTGGTAACCCTAACCAGATTACCGTTACATTGAACGAATACGGCTCAGCCGTAACAACAACAAAGAAGTTGAACCTCACTTCTTTCAACGATGTTGACACAGCTCTTGCTGACATCATCGCATACAACGCTGCAGACTCTATCGATGCTGTCGTTGCTGCTGTCCTCACAGGCGCAGGCAACACAAACATCATCTACGGTGGAAACGCAACAACAACTAACACAATCGACGCATCAGACACAATGACTGTATCTGATATCCGTCAGGCTGTAACAGAACTCCGTACAAACAAGGCTTTGCCTCGTATCGGTGAACTCTACGCAGCATACCTCCACCCACGTCAGACAGCCGACCTTCGTGCTGAAACTGGTACAGGCGGATTCCAGGAGCTCTCAAAGTACACAGACCGCACACCATTCGTGGCTGGCGCAGTCGGCGTAATTGAAGGTGCATTCGTTGTAGAAACACCTCGTGTGCCTTTTGCAGTGAACACAAACTCACCAGCAGTTAACGTTTACCGTGCTGTTATTGCAGGACGTGAAGCACTTGCTGAAGCTCAGGGACAAGACATCTCAACAGTTGTCGGTCCTCAGATTGACGCACTCCGTCGTTACCACACCATCGGTTGGTACTACTTCGGTGGCTTCAACATCCTTCGTACAGCGGCTCTTTACCAGATCCAGACTGCAGCGACAAACGGATAATCAACTTTAGTTGATTGACGGGTGGGGCTAGGGCAACCTAGCCTCATCAGTAAGTTCACTAAGGAGAACTAATGGCATATATGGCAACAACTCCCTGGGAGTACCAGACTTGGGGAGCGAACAAACCTTGGCCAGACCAGTACACACGCCTATCACAGCGTCGTATACAAGGCGGTACAGAGACTGGTGAAATTAACCCATTCCTTACCGACATTGCACGTGGCGTAACTTTGATTTACATTAACGGACATATTGAAACAACCCTGTATCCATACCAGAACACTCTGGCTGATGCAGACTGGTACATCTTGGGTGGGCATACACAAGAGATAACAGATGAGCAGGCAGCAATCCTAATTGCTGAAGGCTACGGAGATTATGTGGAGCCAATCGTATGAGTAAGCATCGTAGAGAAGTACACCCAGTAGAAGTAGATGGTTGCTTTGGGTGCAAGGTAAGCGGCCTACAACTATCAGTAGGGGATGCTCGTCACGACGGCATTCCATCAGCCAAGCAACACGACAAAGAATTAGGTTCATACTATAACGCAATCCGCCAAGGTATTGAACCAGTATCAACAAAGCAAAAAGATATTGATGCTGCTGTCCGACTATCTAACGATATGGGCAAAGCATTCGATGGTAACGCAATCTAACAAGGAGCAGATATGAATAAAGATAAAGGTAACTCAGCTGAGTCCACTATGGACACTGGCTACAGAATGGGATCCACAAAGGGTATTCCTGCTTCTATGCCAGCGGGTGGACAGACAGCAATGACCAAAGGTAATACAGCAAAGTTCGTTGCTGGGAAGAAGTCGGTGAGCAAATAATGTGCGCTAGCTGTGGTTGCGGATATGCAACATACGATGACATTGAGACGGGTGCTCCGGCAAACGAAGTGGACAAGACTAAATGAAGAAGCATCCAGGATTCAAAGCAGTAGCAAAGAAGATTGCTGCAAAGCAAGGTGTCTCCAAGGAACGTGCCAGTGCGATTCTTGCTGCGGGTGCTCGGAAAGCCTCGAAGGCAGCAGTCAAGGCCAACCCAAACCTTAAGAAGGTTAAGGGTATGCGAAAGAAGATGGGCTAATGGCTCGTCAACTTTACACTGAAAAAGGCGACAAGAAGGTAGATGCAAAGTTAACCAAGAAGTTAACTCCTGCCCAGAAGAAAGCCTTTAAGAAGCAGGATGAGAAACACCGCAAGGTCAAGTATCAGGCTGAAGATACCAAGATTGATAAGAAGATTATCAAGAAGATCAAGAAGAAAGTGAAGTAATGGCTAAGAGTCCAGCGTGGCAACGTAAAGAAGGTAAGAACCCAGAAGGCGGATTGAACGCTAAGGGTCGTGCTAGTGCTAAGGCACAAGGTAGCAACCTGAAGCCACCTGTGTCTGCTAAGCAAGCCAAGAAATCACCCAAGGCTGCAGCACGACGCAAATCATTTTGCGCTCGTATGGGCGGTAGCAAAGGTCCACTCAAGGATGAAAAGGGTAGACCAACTCGTAAGGCGCTTGCGCTTAGAAAGTGGGACTGTTAATGAAGAAGAAAGCATTTTGGGATAAGAAGAATCCTAATAAGAAATCTAAGCCATTGACTCCAGCACAGAAGGCGTCAGCAAAAGCAAAGGCAAAAGCAGCAGGTCGACCATACCCAAATCTGGTAGATAACGCAGCAGCCAAAAAGTCTAAGAAGAAGTGAGGTAGTAGGTGCCATTAGGTATTGCAGGTTCAACATTAAACGACGAATTAAACCGTCTAGCTAACGGTGGCACCTACCCTGCTATCTCTGCATACAAGGATCGTGCAGGTGCTGCTCAGGCTTGGGCTGCCGCTAGGAGCGTATCTCTTGGTAGCATCACAGACCTAGTAGGTACTATCAATCTTATCGGTGGTATTACTAACCGCAGAGATATGCTTGACATTGCTGGTATCTGCAACTTAATTGCTGGTACTACTGGACTAGAGCCAGCAGCAGCACTGCGTCAGGTGCTCTCGTAATGACAGCAACCTATAACTTAGTAGCACCGCAGGCTACAACATTTACATTTGCATTCCGTCCACAAACTGACGGAGTGAACTGGAACCTCACAGGCTACACAGCAACTATGACTGTACGCCCGTTCGCAGGTTCAACAACAACTACGCTACTTGCTACTACAGCAAACGGCAAGATTAGTATTAATACAGCAACATCAGTAGTGACAGTGAACTTCACAGCAGCTGATACTGATATCAAAGCGGAGACATACGCCTACGACCTAGTACTTTATGTAGGCTCGACTGTCACACGATTGCTAGAAGGTAAGTTCCTAGTACCGATTGGAGTAACAGTATGAGTGAAACAATCATCATTATTGAGTCTGCTCAACCGCAGACATCTGTAGTTTTCTCAGCAGACCAAGGACCGCAAGGTATACCTGGTCCTACAGGATCGACAGGTCCTACAGGTCCAACTGGTACCACTGGTCCAACTGGTCCTATCGGACCGACAGGTGCGACAGGAGCCACTGGTTCAACTGGCGCGACTGGCGCCACTGGAGCGACAGGAGCAACAGGTGCAACAGGACCGACTGGACCTACAGGTAATACTGGAAGCACAGGAGCAACGGGAGCGACTGGGCCAACTGGGCCTCAAGGAGCTACTGGAGCAACTGGACCAACTGGAAATACCGGACCTACAGGACCTACAGGAGCAACCGGTGCCACCGGTGCAACAGGACCCACAGGCGCAACAGGCGCTACGGGAAGCACAGGACCAACAGGTGCTACAGGAGATACAGGCCCTACAGGCCCAACAGGATTAACTGGGCCAACAGGTCCGACAGGCGCCACAGGAGATACAGGTCCTACGGGTCCTACAGGCCCTACGGGAGCCGCAAGCACAGTGCCTGGACCTACGGGACCAACTGGCCCTACGGGCGCTACAGGGGCAACTGGAGCCACAGGAGAGACTGGTCCAACAGGACCAACGGGTGCAACTGGAGCAACAGGTGCCACTGGTGCGACAGGTGCTACGGGTGCTCAAGGTCCTACAGGACCTACTGGTGCCACAGGTGCCACAGGCGCTACTGGACCTACTGGTCCAACAGGGGCTACTGGGGCAACAGGACCTACTGGTCCGACGGGTGCAACAGGTGCAAGTGCTACGGCGTTGCCAGATATCTTAATGCTCGGCGGTATGTAAACTTATACCTTATGAAGGTAAATGAGTACTTTGACCGAGTTGTGGTGATTAACCTAGACCGCAGACCAGATCGTATGGCTAGGCTCGGTGCTCAGTTAGATGAACTTGGTATCGAGTATGAGCGTTTTAGCGCAATAGATGCTAAAGAGTTAGATGTTAAAGGTTATGTGGCTGGAACTATGAGCCACGTTGCTGTACTGAAGAAGTACGAAGACCAGAAGATTCTAGTACTAGAAGATGACGCTTTATTCTGTGAGGGTTTCAATGAAAAGTTTGCGGAAGCGATTGAAGCACTACCTAATAATTGGGATGTCTTTTATCTTGGAGCGTTGGTAGACCCGAAGACTGGTAAGACTATCGAGGTCAATAACCACTGGCATAAGCAGATAGTGAGCACAGGCTCACACGCCTACTGCATATTGCCTTATCGTATGAAGTATTTCATCGAGCAACTTGATGGATACGAATGGTACATAGATATTGGTTTGCGGGTATTTGCAGAGAAGTATCAGGCTCTGATAGCCCAGCCAAACCTAGTAACACAATTCCCCTCATACTCAGATTTACGCGAGCGAGAGGTGGATGACTTTTGAAAGTAGCTGTATACACAATCTGTAAGAACGAGGAGAAGTTCGTTGAACGCTGGTATGAATCATCTAAAGATGCCGACTACCACATCCTCACAGATACAGGATCAACAGACGGAACAGTTGCCCTTGCTAGAAGTCTTGGTATCACGGTTAACGAGATTGTACTCAAACCCTTTAGGTTTGATGACGCGAGAAATGCGTCGCTAATATCTGTACCTACAGATGCTGATTATTGCATAGCGCTGGATGTAGACGAAGTGCTGGCACCAGGGTGGCGTGATGCGCTACAGGTAGCCTACGACAAAGGTATTGATAGACCAACATATCGTCGTATTGAAGCGTTCAATGCAGATGGTAGTCCACTGACAGAGTTTAATGGATTTAAGGTACACCGCAGGTTTGGTATCAGATGGCATTACCCGATACACGAGGTACTGGACTGGTACTCAACTGAAACAGAGAAGTCTGAGTACATCGAAGGCTTTGAGATTCATCATCACCAGAACACAGAAACATCTAGGAAGCAGTACTTACCGCTACTAGAGATGGCTGTGAAAGAAAAGCCTGACGCTAGAAACTTGTACTACCTAGGACGAGAGTTGTCCTACTACAAGGAGTATGAGCGCAGCACTGAGATACTCAAGAAGTATCTGGAGATTTCTATATTCAAGCAAGAGCGTAGTTCAGCTTGTCGCATATTAGGTATCGTCGATCCTAGTAACGCAGAAGAATGGTTTATGAAAGCCACTGAAGAGTGGGAAAGTCGTGAGTCCTTCTTAGCGCTGGCTAACTATTACTACTTGCGTAAAGAGTGGGACGAGTGCCACCTAGTAGCAAAGACTGCACTGACCTTCGATAAGAAGCCAATGGAGTTTCTTGTCGAAGCGTGGGCGTGGGGCCATATGGCAGAAGACTTAGTTGCAGTAAGTGCGTGGCAACTAGGAGATTACGAAACAGCACTAAAGCACGGACGTAAGGCGTTAGCACTAGCGCCTGATAATGAAAGATTACAAAGCAATGTTAGATTCTACGAAAGTAAGGTAAGCGATGCCAACGTTCAATCAGATGACGTCAGAGGTACAGAGTAACCTACAGGGCTATTCCCTGCGCCAAGACCGCATTACGTGGGTGGCAACAGCAGGTGGTATCTCGGCTACTGATCTCAGTATTAAGATTGGTTCAGCAGATAACCTTGCTAAAGGTATCGTGCAGATTGATAACGAACTCATCTGGGTCAACTCATTCGACCGACAGAACCTCACACTTAACGTTGCCCCTGGCTTTGGTCGTGGCTATATGGGCACAACACCAAGCCCACACGCACAGAATGCACAGGTAATTCTTACACCTACATTCCCAATCACAATGATTCAGCAGGCTATCAACGACAGCATCAACTCCCTGTACCCGAAGTTGTTCCAAGTCTCATCAACTACCTTTACCTACAACGCAGCACAGATTGCATACCCACTACCAGATGATGCACGTGATGTGCTCTACGCATCGTGGCAAACACCTGGTCCATCAAGAGAGTGGCTACCTATTAACCGCTGGCGTATTGACCGTATGGCAAACGTAGCAGCGTTCAACACTACGAAAACGGTGAATCTCTATGAAAAGATTGTCCCTGGTCGTACAGTCCAAGTCTATTATTCCACTATCCCAAGTAATCTCACTAACGACAATGATGACTTTGCTGCTGTTACAGGCCTACCAGAATCGTCAAGAGATGTCGTTACTCTTGGAGCTGCATACAGACTCCTCTCTTACATTGATACCGGTCGTATTAACCTATCCAGCGCAGTGGCAGATTTAGCAGATACCAAACTTCCATCAACTGCTGGTGCTAACGCATCTAAGTACATCTTTGCGCTATACCAACAGCGCTTACAAGAAGAGTCAACCAAACTTCAAGACCGATTCCCAATCCTTCTCCACTACACCCAATAAGGAAAACCTATGACCCGTCTGTATAGCTCCGTCTCAGTTGAGACAATCCTCTCTGCAAGTATCACCAGCTCGCAGACCTCAATGGCTGTGGCTACTGGTACTGGTTCTGCACTCCTTGGTGGTGTAGTGCTTGCCGCTGGTAACGTAGATCAGTTCACAGTTGCTATCGACCCTGACACTGTCAACGAAGAGATTGTGTTTATCACCGCTAACTCTGGTGACACATTCACAATCGTTCGTGGTCGAGCAGGTACATCACAGATTACACACGCATCAGGTGCGACAGTACGCCACGTACTTACATCCGATGACCTTGACTATTTCAATACAGCGCTACAGCCAGCGCAGTTAACTGCTAAGGGTGCGCTGATTACGGCAACCGCTGCAGGAACTGCATCTACGCTTTCAGTAGGCTCTAATGGGCAGGTACTGACTGCAGACTCTACAGAAGGTAGAGGCATCAAATGGGCTACACCATCGTCACTACCATCACAGACAGGTAACGCTGGTAGATACCTCAGCACAGATGGAACTACAACATCTTGGGCTGCAGCGGTATCAACACTGAACGTAACCTTTAATGCTCAGACTGGTACGACTTACACTCTAGTATCAGGAGATGTTAACAAGTTAGTTACCCTGTCTAACGCTTCAACAGTAACGGTAACCGTTCCTAATGGAGTCTTTACTACTGGTCAACAGATTAACTTGCAGCGTTTAGGTGCAGGTGCTGTCAACATTGCATCAGATGGAACCACTGTAATTACTGGTACAGGAACTGGGTTACGCGCTCAGTACTCTGCAGCAACTTTGATTTGTACATCAAGTAACAACTTCACACTGATCGGGGACCTATCCTAATGCCAGCCTATAAAGTCTTAGCGCAGTCTGCACCTAGTGCTGCGACTGCTACTACGCTACTAACAGCAAGCAGTGCGACTATTGTGTCCACACTGCAAGCTGCAAATCGTGGTGGTACACAGGATGCTATTCGCATCGCAGTGCGCCCAGCAGGTGCAACTCTTGCTAACCAGCACTACATCGCATTCGATGTACCACTTGCGGCTAACGCAGTGCTATCGCTACAAGGCGGTATCACTTTGGCTAACACCGACGTTATCACTGTGTACTCAACAAGCGGTAACACATCATTCTCAGCCTTCGGATCGGATGGTAACTAATGGCTCTTAATATCGTAGGCGGTACAGTCAGTCCGTCAACACCTTTAACGATTGACCCTAAGACTGGTACTACATATACCTTTGTCTTGACTGATGCTAACAATGAGTTAATCACAGCAAGCAACGCATCTGCTCAGACTTATTCAATCCCAACCAATGCCTCGGTAGCGTTTCCCATCGGTTGCCAAATTAACATAATCCAAATCGGGGCAGGACAAGTGACAATAAACGCAGTCACCAGCGGAACGACGACTGTACTTTCAACCGGAGCGACAGCTGCTGCTCCTAAACTAAGAGCGCAATACTCAGTGGCCACATTGATTAAAGCGGGAACCGATCTATGGTATGTGACAGGTGATATAGCGTGAGTCCAATACTTGGTATTTTTGCATCACAGGGCAGGGTTGCTTCCAATTCTTATGAGTCGATTCAGACTGTAACAGTCGGCGCAGGAGGTTCATCAAGCATTTCGTTTACCTCAATCCCTAGCACTTACAAGCATCTTCAGATTCGAGTTCTTGCGCGCTCTACTAGAGGAACAAACAGCGATGGAACAAGTTGGAGATTTAACTCTGATTCGGGAAGCAACTACTCAATGCACAATCTAAACACAGATGGCTCTGGCGGTGTTTCGGCTGTGGCGCAAACATCAGTCGCACAAATAGAAATCAACAGAGTTGCCGCTGCAAATCTAACTTCTACTATTTTTGGCGCAGGTGTAGTAGATATTCTTGATTATGCTGACACTAATAAATACAAAACAACTAGAAGCATTTTAAGTTATGACGCAAATGGTTCGGGAGAAGTGTATATTTCATCGGGTTCTTGGCGTTCTACGGCAGCAATCAACTCAATTACAGTGACTTGCGCAGTTAATTTTGCTCAGTACTCATCATTTGCACTATACGGAATTAAGGGGTAAAGACTAATGCCAGCAGGTTCAACATACAGCACGATTGCTACTACTACCCTTGGCAGTGATCAGTCAAGCGTAACTTTTTCAAGCCTTGGTTCTTATACAGATATTGTGATTGTAATAAACGGAAGAGCCAACAGCACGCAAGATCCTAAAATTAGATTTAACGGAGACTCATCAAGTCTTTATTCCGCTACAGGTTTATTTGGAAGCGGTTCTTCTGCTTCATCAGGTAGAGGTAGTGGCACTTCTGGCGCATTGTCTGAGGGCGTAGTATTCAGCACAGGTAATTACAACTTAAACTGCATTGTTCAAGTAATGAATTACTCCAACACTACAACTTTCAAAACCTATTTAAGCAGAATAAATAACACGGATTATGGAACAGCAGCAGTAGTCGGGCTTTATCGTTCTACCTCTGCAATCACAAGTATCACAATTTTAGTTGGAAGCGGAACGATGACCACAGGCTCAACCTTTACCCTCTACGGAATCACTGCGGCCTAAGGAGACAATATGCCAAATACATTTACCCTCATAAGCGCAGTAACCGTAGGATCTGGTGGGGCTGCTGAAATAGAATTTGCAAGCATCCCGCAAACTTATACTGATTTACTTATTTTTTACAGTGCTAGAGATAACCAGTCTGGTTCAACTGGAAACGATAACGGAATCAAGTTCAACGGTTCTTCTTCTAGCTTTACAGGAAGAAGACTTTTAGGTAATGGAGCTAGCGCATCTTCAGATACTGTTGCTCCTTATGCTGGCTCTTCTACTTCTGGTGGAGTCACTGCTAGTACATTTTGCAATAATTATATCTATATTCCAAACTATACTGGCTCAACAAACAAGTCTTATAGCGTGGATTCTGTAACAGAAAACAATGCCACAACCGCATATCAAATCTTATATGCTGGTTTATGGTCTAATACTGCCGCAATTACAAGTGTGACTATAGTTAGGCCTAGTACTTTTAACTTTGTTCAGTACAGCACAGCTTATTTATACGGAATTATCAAGTCATAACAAATAAGGAGAAATAATGTCACGTCCAACCCGCATTGAGGTTAACTGCGAGACTGGTGTAGAAACCATTATCGAACTAACTGACGCAGAAATTGCACAGATGGAAGCAGACGCTGCAGCGGCTGCTGCACGCAAGGCTGAAGAAGATGCAGCACTTGCTGCAGTAGAAGAAGCCAAGGCATCTGCTCAGGCAAAGTTAGCAGCTCTTGGCCTTACAGCCGACGAGATTGCAGCGCTTTCTAAGTAATTCCTGGTAATACCTACCGCCAACAGGCGGTGCTTTGTCGTACCAAAAAACAATTTAAGGAGTAGTAATGCCATATGGCTCACTCAACTGCACTAAGTGCGGGGAGATCAAGCAGGAGTCAGAGTTCCACGCGGAGGCTAGAAATCCTAATAGGAACTATCGGCGTTCTAATTGCAAGGCTTGCGACAAAGTAAGAACTCGTATCTATAAGGAAGCTAATAAAGAAATCCTTAACAAAAAACGAGTTCAGTACCGTAGAGAAAAAGTTGCTTTTTTCCCGCCTGATTTATTTGACAAAAGATTTGCAGAACAAAACGGAGTATGTGCTATCTGTGGTGACACAGAAGCAGGAGGGCGTGGACAATTCCACGCTGACCACGACCACGCAACGGAAACTCCTAGAGGAGTTCTTTGCCACAGATGCAACATTGCATTAGGGCATTTCAGAGACAA
>JACCDU010124834.1_pt1 | contig 16760 bp, 16 predicted proteins | sample 7446081 | NCBI WGS metagenome assembly JACCDU01 (sample SAMN15323447, study PRJNA562643) | freshwater metagenome | isolation source: river surface water | place: USA:Blue River Watershed | collected 2017-08-17
CGAACTGAGCGAACAGATGAACGCCCTCTTTGAAGCCGCGACGAAAGACCCCAAAGGGAAGTAATCGCACCTTAATCCGCACCTCCGCAGGTAGGGCTGGCAGTCCCGGTCGGCCCCTTGATTCCGACCCTCGGACCAGCCGGGACGCTGGTCCCGACCTGCGCGCGGAACGCGTGCGGTTAGGGCTTAGCGTTTGGCGGTTTGATCGATGCGGCACCAGGTGCACTCGATTCAGCACTCTCATCCCTCCCCTTGCCCACGTGTCACCTTGCCCACGTGCCCCCTATCCATCGGTAGGGCTAACCGTCCCGGTCGGCCGTGTATCTATCCTCGGACCAGCAGGGACGCTGGTCCCTACCTGGCGCGAATGGCATTCGCGAGCGGTTAGGGGGTTGGCGGTTGGCGGCTTGATTGAAGCGGCTACAGCTACGCTCGACTCAGCACTCGATTCAGCACTCCGCACTCTGTACTCGATTCAACACTCCTGCCCTCTGGCCAACCGATCAACTCATCAACTTTTCACCCAGCCACATAGTCGACGACCAATGCCTTCTCCAATACTCCGCCGAGCATACCGACGAACTCCTGGTGGGCGGGCTCGTGGAGGTAATGCTTCTCGAGCGCTTCCTTGGACGCGAACGTCAGCGTGAAGACATGGGTGAAGCCCTGGTCGAGGCCTTCCGGGCTGACGTTGGTCCCGTGCTCGAACGCCTTCACCGCCGGCAGCTTGCCCGGCAAGGCCCTGAACGCGTCGACGATCGCCTGCACCTTGGCGGCGGGCGCGTCGGCCTTGAATTGGAACAGGACAACGTGGCGGTAGTGGCTCATGAAGCCAGCGAGCCAATACGTCCGGGGTCGTCAAGCAAGCGTGGCAATCCGACGCAGCCCCTCCGGCCTACCACCCTCGGCCGAGCCGTGAGGCAGGGCTGACCGTCCCCGCTCGGCCGCAGGCATGGTTGAGCGGTTCATGGCTTGGCCGGTTGGCCGGAAACATTCGCACCCCGCCTTCGGCCTTCCCGAGGCGCGAAGACGGGCAACGGCCAAGTGTCGATGTGGGGATTGTCGGGTTTGACTCCGGCCACCCCGCTTGGTTATAGGAAAACCATGAAGTGGCTGGGATTTATAAATCTTGTAACACTTAGCCTGCTTTTGTCCGCCTGCGGTGATGACCTGGCTTCGAAGGCCAAAGCCGGCGACCCGGCAGCGCAGTACGAACTGGCGCTCCGGCTCGAGGGCGCCGACCCGGAGAAGGCGCACCAACTCTTGCTGCTTTCGGCCGCGAAGGGTAACCCGGACGCGCAATTCGCCTGGGGCCAACGGCTCCTTCAGGGAGCACCGGGCCTCAAGGCCGACCCGGCCAAAGCCATCTTCTGGATCCAGAAATCCGCGGCCGCCGGCTACGAGAAGTCCAAGCGACAGCTGGTGGCCTGCTACGTGAAGGGGCTGGGCGTGGCGCCCAACCTGACGATGGCGTGGAGATGGCTCACCCTGCCCGCGACGGACCTGGAGCCGGGCGTGGCCTTCCAGCTCGGCGAGGCCATCGTCGAGCGGCGCATCCCGGGGGCGGACACGGATAAGGGTATCCAGCTCCTCCAGCAGGCGGCCGAGGCGGGCAGCGCCAAGGCCATGACCAAACTGGCGAAGGTCAAATTCGCCGAGAACCAGGTCGCGCCCGACTACGAATACATCCTGCCCCTCCTGATGAAGGCGGCGAAACTGAACGACGCGGAGGCCTGCCGACTCTGGGGACTATCGCTGCTGCGCGGCGAAGGCCAGGAGGCGGACGCGGAAAACGCCGTAGTTTTCCTGCGCAAGGCCGCGGAGCTCAAGGACTCCCAGGCGGCCTGCCAACTTTATTGGGAACTCAACGCGCGAAAGAACCCCCGGACTGACCCCGGGCTTGCGTTCCGCCTGCTCCAGGGCGTCCAAGGCTCCAAGGACGGACAAGTGCAGTACCTGTTGGCGCGCTGCTACCACTTCGGACAAGGTGTCGCGAAAGATGGCGCCAAGGAGCTGGCCTGCCTCGAACTCGGCAAGCAGATGGCCGACGCCGATTGCGCCGCCTCGCTGGGCTTCGCCTACCGGAAGGGCCTGTTGGGGCTCCCCAAAAGCCCCGGCATCGCCAGCAAGCTCTACCTCGAGGCCGCCCATTGGGGCCGGCGGGATTACTTCTACTATGCGGCGGTCGCCGTCGAGGAAACGGGCAACCGGGCCGCTTACCTGCATATTTTGAGCGAGGGCGTGAACGCGAAGGATTTCCGGTCCATGAACGCCTTCGCCCTGCTCCTCGAACAGGGCAGTCCCGACGTCCCGAAGAATCCCGCCCGCGCCTTCGCCCTCTACAGCGAAGTCGCGGAGCAGGGAAACCTGCACGCCAAGACGAAGATGGCCGAGCTGCTCATCGACGGGAACGGCGTGGAGGAGGATGCCGGCCGAGGGGTCCAGATCCTGAAGGAGGTCGCCACCGCCGACTATCCCTACGCGCAGGCCTTGCTGGCCGCCTGCCTCGTATCCGGCAAAGGATGCGACAAGGACCAGGAGGAGGCCTACTTCTGGGCATACCTGGCGGCCGCCCAAAGCAAGGAGACGAAGTATGCGCAGTTCCGCGACAAGCTGGCCTCCGAGCTCAGCGATGGCGCCCGGGCCAAGATCGCCTCCTTTTGTCGGAAATGGCTGGAGAAGGGGAAGTCGGATGGCGGCGATGATGACGGCGGGGCGGGAGCCCCGGCCGGCGGGACCGGCAGCGGGATCATCATCACAAACGCAGGCCTGGTGCTGACCAATCACCATGTCATCGCGGGGTGCAAGAAATTCGCCGTCATCACCTCGACAGGCGACCGGGTGGCGGCGAACCTCGTGACCAGCGACCCCAAGCTGGACGTGGCCGTCCTCCGTCTTTCGAAGCCATTCAGGCACCCGCAGTTCCAGGCCCCTCCGGCCTTGGTGAGCTCCGGATCGGTCAAGTCGGGGGAGAAAGTCTTCACGTTCGGCCATCCGTTGGCGGATCTCCTCAGCACCGAGGCCAAATACAACGAGGGCAGCGTCAGCGCCCTTTCGGGCATGCGCGACGACCGCAACATCATGCAGATTTCCGTGCCCATCCAGCCCGGCAACAGCGGGGGGCCCTTGGCCAACAACCGAGGCGAAATCGTCGGACTCATCGTCGCCACGGTGAACGGGGGCGCGCTGCTTCGCCAACAGGACATCCTCGCGCAGAACATCAATTTCGCCATCAAGGCCGACCCCATCCTCGCCTTCCTCCGCTCCAAGGGCATCGCGACCGATGGCGGCGTCCGCCCCACGGATGCGGTGGAACACGTCAAGGCCTACAGCGTCAAGATCATCTCCCAACCATGAACCGTCCCAACGTCGGCATCCTCATCCTGGCCTGCATGTCGTTGCTCAGCGCCTGCGTCGGCCCAGGAAGCAACGTCGAGATCCGCACCAAGTCCTTCCATCGCCTGACGCAAGTCCCCCGCGGGCAGAAGTTCGCGGTCCTAGCCACGGATGCGGAAAAGAACCAGGACCTGGAGTTCATGACGCATGCGGCGCGGACTTCGATCTACCTCAAGGATCTGGGCAACACGATGGTCAAGCCGGGCGAGAAACCCGACTTCGTCGTCTACCTCAGCTACTCGGTGACGCAGGTGGGCTATGGCTATTTCAGGCGCGAACTGGCTATCAGCGCGTACGACCGCAGCCCCAAGCGCGAACCCGGAACGGATGTCCCGCTCTATCAAGGCAATGCCTTGAGCCTGGGTTCCAGCTCCAGTTCCGCCCAGATCGTCCCGATACTGATCGATGGACTGATGCGCGACTTCCCCGGCAAGGCCGGTACGACCAACGAGTACACCTATCCCGCGGACTTCGTCGAACTGGTCTACCAGCGGAACGACCCGGCCTCAGCGCGGTAATGCCAACGGCTGGGCTCGGCCGCTGGTCTGCTGCTGCAGCTTACCGTCGGCCTTGATGAGGTCGGCCGCGGCCGCGGCCACCAGGCCATCGTAGATCTCGGGAATCTTCCCGTAGTTCAGGGTGCCGTAGGAGATCGTCATGCTGTAGTCGTTCGCCATGAAATTGGCCTTGCGCCAAACTCCATCGCTAAAGCAGACCAACGTCTGGTTGATGCGCAATTGGACCGAGCCGACGATCATGGGCGAGTCCTCCTGCATCATCAGCTCCAGGTTGGCGAAAGCCGTCGTATTCCATGAGCCCGAAGGAGCCGCGATGTCCACCACCTCCAGCCCCTTCGACCGGAAGCCCTCCTCCACCCGGCGCTGGACTTCGTCCCTCGAAACCTTGGTGAAGATCGCCTCCGGACCGATGACGATGACCCGGACCCTGTTGCGGAGCGGCATGATGGCCGTGGGCCCGAAGGCGATCTGCGTGGCTTGGGCGGCTTCCTGCATCCGGGACTGCTCGGACAAGGCATCCTTGTGCTCGGTGGACAAAATCCCGACCGCCGGGGCGGGGGCCGCGACTTGCGTCTCGACCGTCTTCACCACTTCGACGCGGCGATCCACGAACTTGACCTCCGGGAAGGCCAAGCGGCCGATGAGCACGCCCACGACCAGGATGCCGGCGAACCAGAAGGCCCTAAGGATGGGATGGGCCTGCTGGCTCACTTGCTCGTCTTTCGTTCGGGAGTCGGCCCCGCCTTCGACAGGTCGTTGGAGGCTTGTATGGCGAGGCTTTCAAAGATGGCAGGGATCTTGTTGAAATTATCCGAGCCGTAACTGATGTGTTTCCCATATTGGCAGGACTTCAGCCCCGCCCGCTTCCAAAGGCCGCCGGCAAACGCCATCATGTTGTGCTGAATATTGACCTCCAAGGTGCCCGACAGGGTGATGCCGTCGTTGGACAACAAGAGGCCGACATCGACCCACACGATGGTCTCGCAGTAATCCCCACCCGAGTCGACGACCGTGAACCCATCGCGCCTGAATACGGACTCCACCCGCGCGACGATCTCAGGCTTGGATATCCTCCGGAAGACCGCGTCAGGACCAACCACGAAGATCTTGATCTTCTTGTCCTTGGCAGGAAAGACGGCTTTGTCCTCGAAGCCTATTTCATTCCTATCGGCGGCGAGGATGCTTTCCAGGATGCCCGCGCCATATTCCTGCTCCTTGGTGAGCTTCGCCGGGACTTCCACGCGTTTCTCCACGGTGCGGATGACCTCGACCGGCTTTTCCACGATGCGGTCGACCATCTTTTCGACGATCTTCTCCACCGGGATTTCCACGCGCTTCTCCACGATCACCTCGACGGGCTTCTCGACGATGTGCTCGCGAGGGAAGAGCATGGAACCGGCGGCAGCCCCGATGACGACTGCCCCGGCCAATGCGCCGATCATCCCCCAAGGGATGGTAGCGGTGGTTGGCTGGGGGGGAGGTTGGTTCGTATCCATTTGTTTCGCCCGTTCTACGGTTTGGGGAGGTTTTTTCAAGCCTGCGCCCAAGACCATTGGGCGCAGGTGGCGGCTGGCCGGCGGCTCGGCGGATGGCACCCATCCGCCCCCGGACATGGGCATGCGCAAGGTCGGCCCGCGGAAACGCTCCCCGTCGGCGGGCACCGCTCCGGCGAAGGGTCGCTGGTTCGGCCCGCGGGTCGCCAGCCAGGGGCGTGGCCGATGTCCGGTCGGTCGAGTATTGTTCTTCTATTAATTCAATCGGGCCAACTAGACTTCGATCCCGCAATAATCGCAGGTCCCGCGACGAGGCGCGGAGGCTCCGCAGGACGGACACTTGGCGGGACGAGCTGGCCGCCTCGCATCCACAGCATCAGGCGCCGGCCGCCTCCGGGCACCCTCCTTGCCCAGGATGATCGTCCGCATCTGGTCCGAAATCTCGGCGGCGACCTCCACCCTGCCTCCCGCCGCCCGGCAGGCGTCGAAGATCTCCAGCCAGCCCTTGAACGAAACCGGCAGACGGACGGATTCGCCCGCATGCTCCAAGGCCATGTGATACCTCGTCTTGGCGTACCCCGGCAACGCGCCGAGGTTGAGCCGGACGACGGTGCTCGAATCAAGGAGGATCGCGAGGACTTCCGCGTTTCGGCGGCCCACGGCCAGATAATCATCATTCAACGTGACGTGAACGCACTGTCCATCCTCACCGCCAGGCACATGCGGGAGGTAAATCTTGGTGCCCTTGAGTCCGGAAGCCGTGCGAAGGTCGGTGACAGGGTCGAAAGGGGCGACCCGCGAAAACCCCGCCGGGCGCTGGGGCCGCCCGCTCGGCTCGGTCGTCTCGGTCGGCTCGGTGGTCGAGTTCAAGGCGTCGAACACGTACCATAGCATCGCGCAGACCATGATGGCGATGATCACCACCTCACCGCCCAGGTAGGCGAGATGGATGGCCGCGCCCATGGCTCAGAGCCCGCGAGCGAGGACCCCGGTCCGCAGCTTGATGGTCGCATCCAGGCGCGCACACGTCGCCCCGATCTCCTTCGCGGCGACCCCGGCCTTCCCCGCATCGGCTTCGACGGCGCTCAGCTGATCATGCAAGGACTGCAGGCAGGCTCCGATCTCGGCGTCCTCGGCGGAGCTCGCCGGCGTGGATTCGACGAACACGTAGCGGAGGTTGTCCTGGCTCTTGGCCAGCGCCGTCTTGGCGGGTCCGAACTCAGGTGCGCCAATCAACTGGGCGCGGGCCACGAGCCTGGCCGATGCATTCTTGAAGCCGCTGAGGGTGGAGTCGGCGGGATGCACGTTGTCGCTCGCGACCGCTCGATCGGCCACGGCCGACCCGAGCACCGAAAGCACCACGAAAGCCGCGACCGCCACGATGTGCAGGGCCCAGATCAGCGTCGCGCCCGCACCCAACCCCACCAGCAAGGCCGCGCACAAGGTGAAGCCGAGATAGAGCCAAGCATACCAGATGCGGGATAGCCCGAAGAGATGGCGGGCGGACTTCTCGTCGTTGGACATGGACTGGAGGATCATTCCTCCGAGGAGAAACTCGGCCAACACGACGGGGACCAACCCGAGGGCGAAGCGACCTCCGTCCTGGACCGGGCTGAAGAGCAGGAAGGCGAGGCCGACGGTCACGGCGACGACGAAGAACGTCAGCGCGAGAACCTTGAAGAAGGAGTTTTGGTTCATGGGATCGGAAATCAGGCTTTCGCGACGGGCGTGCCGCACTCCAGGCAGAACTTGGCCCCGATCGGCAGCAGCGCGGAGCATTTGGAGCACTTGGGCTTGAGGTTGAAGCCGCAACCGACGCAGAAGGCGGCGCCGGCCGGCGACTCGGTCTTGCAGGAGGGGCAGGCCACCCCCGCCACCACCTGAAGACCCGTCCCGCAGGAGACGCAGAACTTCGCGCCCGGCTGGTTGCCGGTGCGGCACTTCGGGCAGCTCAAGTTCCCGGGCTGGATGGAACCCATGGCCTGGGACATGGCCCCGCCGAGCGCCGGGCCGGCGCCAAGCCCCATCCCGAGGCCGATGCCCGCGCCCATCACGGCCCCGCCAGTGCCGGCGTTGCCGGCGGCCTCCTGCAGCGCGTCGAAGGTGCGCTCCTGTTGGTAGTTGTAGCCGAGGATCTCCATCTCGGCCTTCTTCGCGAGGGCGCCCTTCAGGCGGGCCACGGCCGGATCGTCCTCCGGCGCGTCGATCGAGTTGACGAAGAACTTGGTCAGGCCGAGGCCGAACTCCTCGAGTTCCGGCGTCAGATCCTTCTTCAGTTCGTCGGAGATTTCGTTCAGGTGGCTGGACAGGTCCAGGATCGAAACGCCTTTTTGGCCGAGATACTGCGCGACCGCGTCTTTCGCGCGGGTGACGATGACCCCGCGGAAGTAGCTGTTGAAACGGTCGCGGTCGAAGGTGGAGAGCGTGCCGACCAGCTTGATCAGGAACTTGCCGGTGTCCTGGACCTGCAGGCCGAGCTGGCCGTACGCCCGGACCGGCAGCATGATCTTGTACTTGGGGTCGAGCGCCTGGATCGGGCTCGAGGTGCCCCACTTGATGTCCAGCGAGATCATCTTGTTCACGAACCAGACTTCGGCCGTGAAGGGCGAGCGTCCGGTGGCGATGTTGAGCACCGAGCTCAGGACCGGGTAGTTCGCCGTGTCGAGGGTATGGCGACCGGCGAGGAAGGGGCCGACCGGCTGGCCGCTCTTGATCAGCCATGCCTCCTGCGACTCCGCCACGATCAGCTGCGTCCACGTGCCGAGTTCCTCGGAGGGGTACTTCCACGCAAGGATATCAGGGGTTCCGTTCCACTTGAGGACGTCGACGATGGCCATGCGGCCATTCAGCCGAAGCCTCCCCTTGCCATCAACCGAAAAGCATGCCGGCGGCCGCATCCCAGACCCATATTTACATTAAAATACTGCTACTCCGGAGGCCGCGGCCCAGTTTGGGCGTGAAAACCCGGCGACGAAGCCCATTCTCGGGCGCCCGACCCATGTTCAAAGCCCCCTTCTCCTTCAACGGCCGCATCACCCGGACCGAGTACATCATGTCGACCTGCCTGGCGTTCTTCCTGCTCGGGTTCACCGGTTTGCTCATCACCGGCTCCGAAGGCCTGGCTTTTTTGATTTCGGTGACCATCCTCTGGTTCTGGATCGCCCAGGGCGCCAAGCGTTGCCATGATTTTGGTCAGGCAGGCCTGCTGCAGGTCATCCCGGTGATCAATCCCATCGCCCTCTGGTTGTTCCAGGGCGCCTCCGGACCGAACCAGTACGGCCCCGATCCCCGCAACCCGGCCTTGGCGCCGCCCCCCTTGGCTTCACCGGCGCCCCCCGCGCCCATCCGCCCGCCCCTGACGACCCCGCCCGCCTACCGTCCGCCGACGAAGGTCGCCTCCTTCCGCTGCGGTTCCTGCGGAGCCCAGAACAAGGACGTCAGCTATACCCAATCTCCGAGCTGCGAATTCTGCGGAAGTCCCCGCACCGGAAAGTAAACCCCGCCCCGGAAGGAAGCTCGGGCTAAGCGGGGCTGAGTTTACCGGAACCGCAGTACTGGCATAGATTCAGCGTCCCTGACTTTGCGTATTGTCCGCGACCGCCGCACGCCGCGCAGGCCATCTCGATTTTCACCGCCCCCTCGAGGGGCGGGGCTTCTTTGAAGTATCCCGGCTGCCACGAGGGCAACGCCTTCATCTTCTTGACGAACCAATCCGGGCAAGCCGTGTCGAACTCGACCTTGGCGCCCCTGTGCGAGCAAGCCGCGAGAAACTCCCCCGAGCCGACGAAGTCCATGGGGATGGTCCGGTCACGGTAGCCATCCCTGAGGCTCAATCGGTACCTGAATCCCAGGAACTCATCCCACTCCATCTGGCCATAGCCCCGTTTCCTGATGGCTTCCTCGACGATGACCACGATCATGAGCGACTTACCGACCTCGAAGACCGCGGTCTGGTCATTCTGTACGACCGAGATGCGGGACTCCGAAAAGTCGCTGCTGCACCGGGATACGACGCTCGGGACTTGAACGCGGGAGAAAAAGACCACTGCCATGCAGAGCAGAAACGAGGCGACGGACGCGTAGAGGTAATATTCCCAGTTTCGCTTGGCTTCCAGGCAGAGGAAGGTCAACCAGACCGCGGCGACCAAAAGGCAGGCGGCGACGACCCACGCCCACGCCGGAACCGTGGTGCTTTCCGGCGCGGACTCTTCCTCCCAGCGGCAGGTCGCCTCCTTGAACGGCAGGACGACCTTGGGGTCGAGATGGAACTCGTCGGCAAGCTTCGTCTTCCTGGCATGGTTGACGACTCCCCAGATGATCGCGCCTACCGCGACGATCGCAGTCTTGATGACCCAGCCGTAGCCCGCTGAATATTCGGCGACGTAGGTCATGGGTCTGAGCGATGGTCCAGGCCGACGGCCTAACGGAGTCCGATCAGCCTCAACGTCCCGACGGCATCGACGGTGAAATAGAGCGTCAGCGACATGTTCTGGCTCAAGCCGGAAGCGCCCACCACGTGCAGGTCGTACTTCAGGGACACGGCGCCATCCGCCGCGAGGGGACGACCCATGCGCGACTCCCGCAGCTCTCCGAACTCGAAGGTCCAAGTTCCGTAGCTCCATTTCGAATCCACGATCATGGTGTAGATGTCACCCGTCCGCTTGTCCCTCAGCTTGTCGATGACCGCGGCCTCGTGGCCCTTGAGGATTTCCTGGTAGAGCTGGTTGCGGTCGGGGGCGGCGATGGAGAGCTCGTCGCCGATCCGCTTCACCATCATGGCCTCGATGGCGTTCAAGGCGGCCAACTCCCTATCCTCGAAGGCCCTGAAATCGTTGTAGATCGGGGGGAAGAAGTTGCCCGCGACGAGGGCGGAGGTTTCGTTGCGCGCCGCATCGCGCAGCCTGGCCATATAGGCGTGACGCCCGGAAAGCAGCTGGTCGAGTCGGGCCGCGTAGGCCAAGGCATCGGGGTGCACGAGCTTCGCGTTGGCGCGCAGGGCCGCGAGCTTCTTCCCGCAAACGGCCAATTCCTTCATGGCGGCGTCATAGCTGTTCGCCAACACGGAATAGTTGATGGCCGTGCCAGAAACGTTGTGGGGACCGGTGATGAGGACATTGCGGCGCACGGCCATCCCGACTTGGGCCCTGTACATGGAGTCCACGAAGTCACGGGTCCGTTCCGGCGACACCGCCTGAACCTGGGCCGGCGCCGGCATCCGGGATGCATCGGCCACGGACTGGGCGGGCTTGGCCGTGGCCGAAGCGCCGGGCGCTTCCTCCCCCTTGACGGGCTCGACGGGCTTCTTGGGCGCCTCCGGGACGGGATCGGGCAATTTCGAGGCCTTGGCCGACAGTTCCTGGAGCAAGGCGGAAAGGGTCTGCTTGTTGACCGACGGCGCATCCAGCGCGGGTCCTTCGTCGAGGACGAACGGCGACTCGGCGTTACCCGGGGCGTCGGATTGGCTCCATTTGGCAACCAGACCTTGGACGCGCTCCACCTGCTTCTCCTTCAGCTTCGAGGCGACGCCGTCACGCGTGGCCCGCAGGTCCGCGTCATCGTTGCTGGCGGCCGAAAGGCTGAGCCAGAAGTAAGCCTCCCACTGGAACTTCTCCCGGATAGCCTCGCTCAGGTCCGCGATCGCACCCGCAACCCTCTCGTTCAGTTGCTCACGGTTCAGCTTGTCGACGGAGCCGTCGTTGTTCGCCTTCAGGAGCAAGGCGATCTTCTGCAGGGTCAAGAGCTCCTCGCGCTGACGGGCGGACAGCACTTCGTCGAAATCCAGCTTCATCTGGTACTCGCCGACGTAGGAGAGCAACTGGCGGGCCAGCTTGGCTTGGGCGGCGGGATCACCTTGGCTGGCGGCCCGGCGCAGCAACCTGACCACCTCGGGGTGGTTCACGGGCAAGGCGCGGCCATCGCCGGTGCGATGCTTCTCCGCCAACCACATCAGCGTGCCGATGTCGCCCGATGCGGCGGCCTTGTTCCAGCTATCGCGCGCCTTCGCGTCGCTCTGGGGCACGCCCCTGCCGTCGCGGTACATCTCGCCGATCTTGCGCAACGCTTCCCCGTCCCCCTTCTCGGCGTCCTCCTGGTATAGCCGGAATGCCTCCTGAAAGTTGGGCTTGTTGCCCTTGGAGGCCACCGCCAGGCGGTCGGCCTGGAGCCGGCGATACCCCTTGAAACCCATGGCCGCGAAGAGATCCTGGCGGCCTTCCTCCCAGGAAGCCAGCACGACACCCCCCAGCAGCACGACGCCGACGACTCCAGCGAGGACGACCTTCTTGACGGAGATCGGTTTCGGGGGCGCTTGGACGGGGGCGATCGGGGTGTTCATTCTTCTTATAAACTTATGCCCATGCCCAGATTCAAGCCATTCTTATATATGTCGGCTGTTTTGCCGTCGGACGGAAGGCGCGCCGACCTCGGCCGGCGTTTATCTGGGCTTCTTCAAGCATGGTGGCCGGCCCCCGGCGCCGCGCGTTCGGGTTCCCGGGCCAGGGGCTGCCAGGGCGCCGCCAAACCGACCGGGGTCAACGGCGATCGGGGGAAATTACCGGATCGCCGGACGACGGCCGTACTTCCTCCGGAATACCTCCTGTCCCTCGGTGGTCACGACGGGCAGCAGGTCGGTGCCGTTACAGCCGACGCAGAACTTGACCGCGTTGGAATCCTGGCGCCGCCAAACCGAGTAGATGATCCCGGGGATGAGGTAGAACAACCACAGCAGGACCTCCAGGACCAGGTTGCCCGGCATCCTCTGCCCCGGGACGGACGCATACCGACCGCACGAGCGGCAGACGACCCCGGCGCCATCGACGGACACCGCTTCCTCGACCGGCAACGGAGGGACGACCACGGGAATGCTGACCCGCACCGTCTCCTTGGGACGCGCGGTCTCGGGGGCCGGAGAGCCACAGAAAGAGCAAGCCCCCTCCGCCCCGGCCACATTTTGCGCCCCACAGCCGCCGCACTTGAATGCTAGGTACATTGTCTATTTTAGTTATACCTTACGGTGGAGATAATCAAGGAGTTTGGCCGCCGGCAGCGGGTGTTGCTGGTTCTTGGGACAACCCGCCGATCCGCCCCCGCGTCGCTCGGCGCCATCCTTTGACAACGGTTGACGCCGGCTTTCGGCAGGCCTGACCGTCCTCGGGGCCGCGCACCTTATCCCGCGGACCAGCAGGGACGCGGGGCCCTACCCAGGACGCGTATGGCAGACGCGAGCGGTTAGGGGTTAGCGGTTGGGGGTTTGATTGATGCGGCACCAGGTACGCTCGATTCAGCACTCGATGCAGCACTCTGTACTCCGTAATCCGTACTCTGCACTCCGTCTCTCTCAGGTAGGGCTGACCGTCCCGGTCGGCCGTGCATCTCAGATCCGCGGACCAGCAGGGACGCCGGCACCTACCTGGCGCGAATGGTATATGCGAGCGGCTGGGGGTTAGCGGCTGGGGGTTTGGCTAGGCGGCACCAAGTGCAAACGATGCAGCACTCCGTACTCTGTACGCTGTACTCGATTCAGCCCTCTCATTCCTCCCCTTGCCCACGTGGTACCGTGCCCGCGATGGCCCTGTGGATCTGTTCCAGTTAGGCTATTCTCGCTCGAAATCGGCCGCCTTCCAACCTGGGGAGGCCAGAAGTTTCTTCTTGAACCAATTGGGCGCTGAATCTGCCCACCTTAGAATTACGCCGCGGTCGCGGCAATGGGCGATGAAACCGACCTCCCCTTCGAACCCCAGGGTAGTATCGCATGTCCGCTCACCATCGCGAAAAACCGCCGAGATGCTGTGGTCATCGCCGCTCAATCCGACGGAAATCTCCATGGTCGTTTCCGCCCCGAGGCCGAATTGATGTTCGGTGCCGTCGGCAAAATGGAAAACGACTTCCTCGAAGCCAAAATCGACCCTCTTGACTGGCGCTTCCTGACGGTAATCGCGCCAAAGCAGGAAGCCGACTACAACCAGAATAAAAGCCCCGGTCAACCCGAGCCACATGGTGGTGTTGTCGCCCAAGGCCACCGTGGCTCCAATCAGGGCGATCGTCGCGATCGCCAGCCAAATGAGGCGTTTCTTGGCCTTGTTAGGAGCATGCTCCACGTCGTACTCCAGGAACTCTGGTTTGAATTCGGCGCCACCCACCAGGTTCTTGACGAATCTCTTACGATCGATTCGTCGATTGATGAAGCTTACGGCCGTCCCTACTGCGATTATGATAAGGAACCAAGTTGGTCGCTTGTAGGCCATGGGGTCGACGGGTTGTAGAATGTTAGCGTAATTTTCAGAGGACACCCGTAACAACAAAATACTGGCGCCCTAACCTCTCCTTCGCGGCCGCCCTCCCCGCTCTCTCGTCTGTTTCTTTCAGGTAGGGCTGACCGTCCCGGTCGGCCGTGCATCTGACCCCGCGGACCAACAGGGACGCTGGTCCCTGCCTGGGACGCGTATGGTATACGCGAGTGGTTAGGGGTTCGCGGTTGGCGGTTTGATGATGTGGCACCATGCACGCTCGATTCAGCCCGCTAGTCAGTACTCTGCACTCCGTCTCTCTCAGGTAGGGCTGTCCGTCCCGGTCGGCCGTGCATCTGATCTCCACGGACCAGCGGGGACCTTGGACATATAAGTGGCGCGTTCATTCCTGCGAGGGCGGGAGATGGCACGCAGGGGCCCGAGCAGACCCCCAAGCTCGACATGGCCTCAACGCACGTGGGCAACGCACCAAAGGCCGACCCACAGCACGTCCACGAAGCTGAGCACCATCCCGAGGACGGTGGTGAGGGCGAAGAATGGCCCGAGCAGGAACATCGTCCGGAAGAAGTTGATGCCCTGTCCACGGACGATCTGGGCCAACAGCGTGCCCATCCCGATGAGGCGAATGCCCGGAATCAGAATACAGAGCAGGACGACCTGCGAGGCGACCGGAAGCGGAGAGTAAGCTACGACCAGCAACCCGACCAACGTCAGCAACTCCACGAAGATGCGGTTGAGGGCGAAGGCGCGGAAGGTCACACGCCATCCGCCATCCGTGCCCCCGGTGAGGAGCAGAAGCAGATGCGTGACGAGGGCGGAACCGAGCGTGATGATGAACGGACGGACCAAGCAGAGCAGGAAGAGTCCGAGCAGCATCAGGCTGGCCACGGACCCATACGGCGTCTGCAACCCCAAGGAGACGGCCCAGGAAAAGAACTCACCGGCGGTCCCTTGGAGAAATTCGGGGAACGCAGGGACGATGAGATCCTTGATGGCCCCGACGCGCTCGATGGATTCGGACACCGGGTCGAGCATCAGGTGCAGGCCAAGGGAGGCCAACAGCACCAGGACCATCAGGATCCAGGGCCCCAGGACGCCGGGCTTGGCGGGGACCACCGGCGTCGTGACGGGGGGCGGATTGACGGGAGCGGTAGTCATAGGATTCAGCGGCGGGAGGTGCGCAGCGCCCAGTAGATGGCGAGGAAGAGATCCTGAAGGGCCTTGGCGACGTAGGTCAGGCCGGCCGCGATCAGGACGGTCTTGGCCACCTTCCGCTCCTCGGCCGTCTTGAATAGTCCCAGCTTATCGAGCTCGGCGAGGGCGCGCCGGGAGGCGTCGTACTCGTTCGGCAGGGAGAGCAACGACATGAGGAACATCACCGAGTAGACGATGACCAGCAGGAAGAGGATGGGCGGGAAGAAGAATCCGATGCCGATGACGATGACCTGCAGCAGGAAAGTCCCGATATGGGCGTACGGCGCGACCGCGATCCACCACTGGAAGTAGCGGTAGCCCTCCTTCTGCTGGAGGGCGTGGCCGACCTCATGGGCGGCCACGGCCATGCCGAAGAGGCTGGCCTTGTCGCGGACGTCCGTGGTCAGCGCGATTTCGCGGCTCTTGGGATCGTAATGGTCGCCCACCGCGTCCTTGGCGGTGTTGACCGGCACGTTGGTCAGGTCGTGCGCGGCGAGGATCTGTTCGGCGACCTGCTTGCCGGTGAGGTTCGCCTGGTTGGCGAGTTTGGTCGCCTTCCGGCGGGCGTACCAAAAGTAGAAGATCGCGACCAGCGGCAGGATCGGGGCGGTCGCGAAAATGACGAGCAGCAACAGGGCGATGGGCATGGGGCGGGCGGGGCGTAATGTTTGTAGAAAACCAAAGATGCCAATCGAGACCGAAATGGGGGAGGCGGACCGGGGCGGAAAGGTTGTCGCAGGAAAACGCTGACGGGGCCGGCATGTTTATTATAAAAGACTCCAAGGGCCTCGCAGGGAGGGGCGGGCTACCCCGTCGGCGCACTTTTATCGTCTCGCAGGCGCCAATCACTTGCCCTTATCTTACCTCCCCACCACCCCCGCAAAACCGATGCTATTCCCCACCCTCGCCCTCATTGATGGTGACCTCGTCAACCTGATTCTTATCATGGTCGTCGTGCTCGGCGTCTTCAGTCGCTTCGGCCAAGCCTCACCGCTGGTCCTCAAGTCTTGGTACGCCAGCGACAAGCCCCTCCCGGACGGGTCCTATATCCACATCACCGGACGCCGCGCCGGCCTGGTCGGGTTCCTGTTCTCCCTGCTGGGCATCGATCCGGTGACGACCCTCAAGGTCACCAACAAACGCATCGAATTCCACTCGTCGTCGCTGACCGGAACCTTCCACCGTATCACGCCCTTGAATTCGGTATCCTCGAGCTACTTCGGCTTCTCCAAGCCCCTGGTCGCGTCGATCGTCGTAGGTGTCGTGGCGGGCGTCGTCATCGCGGGCGTCGCCGGGATGGCGTTGTTCGGTGCGATGTCCCCCGACTTCGGCATCCGCCGCGGCACGGCGTCCTTGCTCACGATGCTCGTCGGGTTAGGGGGTGGTGGCGTGATGGCGTTCATCTACTACAAGTTCAACGTAACCCAGACCGTCGGCTTCGTTGAGCTCAGCGGCGACAACTACTACATCCGCTTCAAGCCATCGGTCATCGAAGGCGTAAGCGTGAACGAGGCTAAGGCCAAGTATGCCGCGGAACTCATCCAGCACTTCATCCAGTCGCGCGTCGACCGCTAAGCGGCCCTTCCTGAAGCCATCGTAACAGGCCTGACCATCCCGGTCGGCCGTGTATCTTATCCCGCGGACCAGCAGGGACGCTGGTCCCTACCTGGGGCGCGAATGGTTTTTGCGGGCGGTTAGGGGTTAGCGGTTGGGGGTTTGATTGATGCGGCACCAGGTACGCTCGATTCAGCACTCTGTACTCCGTAATCCGTACTCTGCACTCCGTCTCTCTCAGGTAGGGCTGCCCGTCCCGGTCGGCCGTGTATCTCAGATCCGCGAACCAGCGGGGACGCTGGTCCCTACCTAAAGACAGGTAGGGCAGCACGCGGTGCTGCCCCTACCCGCACGCGGAG
>JACCDU011375693.1_pt1 | contig 16758 bp, 15 predicted proteins | sample 7446081 | NCBI WGS metagenome assembly JACCDU01 (sample SAMN15323447, study PRJNA562643) | freshwater metagenome | isolation source: river surface water | place: USA:Blue River Watershed | collected 2017-08-17
CCCCCTCCTCACCCCCTTCACCATCACCTCCTCAGACCTGAACCGTCCGTGGGGTGGTTTTTACGTTATCGATGAAGCTCAGGCGCAGCAGTTTGCTGACACTTTCTTTGATGGTCTTGACGTTTCGACCTTGAAAATAGGTGGGAAGTTGAGTCCGAAGATTTTGTTGGTGGCGCCGGAGAAGCGTTTGTCTTGGCAGTATCATAACCGCAGGGCAGAGATTTGGAAGGTAGTGAGTGGTAAGGTTGGGGTAGTGCGCTCTGACGATGACCATGAAGGTGAGTTAGTGGTGCACAATGAGGGCGATGTCATTACTTTGGCACAAGGTGAGCGCCACAGGTTGGTGGGCCTTGAGGTGCAGGGTGTGATTGCTGAAATTTGGCAGCATACTGACGCCAATCATCCGTCTGATGAGGATGATATCATTAGAGTTCAGGATGATTTTGGTAGATAGAAACCTCAAAAAATACCTTTATAAAAAGCCCGTTGGTTTGGCAAAATCGAAAATTTAGAACATCTTTGCTATCGCAACCTGCATTACAGTAATGAAAATTGCGATAAAACATTAAACTCATGAAGTTTTACAACAGACAAACAGAGTTGGCGCAATTAGAAAAAATTGGGCAACGTGCCAAAGAAGGCGCGCAACTTACTTTTGTTGTTGGACGAAGAAGAATTGGAAAAACAAGCTTGCTCCTCAAAGCCTATGATGATCCAGCTACCCTTTATTTTTTTGTTGCTAAAAAAAATGAGGCTTTATTGTGTGCTGAGTTTATTGAACAAATCGAGCAGAAATGGGGCGAGCCAGTTTATGGCGAATTTAAACAGTTTAAAACCCTATTCGCTTGGTTAATGGACCGTTCGCGTTCTAAAAGTTTTACGCTTATTATTGATGAGTTTCAGGAGTTTCAGACGGTCAATCCTTCCGTATTTTCTGAGTTACAAGCCATCTGGGACCTCTATCAAAAATCAAGTAAGTTGAATTGGATATGCTGTGGTTCAGTTTACGCGCTCATGACACGTATCTTTGAAAATGCGAAGGAGCCACTTTTTGGACGAGCCAATCAACGCTTACATCTGAAGGCTTTTGATGTAGCTACCTTAGAAGAGATATTGTCAGACTACTCACCTCAATTTAGCAATGAAGACCTCCTGGCTCTATATGCGTTTAGTGGAGGAGTTGCCAAGTATGTAGAACTCCTTATAGAGCAACATGCCTTCACAAAAGAAGCTATGTTGGACCTAATGCTTTCTGAAAATTCATTGTTTTTAGAGGAAGGCAAGAATGTGCTCATCGATGAGTTTGGAAAGGAATACGGAAATTATTTTTCAATCTTGTCCTTAATTGCCAGTGGAAAGACTTCAAGAGTCGAGATGGAGTCCATTATGGAAATGCAGATTGGTGGTTTTTTGGATCGACTCGAACAAGAATTTGGACTGATTAAAAAAGTAAGACCAATTTTAGCGAAGCCAACCAGTAGGTCTCTTAAGTATGAAATCAACGATCATTTTTTACGTTTTTGGTTCCGCTTTATTTATAAAAATCGCAGTGCAATTGAAGCAGGTAATTTAGGATACATTCGCAGTGTCGTGGAAAGAGATTACGCTACTTTTAGTGGAAAGACACTTGAAGGCTTTTTTATCGATAGACTTAAATCGTTACAAAGGTTTAATCAAATAGGTACTTATTGGGAAAAGCAAAATACCAACGAAATTGATATTGTTGCCATTGACCAACTCAATAAAAGCCTATTAATTGCAGAAGTCAAAAGAAATTCAGATAAAATCCAGCTAGAACAATTGAAGCAAAAGGCAAGTAATTTGTTAGCAAATTTCAGCAACTTCGAAGTTCAGTATAAAGCATATGCTTTAGACCAAATGAGACAAACACTTTAAACAATGCCCCTAAACTCCATCAACCCCACACAAACTGCCGCTTGGCAAAAATTAGAGGCTCACTTTGCGCAAGTGAAGGGGCTCAAAATGCAAGATTTATTTGCTGCGGACGCCAATAGAGCAGCGCAGTTTCATATAGAATGGCAAGATTTCTTATTGGACTTTTCGAAGAACCGCATTACGGCTGAAACCATGCAGTTGTTGCAAGAGTTGGCTACCGAGGTGCAGCTCAAAGATGCCATTGAGAAGTATTTTGCCGGAGACCTCATTAACCAAACGGAACAGCGAGCGGTGCTGCATACGGCGCTGCGTGCAGATGCAGGGCAAGAAATTTTGGTAGATGGCCAAAATGTCATGACCGAGATTCAGGCGGTGCAGCAAAAAATAAAAGGTTTTTGTGAGGGCGTGATTGCCGGTGAGCGCAAGGGTTTTACGGGCAAGGCCTTTACTGATGTCGTGAATATTGGTATTGGGGGTTCTGACCTAGGGCCAGCCATGCTCGACGACGCATTGGCTTTTTACAAGAATCATTTGAAGCTGCATTTTGTGTCTAACGTAGACGGTGATCATGTGCAGGAGGTCATTAAAAACCTGAACCCAGAAACTACGCTTTTTGTCATTGTTTCTAAGACCTTTACGACGCAAGAAACACTCAGCAACGCGCAAACCATTCGCGCTTGGTTTTTGAAAGCAGCAACGCAAGCAGATGTCGCTAAGCATTTTGTGGCGGTGTCAACTAACCTACAGAAAGTTCAAGAATTTGGCATTGCGCCAGAAAATATCTTCCCGATGTGGGATTGGGTAGGGGGGCGCTTCTCTTTATGGAGTGCTGTTGGCTTGTCTATTAGTTTAGCGGTTGGCCCCAACAATTTTGAGCAGCTCTTGAAAGGTGCCCAGCAAATGGATGCGCATTTCAAAAACACGCCTTTTGAGCAAAACATGCCGGTCATTATGGCGCTCTTGAGTGTTTGGTACAACAACTTTTATGGGGCTGAGACTGAAGCCCTGATTCCGTACACCCAATATTTGCAAAAATTAGCGCCTTACCTGCAGCAGGGCATCATGGAAAGTAATGGCAAGAGCATTGGCCGCGATGGCAAGCCAGTGGGCTACCAAACCGGAACCATCATTTGGGGAGAGCCAGGAACCAACTCTCAGCATGCCTTTTTTCAGCTCATTCATCAGGGTACCAAACTGATCCCGACAGACTTCATTGGTTTCAAGCAATCTTTGCACCAACACCAAGATCACCACGATAAATTAATGTCGAATTTCTTTGCCCAAACCGAAGCACTTTTGATGGGTAAAACCGAAGCGCAGGTTCAGCAAGAGTTTGACAAACAGGGTGTTAATAAAGAATTTGCCGAATTTTTATTACCTTTCAAGGTGTTTAGTGGCAACAAGCCAACCAATACACTCCTCATCGAGAAACTGACGCCAGCTAGCCTTGGTGCACTCATTGCACTCTATGAGCACAAACTGTTTGTGCAGGGCATTATCTGGAATATCTTTTCTTATGATCAATGGGGTGTAGAGCTCGGTAAGCAATTGGCTACCACTATTCTCAATGAAATTGAAAGCAAACAAGTAGCAGCTCACGACGCTTCTACTTCATTCTTATTGAATAAGTACTTAAACTAACAAAATGAAACTCACCAAACAAAACATTGCAGAAATGGCCACGCTCCTTTATGACGGGGCCACCTCTGCCCAAATTGCCGAAAAGTTTGGCATTTCTGTGCCAACGGTACAGTATCACCGTGCCAAGCTCAAAAAGAATGGTTTGTTTGCCAAGAAAAGCAAGGCCCAAGCTAAGTTAGCAGCAAAAGCCGAAGCTAAAGCAACGCCTGCGTTTGAGTTACAAGTTCCGGCACCAAACCAAAAAATAAGTGCCAAAGCCACTGACCTTCAAATTAAAGTAAACGGCATGATGGTCCGCATCGATAAAGCCGCCAAACAAGTATTTATCCAAAAAGACCACATCGAAATCCAATTTTAATGCACCCTCAGCAAACTCAGTTTTTGCAACGCGTTCTTTTCATTTTTCTCGGAATCATCTTTGCCTCAGGCCCGCTTGTTGCGCAAAAAGAACTGTTGCTACCCAAGAACCAGAAGCAACTTGTACTCTCCAATGAGGTATTGAGTTGCTATAGCCCAGAAGCCAATGCCTATTATGTCTTTGATGATTCTACGCATTACTGGCAATACCAGATCAAGCGCGGTGTTTGGGAAGCGAAACCGCTTCAAATAAAACTTGAATTACCTTGGAAACAGTTCAAGGAAGAGTTCTTAGTACAGGCGGTCGGGTACAATAAGTTGTATTTTATTGCCAAGGGTTGTGGTATTGTTTATGAATTGAAGCAAAATAAATTACAGCGCATCGATGTTTCTTTTGCTCATAAAAATCAATTTGGAGCCAGTGTATTCACTTACAAAAACAAGGTGCATTTCTTTGGCGGCTATGGCTTTTTTAAAACCAAAAACCTCATTACCTATTTCGAGCCTAGTGCCTTAGAATGGTTTGAAGTCGTGAACCGCAATTATGACCTGCGGCCACCAACCCGCCAAAATGCACAAAGTTTGGTGAATGGTAATAAACTTTACATTTGGGGCGGAATTGGTCGCAGAGGCTTCGATGACAAGCCCATGCTAGACATGTGGTGCTTTGATTTCAAAACCCAACTCTGGAGTTTTTATGCCGAACTCAATCAGAACTATGCGAAATTTGCTGAGCACATTCATCCTGTTGGCAATGTTCCACAAGAATGGTTTGTGAGTTTAGAAGAGATTGTGCATACTGATCAATATAACAACAGGATTTATACGTATCACCACCCGCGTTTTTTAACTTATCAAAATCTCATCCCGAATAAAGATGAGCAATTTTTCATGGTACTCAGACGCAACACCAATGCGCCAAATTCTACTGCTCAAGTGCTTTCTAAAAAAGCCTTATTGGTGGGCACAACGGGCCAAGAACAGTATTTCTATAAGAAGCTATCTATCTTCAAACAAATACCCATAGATACTTACTTGTGGTTCTCGTTGCTCTTGAACCTTGTTTTGTTTTTGCTTTTGTTCTACATCAGACGCGTTCATAAAACAGATTGGTACAAAAGACGCAATGCCATTCTAAAAAGCAGTGATTTCTCAGACCTAGAATGGCGTTGTATTACGCTCATACATCAGCATGGCAGCATTGAGCTATCAGCACTCAATGACCTGTTTGATGAAGAACAACTTTCTTTTGAAACCCTTAAAAAACGTCGCGAAAGCTTTATCAAGGCCTTGCGCACCAAGATTGCCTTGCTAACTGCACTTGACGTAGACGATATTTTATATGAAACCAAGCATCCGGTAGACAAACGCATGAAAGTCATCAACTGGAGTAACCAGCTAGAAATCAATCATAAAGGTTAAGATGACCCTAATTTCTTTTTTTTATCTTGAAAGCTGAGGCAACCATAACACGACACTTCGCATCTTTGTATTACCAAACTCTCCAAACTTCATGACTCCTTACATCCTATTCGTCTTGATGTTATTTTTCACAGGTGGTTTTGTCATCACTTACTACCTGACGCCCGTCATCATGAACGTGGTTAAAATACTTCGCCTTTTTGAAAAACGCAACGAACGCAGTTCGCACAACCAAATGGTGCCAAGTTTCGGGGGCATTTCCTTTTTTATTGTGTTTGTTCTGGCACTATCTTTTGCTGAGCAATTCTTCATTACGGGTAGGGCTTACTATATGATTCCGGCAGCCCTTATTATTTTTATGATTGGTCTTAAAGACGACCTTACGGGTGTAGGGCCACGTAACAAAATCATTGGCCAAATTTTGGCAACTACGCTTTTGTTTTTGTCCTCAGATTTTCAAATTACTCAACTATATGATTTTATAGGGATTTATGATATTTCAATATGGATCTCTATTCCTTTGGCGTTCGCGGTAGTTATTTTCTTTATCAATGCCTATAACCTCATAGATGGAATTGACGGCCTTTCATCGTCATTAGCGACTTTTTATTTTGTTTTTTTTGCTATACTTTATTATTATCGGCAGGACTACACGATGATGATGGTTTGTATGGCCTTCGTCGGTATGTTCATGGCTTTTTTGCGTTATAACCTCAGTTCCGATAAAAAAATCTTTATGGGAGACACCGGCTCAATGTTTATTGGATTTATTATTTCGGCTTTTGTTATTGAAATCATGGCTAGTGATTACCCAACATATATTAAAAATATTCCCCCGAATAATTTACCGCACTTACTCATCGGGATGCTCTATATTCCTGTTTTTGACTCCATTCGTATTTTCATAGCCCGCGCCTCTGAAGGTAAATCTCCATTTGCCCCAGACCGCACGCACATTCATCACCTTTTGATGGATTACCACGGCTGGAATCACCGCAAAACGGCTTCTACCATTGTAGTGATGAATATTGGTATTTGCTTGTTGGTTTGGCAGTCTACTGTACATGCACCGCAATGGGCAGTTGTTTCGGTATTACTTGGTATTGGTATTATTTTATCCCTTTATTTGCGAAACCTGCGCCGCATTATTGAGGTCAGAAAAGTGGTGAAGGCCAAGAAGGAAAGTAAAAACTAGTAAGTACATTTTACTTCTTCATTGAAAGAAGTAGGTTTCATAAAAAAAGCCGTGTCATGTGACACGGCTTTTTTAGTTGATTAATAAGTATTGAAGTCTTAGAACGCTCTGCGAATACCAACTACTGCATTGACGTAGTTTTTCATTTGAGATTCTGTCTTTTTATTGTTGTTGAGCGTGAAATCAAGCGTGAGTTGTGTTTTCTCGGTGAGTTGCATGGTTGGTGTAATACCGATAGTGCGGTTCCAAGCGTCATCGCCACGGAAATAATAACCGTCGTTGTACATGGCATTGCTGTTGTTTACCCATCCAAGACCGGTATGCACATCTAGACCAAATTTTGAAGGTGCTTCAGAAAGCAAAGGCATGAGGTGGAAGTTAGCTTGCAAGCCTAAACGCTTGATTCTTTCTTCACCAACGAAATCGTAGTTGAAGTCTAGGCGCGCACCAACAACTTTGTTGAAGTCATAGGTAGTACCGGCGTTAACACTGACACCGTAGCCAACCGCATCAGAAATATTCCAAAGGTGACCACCAACGCCAGCCTGAAAATTCCATCCTTGGGCAAAAGCGTTTGCTGAAAGTACAATGCCCACGAGTGTAAATAATTTTTTCATTGTTTGTTTTTTGTTTAAAGTTACTCAAATACCAGCAAGCATACGGCAAAACAGGCTCTAGGGTTCATATAATTTGAGGTAAACCTATTTTGAGATAGGGTAATTGTAGTATTGCGTGCAAAATAAGCCGGAGAATTTCGAGCCATTCATGTTGCAAACCGCAAGAAAAAGCGATATTCTGCGGTTGTAACCGCAAAAAAACATGATATATTGCGGTTAGAAGATTGAAATGTGGTAATTTTCCTCTTTCAATTTATGTTCAAAATAAACCATTTCTTAGTCTATCTTACATTCTTGGCATGCAATAAGTTTGCCTTCTCCCAAGTCTCAGGCTCGGGCCCAGTGGGTATTCCGGTAGTGGGTGTGCATTACGGTGGGGCTTTTCCCGGTGCTGATCTTGCGGATCGCTATGGCTATTTCAATCGTGTAGGTTTCACGGCTGGTTATAAACTCAAAAGCAACTGGAGCTTTGGCATTGAATCTGACTTTTGGTTTTCAGACAGTGTCAAAATGACGGGCTTGTTTGACCATTTAGTAGATGAATTCGGAAATATTACCAATGACATCGGTATGCCTGCCGGGGTTCTCGTGTTTCCGCGTGGCGTGCATGCCAACGGCTATGTGGGGCGTTTGTTCCCACTCAATGAGCGCAATCAAAATAGCGGCATTTTAGTTCAACTGAGTGCGGGCTATGTCTTGCACCACCTGCGCATTGAAACCAATGACAACGTAGTTCCGCAACTAGAACTCGATTACAAAAAGGGCTATGACCGCCTCACCACGGGCATCAATACCCAACAATTTGTCGGCTATTCCTTCTTGAACAACAAGGGTTCCTACAGTTTTTATGCAGGCCTCTATTTTCAACAAGGCTTCACCCACAACCGCCGCACCATCAACTTTGACCAACCCGACACGCCTGTCTCCACAGCCCTACGCCTCGACCTCCAAACAGGCTTTCGCATCGGTTGGTACATTCCGTTTTATTCTTCTGAGCCAAGAGATTTTTATTATAACTAGGTTTGGGCGGCAAAGTTCAGATATCGATACAATTCGAGTAAATTCGCTTCAATTCCTTTTATGAGCTTTATTTATCAGTTGTCTATTTTTATCTACTCCCAACTTTTGAAGTTGGTGGCGCTTTGGCATCCGAAAGCTAAAAGCATGGTGGAGGGCAGGAAAAAGGCACTTGGGATTTTGAAGCAAGTTCCGAAAAGCACCAATAAACGCTTTTGGTTTCATTGCGCCTCTTTGGGTGAATACGACATGGCGCTGCCGCTCATTGAGGCGTGCAAGGCAACAAATCCTAAGCTCGAGATTTTTGTCAGTTTTTATTCTCCATCTGGCATGCAGCACTATCATAAGCGCGGTTTCGTGCCCACTGCGGTTTTTTATTTGCCGGCAGACACCATGGGGCAGATGAAGGCGCTTGTGGAGGCCATTGAAGCAGATCGGCTGTATTTATTAAAATACGAGTTTTGGCCAAGTCTTATGGCAGTTGCGAAAAAAGCAAAACTAGAGGTGCTGGCTGTTTCAACAATTTTGCGCCCTTCGCAAGTCTATTTCAAATGGTACGGTGGTATTTTTAGAAAAGCGCTTCTAAATGTGTCCCATTTTTCGGTTCAAAACAAGGCTACTCAAGAATTGCTTTTAGCTTTAGGTATTGCAGCACCACAAATTGAAATACTCGGAGATTTGCGCTGGAACCGTGTTTTTGCAGCAAAAGAGAAAGCGCTTGCCAACCCACTTATTGAAAGTTTCAAGGCCGAGCAACCCTTATTCATACTCGGAAGCAGTTGGCCTGAAGAGGAAAGCATATTGGCTGCCTATTTGAGAGCAATTGAAAACCAACATCCAACTTCTTTACATAAAATTTTGATTGCCCCTCACGATCTGTCGAAGGGTCATTTAGAAGATTTGAAGTCAAAATTCCCAAGTGCGGTGTATTATTCTGATCTCTTTGAGCGCTCCTTCTCCTCATCAAATCATACCATTTTAAGCGAGGCAAAAATCTTTATTTTGGACACAATAGGTCAACTCAGTGCGGCATACCAATATGGGGATTTCGCTTTTGTAGGCGGTGGTTTCAGTGGGAGTTTACACAATATATTAGAGCCGGCGGCTTATGGCTTGCCTATTTTATTTGGCCCAAAGCATGGCAAATTTCCGGAAGCGCAACAATTAATCGATTTAGGTTTTGCCTTAGAGGTTCAAGATGAACACGAGCTTGAAAATGGCTTGAAACACTTTGCGCAGTGGGATGCGCAGCATAAAAACCAAATGATGAGTCAGGTACAAGACCTGAAGGCGCACATTTCTGAGCGTTTACTTTCTTAGTAAGCGCGTTCGTTGCGTTTTTCCATCCAGTTGATGAAGGCACGGTTTACTACTTTGTTACCGCCAGGGGTAGGGTAGTCTCCGGTGAAATACCAATCTCCGAGATGGCCAGGGCATGCGATGTGCAAGTTTTCAACGCTTTGATAAATGATTTCTACCTCGGCATTGATGCCAGCTGGTGTGAGCATTTTGGCAATTTGCGCAGAAATCTGTTTGTCTGTGAAGGGGGCGTAAATTTCTTTAACAACGTTCTTGACTTGTTCTTTAGGCAATTGTACTTGCTCGAGGGCTGCTTTGTAAACGTTGTCAATGACCTGCGCTTGCCCGCTTTCGCGCAGTAAGGAAATGGCTGCTTCAAAAGCGATGAAGTCTCCCATTTTGGCCATGTCGATGCCATAGCAGTCTGGGTAACGAATTTGTGGAGCCGATGAAACCACCACAATTTTTTTAGGCCCAAGGCGGTCTAGGATGCGCAAAATACTTTGACGCAAAGTAGTGCCGCGTACGATGCTGTCGTCAATGACGATGAGGTTGTCGGTGCCGCGGCGAACAGAACCGTAAGTGATGTCATAGACATGGGCTACGAGGTCATCGCGGGAGTCATCTTGGGTGATGAAGGTGCGCAACTTGGCATCTTTGATGGCAATTTTTTCAATGCGCGCACGGCGGTTTACAATTTCTGAAATTTGTTCAGTGCTTGCCGTGCCACCAAGGGCTGCGAGTTGTTTGATTTTGTCGGCATTGAGTGCTTCTTCTAGTCCTTTGATGAGCCCGTAAAAAGAAACTTCTGCTGTATTGGGGATAAATGAAAAGACGCTGTTGTCGTAGTCGTGGCCAACGCTTTCTAAAACGTCTTGGACAATCAGACGCCCGAGCGCCTTGCGTTCTTTATAAATATCAGAATCGGAACCTCTGGAGAAATAGATGCGCTCGAAAGAACATTTTTTAATTTCTTTGGGGGCATTGATTTCGATTTCCTTGACCTCGCCTTTTTTCTCAATGATGAGGGCGTGCCCAGGCTGTAATTCTTGAATTTGTTCTTCCTTTAAGTTGAAAGCTGTCTGAATGACAGGGCGTTCTGAAGCAACTACACAAATTTCGTCGTCTTCGTACCAGAATGCTGGGCGAATGCCATTTGGGTCTCTTAATACAAAAGCAGAACCATGGCCCAATAAGCCAGCCATTGCGTAGCCGCCATCCCAACGCTCAGAGGCTTTTTTAAGGATTTTGTCAATTTTGATTTCGTGCTGTATGCGCTCGTAGATATCTGTTTTGGCGTAGCCAAGTGCTTTGTAGTGCGCATAAAGTTCGTCATTTTCAACATCGAGGAAATGCCCGATCTTTTCCATGACGGTAACTGTATCTGATTTTTCTTTGGGGTGTTGCCCAAGCTCAACGAGCGTGCCGAAGAGTTCGTCTACGTTGGTGAGGTTGAAGTTTCCGGCAACCACTAAATTGCGGGTCATCCAGTTGCTTTGACGCAAGAATGGGTGGCAACTTTCAATAGAATTGCGGCCGTAGGTACCGTAGCGCAAATGCCCTAAAAATACTTCACCGGTGAAACCGACATTTTCTTTGAGGTATTTGATATCGTTGAGGTGTTCAGGATTTTCATCATAGATGGCCTTGAACTTCGCATTGATTTGATCAAAGATGTCTTGTGTAGGGTTTTTCTTGACAGAGCGGCTTCTTGAAATGTAGCGCTCTCCGGGTTGCATGTCGAGTTTGATATTGGCAATGCCGGCGCCATCTTGCCCACGATTGTGTTGCTTTTCCATGAGGAGGTGCATCTTGTTGAGGCCCCAAAGCGCTGATCCGTATTTGTCGAGGTAGTATTCTAGGGGTTTTTTGAGCCTCAAAAGGGCTATTCCACACTCGTGTTTAATCGGATCACTCATGGTTTGATTTATTGAGTGCCAAAGTTACTGAATTTAACTTATTCAATTTTCGTAATTATTTGTTAAAATTCAAAAAGTAATTTCCCAGACCTAAAATGCTCAGTATATTTGTTTTGTGAAAGCAATTTTTGCGGTTCTTTTGGTTGTTTTACAACTTGCATTGCAGGTTGGCATTCCAATTCACAAGCATTTTTGTGAAATGGACGGCACTTTTACGTCGTTGGTCTTGAAAATTGATCACGAATGTGAAGAAGAACAGGTGCAAAAAGCTTTACCACCTTGCTGTCAAAAAGCTCAGCAGGCACAAGCAACAGAAGAAAAATCTTGCCGTGCAGAACTTTCCCAAGACGACTGCTGTTCAGATGAGCTTTCTATTGTAAAAGCCAACTTCGATCAAACCTCTTGCTCTTTTGATTGGCAAGCCACTGCACTTGAATATGTAATAGATGAACCGCTTGAAGTTTTTATTTCAAAGACCCAAAATTCGAATTTAAATAGCTTTCAACAAGTTAGCTTTTACAGACCGCCACCGCTCTTTGAGCAGGGTAGGGATATTCAGGTACGCCACCAAGTGTGGCTGATTTGATGTGCATTTCTAAGTCATTAGAAGTTCAATCATCAAATTAAATCTCATGAAAAATTTATTGTTGCTTGGCTGCTTGCTTTTTGCAGGTTGCCTTCAAGCTCAAATTAAAGGAGTGGTCCAGGGTATTGATTCTACGCAAACCAAACCACTCAAAAATGTAAAAATTACGCTCCTCAGGGCAAAGCAAACGGTCTATTCAAACGAAGACGGGAGTTTTGAAATTTACCTTGGTAAACAAACTCCAGATACCCTCTTGTTTGAATTAAAAGGATACCGTTCCGATAAAATGGTGGTCACACGTGCGGATCGCTTTGCCGCACTGCATGTGGTCTTGGTATCGGGTCAGATGGTTCAAGAAATAGTGGTGCAGCACCAAAAAGACGCCCATGGCATCTCTAAAATGAAAACCTTGCACGTTGAGGAGCTCACGAGTGCCGAGTTTAGAAAAGCGGCGTGCTGTAATTTATCCGAGTCTTTTGAAACGAATGCAACGGTCGATGTCAGTATGGCCGATGCCATTTCCGGCGCCAAAAAGATTCAATTATTGGGCCTCGATGCCGTCTACACACAGTTGCAAATGGAAAACATTCCGTTTTTGCGCGGTTTGGAAAGCAGTTTTGGCCTCAATAGCATCCCTGGAACTTGGCTAGAATCGATACAAATTACCAAAGGCACAGGCTCGGTAGTCAATGGCTATGAATCGATGGCGGGCTTGGTAAATTTAGAGTTTAAAAAACCCGCCGAAATGCCCAAGCTGGCACTCAATGTTTATCAGAATAGGTTCGGGCGCTCAGAGCTCAATTTGCACAGTGGCGCCAAGCTCAATGAACGTTGGCACATGGGTACTTTCTTACATGGCGCCACCATTTATGGCCGCCCCGATCACAACCACGATGGTTTTCTGGATCAAACCAACGGACAAACATTTTCTTTACTCCAGCGCTTTGCTTATCAAGGGAAACGTATGGAAGCGCAGTTGGGCTTGCAAGCCTATGCCGACCGCAAAAATGGCGGCCAAGTGGCTTATGCGCAGGCAGTCCCAGGAGCCTATGGCATGTTGCTCGAGAGTCAGCACCTCTCCTTGTTTTCAAAGACCGGGTTTTTTGGAAAAAAACCTGCGCAAAGCCTCGGGCTTATCGCCAACATTAAATACCAAGATCTTTCTGGTTTTTACGGCTTACGTGCTTTTCAAGGCAACGAGAAACGCTTTTATTTCAATGCCATCTATGACGACATCATTGGCAACGCTGATCACAAGATCAAAGCGGGCGCGAGCATGTTGGCACTACAAATTTCACAGTACGCAGCACAGCCTGAAGGTTTTCTGACGATCGGTGGTGCTCGCGCTGAATGGGTGCCGGGCGTATTTGCCGAGTATACCTACTCGGGCAACCGCCTCACAGCGGTTGTAGGTGCGCGTTACGATCAGCACAACCTTGCAGGTTCCCAGTTCTCGCCAAGGGCGCACCTCAAATACGCCCTCACCCCCCAACTTGACCTCCGGGCAACGGCAGGCAGGGCTTGGCGCTTACCCAACTTTGTAGCCGACAACATCAATTTATTGGCTTCGTCTAATGCTTGGATCACCAATCAGGCCCTGCTGCCAGAAATCTCCTGGAATACTGGGCTTTCATTGGTTCAGGGTTTTAGTTTCAAAAAACGCAAAGGAAGCTTGTCCATAGACGCTTACCACACGCGTTTTGCGCAACAACTAGTCGCTGACCGCGACACGCTCCTAGGGTATGTTGTCTTTAAAAACTTAGCAGCTGCCTCGGTTGCCACGGTGCTTCAGGCAGAATTTGCCTATGAATTCATACGCGGGCTTGATCTACGCTTGGCCTATAAATTTCAAGATGTGAGGGCCTTGTATGCTGGCAAGCTGCAAACACAAGTGCTCTTGCCGCGCCAGCGCTTTTTTACCAATGTGGCTTACCAAACCCGCAATAAACGCTGGGAATACGACCTCACTTATTCGCGTTACAGCGCGGTGCGTTTGCCACATCATGGTGATGGAAAGGCCTGGGGCTTGCTCAATGCCCAGGTAACCCGCTCTTGGAAGTCTCTTGAACTTTACCTAGGTGGAGAAAATTTGCTAAATTTCCGTCAGGATCACCCCATCATGGATCCACAAAATCCTTTTGGCACACAGTTCGATGCCACCCAAGTTTGGGGCCCCATTATGGGTTGGAATGCCTACTTCGGTTTAAGATTCACAATGAAATAATTGGTCAATTTTTCAATGAAAAAATCAATCAAATCAATCAAATTAAAATTATCGATTCATCCATAAAAATCAACTCAATAATTATCAATTTCTAAAGAAAACATCATGAAAACTATTCTTTTATCTTTCTTCCTATTGACCACCCAACTCTTAGTTGCTCAAAAACCAATTACAGTTCAAATTCAAACTTCAGCGCAATGCGGGGATTGCAAGGAACGCATTGAAAGTGCTCTAAATCAGAGCAAAGGCGTGGTTTATGCCGAGTTGAATTTAGAAACCAAAGTGGTAGAGGTCAAGTTTAAAGAGTCGAAAACCAGCAAAGAAGCCCTTAAAGGAGTCATTGTGAGTATTGGCTATGATGCCGATGATCAAAAAGCTAATTTGGAGGCTCAAAAAGCGTTGCCGCTTTGTTGTCAGCCCAACGGGCACTAAGTTTTGCCTTAGCTTTCTAGCTTGTACGAGAGGCCAATTCCGATTACAGATTTGAATTGGGTGCGAGGCCCTGTATTGCCCCAGGTGTCTGTGATTTTGATGTCGTCGTCGTAGATGAGGTTCCATTGGGCCGAAGCCGAGACCAACGAATTGACCCTAAAGAGCAACAGCAATTCGGCATTGACATCAATATTTTCGGGATTGTTAAGATAATTGCTAAACAATTCAAGCTTTGATTTCATTTCAATGTTTTTGGCTAAGGGGCGGTTGTATTTCATCTTGAGATACGCACCGTATTCTTGGCGGTAGCGCAGGCCGGCAGGTACACCAAAGGAGCCTTTGGCGCTTAAGGAGTCGTCTAGAACAAAAGTCGATTTCAGGGCAATGGATGAAAAGAAGATGTTAAAATTGTCGTCTTTTCGGAAGTCTGCCCCCAGACCCATATTTAAAAATCCGGGTGCCATAAAGGTGGAAACTGGTACAGAATCGTTCGGATAATTATAACCGTTGATAGATTGCGTGCGAAAGCTGCTTGCAAATGTCAGGAAGAATCCTTTGGAGAGTTGCATACCAAAAGTGCTAGAAACATCTAGGCGGTCATCGGTTTTTTGGGCGCCGACCCCGTTGTTGTCAAAGTACTTGATGCCCCCGAGAGCAAAACTGAGGTCGTTGGTCCATTTAATGTTATCTTGAGTAAAATAGGCTGAAGCTGCAGCAGAACCGATTAAGGAAATATTGTTGCGCCCTCCTGCATTCCAATTGACAAATGAGGTTTGCGTTCCATTCAGAGAATACAAGGATTTGAATTTCCAGTAGGAGGTGCTGTCCTGGGCTGTTGCGCTAAACGCGACACTCAGAGCAAACAATAAGTAAAAAATGATGTTTCTTTGATGACCAAACATTTCGACAACAAAAATAATGCGTTTTCTAACTATCCTATTTGTGTATCTGCCAATTCTTTCAACAACTCACTTTGCACAAAGTACAATAGATTATGCCCTTGGTTCTTCTTGGGCGGCCTTACCGGGTCAAATCCCTAGTGGTTTGCAAGCCAAAATAAAAGATACCAGCTTCTACCAGTTTGCCGATGTCTTTTATGTCTATCCTACACTCAACACCGCAAAAACAGATCGTCGTTGGAATGTACCTCTAGAGGATACCGACCAACAAAAAAAAGTACTAGAAACTGCGCTTCCTTTTCAGGCAAGTGCATTTGCTGAAGCTGGTCGTTTCTTTGCGCCTTATTATCGTTCAGCACATCTTCGGTCATATTATGTAAGTGATCCAAAAGGAAAGGAAGCTTTGGAATTTGCTTATGCAGACGTGCGTGCTGCTTTTCTCTATTACCTCGAGCATTACAATCAGGGCAGACCCATTATTTTGGCTGGCCACAGTCAAGGCAGCACCCATTGTGGTTTGCTTTTACAAGAATTTTTTGATGGTAAGCCCTTGCAAAAACAACTCGTTGCCGCCTACTTGCCGGGCATCGGTATTTTACCTTCCGAGCTGAAAAATATCCAGCTCATGACCAGTCCTTCTCAGACAGGTGGTTACTTAGCATGGAATACATTTAAAAAGCGCCTCGATAAAAAATCCTATGAAAAATGGTACAAGGGTAGGGCAGTAGTGAATCCGGTCACCTGGACGCTTGAATCTAGCGCAGCAAAAGAACAGCACAAAGGTTTTTTATATTTTGACGGGCAGGTCTACTCACAACTTTTTAGCACGCATTTAATTGATGGTGCCATTTGGATTGATCGACCAAAAGGAAAGTTCTTTTGGTTGAGTTTGACGATGCGCAATTACCACATTGGCGATATCAATTTATTTTGGCAAGATATTCACGATAACGCCCAATTTAGGGTTCGAACTTATTTAGAGAATCAGTAACTTTGTACACCAAAATCGACACACTTTATGATACCTTTTGAAAGACGCCATATCGGCCCAGGAGCTCAAGAACAACAAGACATGTTAAAAGCTGTTGGTGTAGACAACATTTCAACACTCATTGACCGCACCATTCCGGCACAAATTCGCCTGAATCGCGAGCTCAATATTGCCCCTGCGCTTTCAGAGCAAGAGTACCTCAATCACATCAATGAATTGGGTGCCAAAAATCAAGTTTTTAAATCGTTCATTGGTTTGGGTTA
>JACCDU010146577.1_pt1 | contig 16750 bp, 19 predicted proteins | sample 7446081 | NCBI WGS metagenome assembly JACCDU01 (sample SAMN15323447, study PRJNA562643) | freshwater metagenome | isolation source: river surface water | place: USA:Blue River Watershed | collected 2017-08-17
ATCGCCAATTCGATCCTGATCAAGATCAACCAGATCGGCACCTTGACCGAAACCTTTGAAGCCATCGAGATGGCCAAACGCGCCGGTTACACCGCCGTCATTTCACACCGCTCGGGCGAAACTGAAGACAGCACCATCGCCGACATCGCCGTGGGTCTGAACGCCGGTCAGATCAAGACCGGCTCCATGAGCCGCTCGGACCGCATGGCCAAGTACAACCAGCTGCTGCGCATCGAAGAAGATCTGGGTGACGTGGCTGTGTACCCTGGCCGCAGCGCGTTTTACAACCTGCGCTGAGACTGAAAGACATGGGCAACCGCCTCGTCCCCATCGTGCTGATCACCTTGCTGGTGATCCTGAACGCGCAATTGTGGTTCGGCAGGGGCAGTTTGCCCAACGTCTCCCGGCTTGAAGAACAGGTTCAAGCCCAAAAGGCCTCCAACGAGGAAGCCCGTCGTACCAACGAACAGCTCAATGCCGAGGTCAATGACCTCAAAGAAGGCCTGAACATGGTGGAAGAGCGTGCACGTCAGGAGCTGGGCATGGTCAAGTCCAACGAAATCTTCGTTCAGATCGCCAAATGATGTCCCCCACCGAGATCGCCGGCTTTGCGCTGGGCTTGGTGATGGTGGTCTGCAGCATCCGCGAGCTGCACTGGAGCTGGCCACTGGCCATCAGCAGCTCCCTCCTCTACTTTTTTGTATTCAAAAACAGCTTGCTGTATGGCGAAGCCGCCTTGCAGCTGGTGTTTGTCGCGCTCGCCCTGTGGGGCTGGTGGCAATGGCTGCGCATGGACGATGCCGATCAGCCCATCTTGGTCATCCAGCGGCTGTCCCGTCGTGGGTGGGCATGGGTCAGCGTCACATCAATGGCGCTGTGGCCTGCGTTGGCCCTGTTGCTTGAGCAATTCACCGACAGCGATGTCGCTTGGTGGGACGCGCTACCCACAGCACTGAGTCTGGTCGGTCAAGCTCTGCTGGGCCGCAAATACATCGAGAACTGGCTGGTCTGGATTGTGGTCAATGTCACCAGCGTGGTCCTGTTTGCCTACAAAGGCCTATGGCTCACCTGCCTGTTGTACACCTTGTTCGCATTCATGAGCATGTGGGGTTGGCGGGCCTGGCAAACCCGCATGAAAGCGCTCGCATGAGCATGCGACGCATTGCCATCGTTGGCGCCGAAAGCACCGGCAAGTCCTGGCTGACGCAATCACTGGCCGAAGTCATTCGTCTGCGCGGGCACAGGGTGCACACCGTGAGCGAGGTCTTGCGCAGCTGGTGCGAGCGCGAAGGTCGCACACCCCATCCGCATGAACAACAGGGCATCGCCCAAGCACAGGCGCAAGCTGTGGAACAGGCAGCATCAGGCTGGGTCATCTCCGACACCACGCCCCTCATGACAGCGGTGTACAGCCACATGCTGTTTGAGGACGACAGCCTGTACCCGATGGCTATGGCGCACCAGGCCACCTACGACATCACACTGGTCACCGGTCTGGATTTACCTTGGGTGGCCGATGGCCTGCAACGAGATGGCCCCCATGTGCGCGGCCCGGTGGACACACTGGTGCGACAAGCGCTGGAGCACGAAGGAATCGCCTACCGCGTGGTCTATGGGCAAGGCCATGAGCGCCTGAACAACGCCCTGCTGGCTTTGGGACTGGAAGGCGAGGACGAAGCGGCATGGCGCATGCGCGAACAAGCGCAATTTGCGATCAACCAGGGACGCACCGTCTGGCAGTGCAACGAATGCAGCGACCCCGACTGCGAACACAAGCTGTTCACGGGCCTGCTGGCGCAACGGTTAGTTTGACGGCTACAGCAAGACCACTGCAGGTCGGAGTTTCAGCTCCGACAATGTTCGCTTCGGCTCAGGTTCCTTACCGGAGCTAAAGCCACCGACCTACCGCGCTCTCAGTGGACCGAGCCGCCAGACAAGTCTGGGCTCAAACCGGTGAACAGGCCCGCGGCATCGACCGGGTCAAACGGGTACTCGGCACCGCAAAAATCGCAGCCCACATTCACCTGGCCTTGCTCGGCGATGATGCTTTCCACCTCTTCGGTGCCCAGGCTGCGGATCATGTTGCCCACGCGCTCACGGCTGCAACGGCAGGCGAAGCGGGGGCCGGTTTCACCGATGAGCGGCTCAAAACGGGCCAGCGGCTCTTCCCAATACAGGCGGTGCAAGATGGTCTCGGCGTCCAGCGTGAGCAATTCTTCACGCTTGAGGCTCTTGGTCAAAATAGCAATGCGGCTGAAATCTTCGCTTTGGCCCAAAGCTGCTTCGCGCTCCACCGAATCGGCTTTGCCCGCCAGATTGCCCTCGCCTTCAATGGGCAAGCGCTGGATCAGCAAACCGGCCGCGACCTTGTCGTCGGCCGCCAGCACCAGCACAGTGTCCAGCTGCTCGGACTGCAGCATGTAGTGCTCCAGCACTTCGCTGATGTTCTCCAGTTTTTCACCTTGGTCGCCAAACAGCGGCACCACACCCTGATAAGGCTGCTGGCCGGGCAAACGGTCTTGCGGGTCCAACGTGATGGCGCAGCGCCCCTGGTTGTTCACATTGACCATCTGGCTCAAAGTGGCATCCTCGGGCACATCGCCCACTTGGGAGCAAGTGGCACGCAAGCTGAAGTCAGGTTGCACCTCGACCACACCCAGTTTGAGTGGACCATCGCCAAAAATCTGCAAGACCAAGGCCCCGTTGAACTTGATGTTGCCCTGCATCAGCACAGCGGCAGCGGCCATCTCGCCCAAGAGTTGGCGCACGGGCGCGGGGTAAGCGCCGGTTTCGGAGTTGGCTGCGCGACGCGCCAGGATGTCTTGCCAGGCATCGGTCAGGCGCACGAGCATGCCGCGCACCGGCAAGCCTTCAAAAATGAATTTATGGAGTTCGGACAAAATCAATTCACCGGCCTGTCGGCCAATCCTCAAAAGTAAAGGGGAAAACTCAGCCGATTTTTTTCAAACCGGCTTTGAAACGCTGCGCGTTTGCCACGTAATGGCGAGCGCTTTGGCGCAGGCCTTCGATCTGCTCAGGGCTCAATTCGCGCACCACCTTGGCGGGGGTGCCCATGATCATGGAGCCATCCGGAAACTCCTTGCCTTCGGTCACCAAAGAGCCAGCGCCGACCAGGCAGTTCTTGCCGATCTTGGCACCATTGAGCACCACGGCACCGATGCCGATGAGCGACTCGTCACCGATGGTGCAACCGTGCAACATGACCATGTGGCCCACCGTGACGTGTTTGCCCACCTTGATCGGCTTGCCGTGGTCAGCGTGCATCACACTGCCGTCCTGGATGTTGCTGCCTTCGCCAATCTCGATGGTTTCGGTGTCACCCCGGATGGTGGTGCCAAACCAGACGCTGGCGTCTTTGGCGATCTTGACCGCGCCCATGACCTGCGCCGAGTCGGCGACCCAGGCGGAATCGGCCACTTCGGGCGTGTGTGCATCAAGCTGGTAAATGGCCATGTATGTCTCCAAGAAGGTGATCGAATCGGCGAAACCTACAATTGTAGGCAGGCTCAAGGCCCACGCCTGAGCGCCCGTCTGTCATTTGCCGGTCTGCCCCGGGTTTTGTGACGATTCCCCCCATTTTGCCGATCTCTTCTTGCCAAGCATGTCCTCTTTGCGAACCGCTGCCCTGGGCCCCTGGGCCGAAGCCGACCCTGTCAAAAAAGCCCTAGCGACGCTGGCCTTGGACCTGAACGCTCCTGTGCGGGCCGATGAAACCTTGCAGTCGCCCTGCTTGAGCCCGGGCCGCCCCGCCCAACCCGCTTTGGTGCCACACACCCACATCAAGGCCAAATCGCTCACCACACCCGAAGGCCGGGCGATCTTGCTGCACTCGATCACCCACATTGAACTCAATGCCATCGACCTCGCACTCGATGTAGTCTGGCGCTTTGCGGGCATGCCCGATGCCTTCTACACCGACTGGGTGCGCATTGCCCAAGAAGAAGCCAAACACTTCACCCTGCTGCGCAACCATTTGGTGAGCATGGCTTATGACTACGGTGACTTTCCAGCACACAACTCCCTGTGGGACATGGCCGAACGCACCAAGGGCGATTTACTCGCCCGCATCGGCATCGTGCCCCGCACCATGGAAGCCCGCGGACTGGACGCCTCGCCAGGCGTGAAAAACAAGCTGGTCAGCGTCGGCGACCATGCGGCAGGCAAAATTCTGGACATCATTCTGGAAGAAGAAATCGGCCATGTGGCCGCAGGCAACCGCTGGTATCGCTACCTGTGCAACCAACGCGGACTGGACCCGGTGCAGACCTATGCCAACTTGGTCGCGCAATACGACGCGCCCAAACTGAGGCCCCCTTTCAACATGGAAGCACGGCGTCTGGCTGGTTTTGAAGACGCCGAGCTGGCAGCGCTTCGTTGAAGTCATTTGACTGCTTCGGCGACAATCAAGGCTGTCATTCGTGTTTTCAGCGCACGCTGAACTCGTTCTTTTCAACTTGAATCGACCCTTGCCATGAGCGTTTACGACACCCTGAAATCCCTGAACATCGAACTACCCCCCGTAGCTGTACCCGCAGCAGCGTATGTGCCTTTTGTGCAAAGCGGCAACATGGTGTTTCTGTCCGGCCACATCGCCAAGAAAGACGGCAAGGTTTGGGCCGGCCAATTGGGCAAGGACATCAGCACCGCCGAAGGCCAGCAGGCAGCCCGCGCCGTGGCAATTGATCTGATGGGCACACTGCACGCGGCCGTGGGCGACCTCAACAAAATCAAACGCATCGTCAAGGTGATGAGCCTGGTCAACTCGACCGGCGACTTCACCGAGCAACACCTCGTGACCAACGGTTGCAGCGAGTTGCTGGGCCAGGTGTTTGGCCCGCAAGTCGGTGCACACGCCCGCAGCGCGTTTGGTGTGGCGCAAATCCCGCTGGGGGCTTGTGTCGAGATCGAGCTGATCGCCGAAGTCGCCTGATCCAGCACCATGATTGAACTGAGCAAAGAAGACCGCGCTCAGGCCATCGCCAGCATCGAGCGCTATTTTCTGGAGAACTTTGAGCAAAAAATCGGCAACATTTCTGCCGGTGCCTTGCTCGGGTTTGTCCTGGAAGAAATCGGACCCAGCATCTACAACCGGGGCGTCAGCGATGCCCAGGAGCGCTTGCTCAGCCGCTTGGAAGACCTGACATACGAAGTGCGCGAAGACGAATTTCAGTACTGGCAAAAATTCCGCAAAGGCCGTTCATGACCCAACGCTTTTTGACCCTGGCATTGCTGGGCAGTTTGACAGCCTGCGGATTGACCTCAACCCAAGCGGTGTACGAACAGATCCGGGCTCAGGAACGGGCCAAGGCCGTGGGCACCAGCGTGCCGCCTGGCACGGGTTTGCCGCCTTATGACGCCTACCAAAAAGAACGCGCAGAACAAAAACCACCCGCACGCTGAACACCGATGCACACCGTTGATCTGAAACACGCTTATCGCCTGCTCAACCACGGCCCCACTGTGCTGGTGGGCAGTGCCCACGAGGGTCGCAGCAATGTGATGGCTGCTGCCTGGGCCATGCCGCTGGACTTTGACACGCCCAAGATCGCGGTGGTCATCGACAAGGCCACGCTCACCCGCGAACTGGTCGTTGCTTCGGGCGTGCTCAGCCTCAATGTGCCCTGTGTGGCCCAGCGCGATCTGGTGATGGCCGCTGGCGGCATGAGCGGCAACAACCACCCCGACAAACTGGCCCGCTGCCAGATCCGCACGCAAGCCGCACCGCAGACCGGCGTGCCGCTGGTGCAAGGCTGCATCGCGCAGATGGAATGCCGTGTGCTGCCCGCCACCGCCCATGTGGCGGGGCCGCACGACTTGATCCTGGCCGAGGTGCTCGGGGCCTGGGCTGATGAGCGTGTGTTCAGCCAGGGCCGTTGGCACTTTGAAGACTCAGACCCCGAACTGCGCAGCCTGCACCATGTGGCAGGCGGCCATTTTTATGCCATTGGCGAGGCGGTCCAGGCTTTGCCTGTGGCCAATGCCTGAATTTTCAAGCCTTGACTTTTTCACAACGAACGGAGACTTTCATGACCCTTTCCATGTCCAGCGCCAGCCTGCCCGTGTGCACGCGCATGCTCACCAACCTGAGCCACATCCTGGCCAAGGCCGAGCAGTTCGTTGAAGCCAAAAAGATCGACCCCACGGCGCTGACCACCTACCGCCTGGCCCCCGACATGTTCCCCTTCACGCGCCAGGTGCTGATCGCCTGCGATGCGGTGAAAAACGGTGTGGCCCGCATCAGCGGCGTGGAAGCACCCAAGTTCGATGACACCGAGACCACATTGGCCCAGCTGCAAGAGCGTATCCAGAAAACCCTGGCTTTCATCGCCACCGTGCCAGCAACGGCGCTGGACGGCACCGAAGACAAGGAGATCACCTTCCCCGCAGGCCCGGGCAAAACCCGCACCCTGAAGGGCCAGGATTACCTCACGGGCTGGATGCTGCCCAATATGTACTTCCACATCACCACGGCTTACGCCATCCTGCGCCACAACGGCGTGGAAGTCGGCAAGATCGACTATTTGATGGGCGCGCAGGACTGAGACCCTGCGCCTGAGGGCACGGCTTCAGCGGCAACTGAAGTTGCTGGCGTCCTCCACCGAGCCACTGCCCTTGTAAGTGGCCACAGTGGGATAGGCACACAGCGGGCGGGTTCGCTTAGGTGACCAGTCGGCGGGCAGTTCGGTGTTCACGCCACCGGCATTGCCTGCGCCGCGCACACTGGCCACCACGGCTTGTGGCGCAACACCCTGCTCCACCCATTGCACCAAGGGGCCGAGCAGATCAAACTGGTCAGCGGCTGGGCCCATGCTGCAGTGATTCATGCCAGGCACGGGAAAGTACCGCGCAAAGTCAGACCCAGGATTGGCATTCACGCGGTTCAAGCGTTCCACCCACTGACGGGTGTCGTCCGCCGAAAAGATCGCGTCGCTCACGCCGTGGTACATCACCACTTTGGCACCACGGGCACGCAAGGCGACCATATTGCTGGGATTGGCCTCACCGGGTGGTGTCATCAAGGACCAGCCCGATTCGCGGTAGGTGTCGTTGGTGGCCGAGAACATGGCCAAGCGTGCCGTGACGTTTTCTTCCAGCGGCTTGAGCGGTGTGGGCGGCACGCTGAAGATGGTGCCAATCGCCAGCGGATCGCGTATCAAGGAATCGATGAACTTCCAGGTGCCCCAGTTGGCCCCGGCAATGCCTGTGTCATATGGAAAGCCTGCGTAGAACGGCTGGCCCGTAGACGTCCTGGCCCCGGCAAACACATTGGCGATCACGTTCTTTTGTGCAGTGCTCAGACACGCGCCATTGCGCTCGCCAATGCAGGTGGGCACATCGGTTTGCACATTGAAGTTCGCCTGGCAAGCTTGGGTGGCCTGCACCATGCCGTCACGCACGCCATCGAGGGCATCGCATTTTTCAGCAATGGCTTTGGCCACGGTGCTGCGCTCTTGCGGGGTGAAGGCGCTGGCCAAATCCGGCAGCGTGCCATTGGGGTTCATCGGGTTTTTCACCGTCGCACCAGGGGTAGCAATCGTGGCCCATTGCTGTGCGCCCCAAATTTGCGTGAGCGCGGCATAGGGCAAACGGTAACCGGGCGCACCCACGAGGTAACCATCATACTGATCACCCACACGGGCAGCTGCCACCATGGCATGACGCCCACCGTTGGAGCAGCCGCCGATGTAGGAGCGGTCAGGCCCCTTGCCATAGGCACCGGCAATGAGTTGCTTGGCCATGGGCGTGAGTTTTTCGACCGCTTGGTAACCGTAGTCCAGACGGGCTTGAGGCTCCAGACCAAACACTGTTGTTTGAGGGCCGGAGTGACCGGCATCCGAGCTGATCACTGCGAAGCCCTGCATCAAGGCACCCGTGAGCGGTCCTCCCCCCAAAGCGCCCAAAGCAGGTTGCACCGAGCCGTCCAGCCCGCCATTGCCTTGGTAATAAAACCGGCCATTCCAGGCCATGGGCAGGCGCATTTCAAAGCCGATGGCGTAGTCCCGACCATCACTGCCCTTGCGCTCGTGCATGCGGCCTTTCACGAGGCAATGCTCGGGCACCGGACGATCGCCCTGCATGACAGCCCCAGCGGCCACCGGCACAGAAGACTCGATGCGGGTGTTGGCCAGTTTCAATGTGGAAACCAGGGCACTGCAGTTGGGCAATGAGGCACCCGTCGCGGCTTTCAACGGAGCCACAACAGGCCCTTGCAAAGTACCGCAGGCGATCAAGACGCCCACAGCCGACACAACAACTGCGCCCTGCGCAACACGACGAAAACGGGGGGAATGCATAGAGGTCTCCTGTTCAAAATCCAAATCGCAGACTTGAGGTGAAGCTCAAGCCACATCAAAAAAGCGCATCACCACCTTGTCAGGGTGGCGTGCGCCGGTGCCAATAAACAAACGCTCACTGATCCAGCCCAATGAGGCCGAAGCCGTCTCGAAGCGGGGGCAGCAACGAAAGTAAACCGACTCCGGCGGCACAGGCTCACCGCGCACCAGGCGGGCCATGACGTCTGGCGCAGCCGTGCGCACCGCATAGTTTTGCACAAAAATCAAATCGCCCGCATCGGTTTCGATGGTGTAACGCGCGTCCAGCTCGGCCATGCGCTCGTTGACAATGAGTTGAAAATCAGCGCCGCCAGGCAACACCCGGGCCGTCCAGCCTTGCCCTTGCACCTGCCCACCCAAAATAGGGATCAGTCGGCGCACGCCATGATGGGTCAGGCCAACCTCCTGAGGCTTGTCCACCTGGACAGACAAATCGGCAAAAAAGTTCAGTGTGGGTGTGGGCAAATTCAGCATGGGTCTAGGGTATTCCCAAGGTTCGGGTCTGTCTGTCCTCCCTTAAGATGACAGGAAAACCCTCTCCCGCTTTTTCACGCATGCGTCAATGGACCCCCTCCAACTCCAGCAGCACCATTCAGGCACTGCAAGGCCTCATTGGCCTCATGGGCCAACGCGAGTTTGAAACGGCTTTGTTGCCACAACTTCATTCGCTGGTGCCTGCAGCCTCGTATTCGATTTATCAGACCGGTCACGGTTGCGACCCAACCCGGTTCATGTCGGCCAGCCTGGGCATTCCTGACACCACCCGCGAGTGCTGGAACGCCTACCTTTCAGGCCCGTATCGAAGCGACCGGACCTTGGCCGCACAAGAGGCAAGCACCGAGCAAATGGTGCTTTGCCACATCACCGCCCCCGAGGTGCCCGCACAGCACCGCGCCCGCGTTTACGAGGCCCACGGCATGGCCGAGCGCATCTCGATCGTTCAGCGAGAGAATGCCCGCATTTTTGCCATCAACTTTTATCGCCATGAGCACCAGCGACCTTTCAGCGATGGGCAGCTGTCTGACTTTGAATCGATGGCACCCGCCTTGCTGAGCCTGGCGCAAAAACAAATCGAGCTGACACGCCCGAGACTGCGCCAACGCAGCGTGCGCGATTGGGCTCAACAACTGCATAGCGTGGCGCCGACATTGACCGCACGCGAGCTGGATGTCTGCGCCCGACTGCTGACGGGCATGACGCAAGAAGGCATCGCGAACGATCTTGACCTGAGCGTGACTACGGTCAAGACCTACCGCAATCGCGCTTTTGGACGATTGGGCATCCACTTCAAAAGCGAGTTGTTTGCACGGCTTGCGGGCTGATTGACAAGCACATCAAAACCAAAGCCCGCCTCGGGGAAGTCGAAAGCACCGCCCGATGGCCGAGAATACCCATCAAAAGAAAAAGTTTGGGAAGCTCAAATTCCTGTCGGATGCACAATGGCGGCATGCAATCGATCCAAGACCTGAAATCCCCGTCCATTCCGCACGCTTGGGCGGAAACGCAAACCGATTTTCACGATGCCGCCTGGCTGGAGCCCCACGCCGAGCGACTGGCCTTCGCTGACCCCGAGTTTTTGCTGCGCCGCGAAACGCGTGGCATTCGCATGCAACTGGAAATGCTCAAGCCGGATTTAGCGCAAAGCGAAGCGGGCATTGAACACACGGTGGTGGTTTTTGGCAGCGCACGTTTTACCGACATGGCCTCTGCACAAGCCCATTTGCACGCCGCCCAGCAAAGCGGCCAGGCGCAAGCCATTGCGCAGGCGTTGACCCAGGTTCGCAATGCACAACACTACGAAAACGCCCGCACATTTGCACGCTTGGTGGTTCAGTCTTGTACTTGCCTGCCGCAAGACGAAAAGCTTTTCATTTGCACAGGGGGCGGCCCCGGCATCATGGAAGCTGCCAATCGCGGCGCTCACGAAGCCGGGGCCCCCTCGGTGGCGCTCAACATCGCTTTGCCCCACGAGCAGCACCCCAACCCTTATGTGTCACCGCAGCTGAGTTTCAAGTTCCATTACTTTGCGCTGCGCAAAATGCACTTCATGATGCGCGCCAAGGCGCTGGTGGCCTTCCCCGGCGGTTTTGGCACGCTGGACGAGTTGTTCGAGGTGATGACGCTGGTGCAAACGCGCAAGGCACGCCGCGTGCCCATCTTGCTGTTCGGGACCGACTACTGGACGCGCTTGATCAACATGGAGGTGCTGGTGGACGAGGGCACGATTTCTGCTGAAGACCTGCAGCTGTTCCACTACGTGGACACCCCTGAAGCGGCCTGGCAAACCATTTGCGACTTCTACCAGCTGAATGTGACCAAGGCTTGATCACGCAGGCTTGGCCGGGCACAGTTTGAAAGCGGCCTTGGCCCCTGCCCCCACTGCTGCGCCCACCACCCAGAACACGGGGGCCACACCGGCAATGGCCCCGGCTGCCCCAAACAGCATGGGCATGAGCACGCTGGAGGCGTTGATGCTCATCAGTCGCAGGCCCAGTGCCTCGCCCTGGCGGTGCGCGGGCGTGATCTGGTGCAAGGTGCTCATGATCATGGGCTGCACGGCGCCCAAGACCAAGCCCAGCAAAACCGAACACATGCCCATGGCCCAGGGCGTGGGCATGAAGGGGTAAACGCCGAACAGAACCGCCGTGCACACCATGGAAGTGGTGATGATCTGGTACTCGTGCAGATGGCGCGAAACCCAGGGCAAGCACAGCCGAATGGTGGCCGCCGCCACTGCAAAAGAGCCCAGGATGGTGCCCACCACCGACGCGCTCAGCCCCCGCTCATGTCCCAGCAGCGGCACCACAAAGGTGTGCACGTCCCAGCACGACGAGAGCAGCCAGTTGACCCCCAGCAGACGCAGCATCAGGGGTTGCTGCAGCAAATCAAGCACGCGCTTTTTTTCTTTCGGACCATCGAACATGTGCGAAATTTTTTCACGCACGCGGCGCACGCACAGCAAGGTGAGCAAAGGCAAAAGCGCCATGAGCAAGAACGCCACCCGAAAGCCTGTTTCGTGGGCACGCACGGGGCCTGCAAAATCGATCATCAAACCGGCCAGCACCGGGCCCAGAAAATTGGACACCGCCGGACCAATCGACAACCAGCTGAAGGCGCTTTTGAGCTCCGCCGGTCCACTGGCCAAGCGCCCGACATGGCGCTGCAATGCAATGACGGCCATGCCCGTGGCACCGCCCGAGGCCAGGGCGCTCACGCACAACATGGGAAAAACAGGCCAGATGGCCGACAAGCTCACCCCGATGCTGGCCACGGCCACGCTCAGGGCCAAGGGGGTTTTCAAGCCCTTGCGATCAGCAAAGCGCCCTGCAGGCAGGGCCAGAAACACCTGGGTCAGCGCAAACAAGGCCAGCAAGGCCCCCACCGCCATGGCGCTGAAGCCCTGTTGCAAAGCCAGCAAGGGCGCTGCCATCCGGGTGCCCGCCATGCAGGCGTGCAAAAAAATTTGCCCGGCAATCAAGCGCGAGAGTTCGCGCCTCATACTCTGCCCCGATCAGGCATCGCCACCGGGCAACAAGGCCTGGGTCTCGGACTCCGGCAAAGCATTCACTTGGCGCAATGCGCGGTTCATCACGTTGCTGCGGGTCTGGGCCTGGTCGAGCGTGTTGAGCACGGTCTGGGTCTGGTTGCGCACCTTGTCGAGCACATCGCCAAACTTGCCGAACTCGGTCTTGACCGCACCCAGCACCTGCCAGACTTCGCTGGAGCGCTTTTCAAGCGCCAATGTGCGAAAGCCCATTTGCAGGGCATTGAGCATGGCCATCAGGTTGGTGGGGCCCGCCAGTGTGACGCGGTGATCGCGTTGCAGGCTTTCCATCAGGCCGGGGCGGCGCAGCACCTCGGCGTACAGGCCTTCGGTGGGCAGGAACATGAGCGCAAAGTCGGTGGTGTGCGGCGGCTCCAGGTACTTGTCGGCGATCGATTTGGCTTCGAGCTTGATGCGGGCCTCCAGCGCCTTGGCGCACAGCTCGGCCTGCACCGGGTCGGCGCGGCCTTGGGCTTCGAGCAGGCGTTCGTAGTCTTCGTTCGGAAACTTCGCATCAATCGGCAGCCATACGGGCTGGCCATTGTCGGTGCGGCCCGGCAAGCGGATGGCAAAGTCCACACGGTTCTTGTCGCCGGGCTTGGTGGGTACTTGCTCGGCGTATTGCTCGGGGGTCAGCACCTGTTCAAGCAAGGCGCCCAGCTGCGCTTCGCCAAACATGCCGCGCGTCTTCACATTCGTCAGCAGGTGCTTGAGGTCCCCCACGCCCTGCGCCAGGGTGTGCATTTCGCCCAGCCCTTTGTGCACCTGCTCCAGCCGGTCGGCCACTTGCTTGAAGCTCTCGCCCAAGCGGGCTTGCAGCGTGGCCTGGAGTTTTTCGTCTACGGTCTGGCGCATTTCGTCGAGCTTGGCCGCATTGCTTTGCTGGAGCTGGGCCAGCTGGGTTTCCATGGTGCCGCGCATCTCACTCAAGCGGCGGGCATTGGCTTCTGACAGTGCATTGACCTGTTGGGCCAGGCTGTCGGTCAGGCTTTTTTGCAGCAAGGTCAGCTGCTGGGCCAGTGCGTCGATCTGCTGGTTCTGGGTGCGGGTGGCCTCGGCACTTTGCTGCAGCAGCGACTGCTGGAACAGCGTGAGGGTTTGCATGGCCTCTTGCCGCCCTTGCACGCCCGATTGGCTGATCTCGGTGCGCAACTCACGCTCCAGCCGCTCGGTTTGCGTTTGGATCGCCTCAAACTGTTGCTGCTGCCAGGCGGACTGCTCGGCCAGACGCGCTTGCTGCTGTGGGCTGTCTTCTTGCGGCGCGGGCTTGCGCAGCAAGAGCAACACCAGCAGCACCAGGTTCAGCGCCACCAGTGCAATCATCAGCCAAGACTCGTTCATGCAGCACGTCCGGTCACGGTATTGAGCGGTGTCACCGCCCGGCCTTGCGTGAAGAAGCCGATCAGGTTGTCGGCCGCCAGCTGGGCCATGGCGCGACGCGTCTTGACGGTGGCGCTGGCAATGTGCGGCGTGAGCACCACATTGGGCACTTTGAGCAATTCAGGATGAACCGAAGGCTCGCCCTCGAACACATCCAGACCCGCCGCGGCGATCTGCCCCGCAGCCAAAGCCTTGGCCAGCGCCGCGTCGTCCACAATGCCGCCCCGCGCGATGTTGATCAGCGTGGCCGTGGGCTTCATTTGTGCCAGTTCGGCCGCGCCAATGGTGTGGTGCGACTCGGCGCTGTAGGGCACGACCAGCATCACATGGTCAGCGGTTTTGAGCAATTCCTCTTTGGACACATAGGTGGCTTTGCATTCGGCTTCCAGCTCAGCACTCAGGCGCGAGCGGTTGTGATAGACCACATTCATGCCAAAACCATGTGCGGCGCGGCGGGCAATGCCCTGCCCGATGCGCCCCATGCCGATGATGCCCAGCGTGGAGCCGTGCACCTCGGCGCCGGCAAACATGTCGTAGCTCCATTTGGTCCACTGCCCGGCCCTCAGGAAATGCTCGCTTTCGGTCACGCGCCGAGCCGTGGCCATCAAGAGCGCAAAACCGAAGTCGGCGGTCGTTTCGGTCAGCACATCGGGCGTGTTGCTCGCCACCACACCCGCAGCGGTCATGGCAGGCACATCAAAGTTGTTGTAGCCCACGGCCATATTGGCCACGATGCGCAATTGCGGGTTCGCCTGCAGCAACGCGGCGTCAATTAGCTCGCTGCCGGTGGTCAAAGCGCCCACTTTGCCCTGCATGCGGCGCGTCAGTTCTGCGGCTGTCCAGACCTCGTCGGCCTGGTTGCTCTCGACTTCAAACACCTGCGTCAAAGATTGCAGGACTTCGGGGAAGATGGCGCGGGCCACCAGAATGGAAGGTTTGCTCATGATGTGATTTCAAGTTGCCGTTGAATTTCTCAGTGCGTCAATTGGAACTGCAGGATGTAGACGGCAGCGCCTGCGAAATACCCCAGTAAAGCCCAGGCACTTATTTTCTTGACGTACCAGACAAAATCGATTTTTTCGAGGCCCATGGCCGCCACCCCGGCAGCCGAACCAATGATGAGGATGGAGCCCCCCGTGCCTGCGCAATAGGCCAAGAATTCCCACAGAAAACTGTCGGGTGGATATTGCGTCAAGCTGTACATGCCCATGGATGCAGCCACCAGGGGTACGTTGTCCACCACAGCACTGACCAGGCCAATGATCATGACGATCACATCCTGCCGTCCCACGGCATGATCAAACCACTGTGCCAAGGAAGACAGGACATGGGTGTGTTCAAGCGTGGCCACTGACAGCAAAATGCCCACGAAAAACAGCACGGCACTCATGTCAATGCGGGTCAAGGCACTGACCAAGGTCAAGTGGGCTTTGGCTTCATCGGGCTTGTCCCTGTGGACCACATCACCCACCAGCCACAACAAACCGACGCCGAGCAAAATGCCCATGAATGGCGGCAAATGCGTCAGCGCTTTGAACACCGGCACCGACACAAGAATACCCAAGCCCAAAAAGAACATCAGATTGCGCTCAAACGCTGGGGTATCGGTCAAGTCTGCACGTTCTACACGAGCCGGAGCCTGAACATCACGGCCACGAACCACATAGGCCATGGCCGCCAAAGGCACCAAAAGACTGGTCAAGGAAGCCACAAAGACCCCTTTCATGATTTCCACTGCGGTGATCTGTCCGCCAATCCAGAGCATGGTGGTGGTGACATCACCAATCGGAGACCAAGCCCCACCCGCATTGGAGGCAATGACAATAGCCCCTGCAAAAAACAGCCGTTCCTCGCGCTGATCCAGCAGCTTCTTCATCAACGAGACCATCACGATGGCTGTCGTCAAGTTGTCCAGCACCGAGCTGAGAAAAAACGTGACAAGCCCCACCAGCCACATCAGACCCGACAAGGAGCGTGTCTTGATCCGCGAAGTCAGAATTTCAAATCCATTGTGGGCGTCCACCACCTCCACAATGGCCATGGCCCCCATCAAGAAGAACACAATCTGAGCGGTCGACATCAGCGATTCGCCCAATTGATGGCTTACCTGCTCGGCGTCCGGGTTGCCCAGGGCATAAAGGGTCCAAAGCACGCCTGCAGCCAACAAGCCCGTCGCGGTTTTATTGATCTTGAGGGGGTGCTCCAAGGCGATCGCTGCATAAGCCAATACAAAAATGGCAATGAGGGCCGTCAACATGTCATTTGCCTTTGGATTTTGAAGTGTTTTCGGAAGATTCGATTTCAAACACCTGCTTGAGGTAAGCCAGGTATTTTTCGTCATCGCACATGCCTTTGCCCGGCGTGTCTGACAACTTGGCGACGGGTTGCCCGTTGCAGCGGGTCATCTTGATCACGATTTGGAGTGGTTCATATCCCAGGTCGTTGGTCAGGTTCGTGCCCACACCAAATGCCAGCTGGCAGCGCCCCCGGAACTGTTGGTACAGCTCGATGGTGCGCGGCACAGTGAGGCTGTCACTGAAGATCAACGTCTTGGTCTTGGGATCGACCCGGTTGTGCTGGTAGTGCGCAATCATGCGTTCGCCCCAGCTGAACGGGTCGCCGCTGTCGTGCCGTGCACCGTCGAACAGCTTGCAAAAATACAAATCAAAGTCCCGCAAGAAGGCGTTGAAACCGTACACGTCGGACAGGGCAATCCCCAAATCGCCACGGTATTCCTTGGCCCAGGACTCGAACGCAAAAATCTGGCTGTCCCGCAAGCGTGGGCCCAAGGCCTGCGCCGCTTGCAGATACTCGTGCGCCATGGTGCCCAGCGGCGTCAGGCCCAGCAGATAGGCGTAATAGACATTGCTGGTGCCCGCAAACTGGCCCTGGGGGCCGGTGCCCAAACGGGCCGACAAAACACGCAGCACCTCTTCGTGCCAAGCCCTCGAAAAGCGGCGGCGCGTGCCGTAATCGGCGATCTTGAGCGTCTCCAAACCTGCGCCCTGCAGCTGCGCGATTTTCTGGTCCACACGGCGGCGACCCTCCATCAAGTCAGGCACCTTCTGGGTGTTGCGGAAGTACACCTCGTTGACGATGGCCAGCACCGGGATCTCAAACAAGATGGTGTGCAACCAAGGGCCCTGGATGGTGATGTCGATCTCGCCGCTGGGCAAGGGCGTGACCTGGATGTATTTTTCGTTGAGCTTGAACAGGCCCAGAAAGTCCACAAAGTCACTCTTGATGAAGCGCAGCGAGCGCAGGTACTGCAGCTCGGACTCCTTGAAGTTGAGGCTGCACAGCGAGCGGATTTCCTGACGGATCTCGTTGACAAAGGGGGCGAGCGCCACGCCGGGGTTGCGGCACTTGAATTTGTATTCGACCTGCGCACCCGGAAACTGGTGCAGCACGACCTGCATCATGGTGAATTTGTACAGGTCTGTATCGAGCAGGCTGGTGATGATCATGGCAA
>JACCDU010232259.1_pt1 | contig 16747 bp, 17 predicted proteins | sample 7446081 | NCBI WGS metagenome assembly JACCDU01 (sample SAMN15323447, study PRJNA562643) | freshwater metagenome | isolation source: river surface water | place: USA:Blue River Watershed | collected 2017-08-17
AGCGCATCATGACCGGCAGCGAGATCAGGGCCATGGCGATCACCTGGCCAGCCACGGTGCCGGTGATGGCCCCCAGGATGAAGCCCACGATGATGACCGAGTAGCCCAATCCGCCACGCACGGGGCCTAACAGCTGGCCCATGGCGTCGAGCATGTCTTCGGCCAGGCCGCACTTCTCCAGGATGGTGCCCATGAAGGTGAAGAACGGGATGGCCAGCAGCAGGTCGTTGCTGAGGATCGAGAAGATCGAGATCGGCAGGTTGCCCATGAAGGCCGAGGGGAACCAGCCCATCTCGATGGCGAACAGGCCGCTGGCCAGACCCAGTGCCGCCAGCGAGAACGCGACCGGGAAGCCGATCAGCATCACGATGACGAGTCCCACGAACATGATCGGGGCGAAGTTTTCCATTTGCATCTTGTTGTGTCCTTGCTGTTGTCGTCTTGCGCCGGGCGCTTATTGCAGGGGTTTCTCGTAGTGGGTGTCCATGGCGTACTCGCCGCGCAGGTAGGCCACGCGCTTGATGAGTTCGCTCAGGCCTTGCAGCCAGACCATGGCAAAGCCGACCGGCATGGCCAGCGTGGCGGGCCAGCGGATCAGGCCGCCGGCGTTCTGGCTCATTTCACCGGTCACCAGGGTGTTCAGGAAATAAGGGAAGGACAGCCAGGCCAGGTAGCCCATGATGGGCAGCAGGAAGAACACCAGACCGAAGATGTCGACATAAACCGGTCCGTTTTGGGTCAGCTTGCCGTAGATCAGGTCCACGCGCACATGCTCGTTGACCTTGAGCACGTAGGGCGCGCCGACCATCACCATCCAGGCAAACAGATACCATTGGATTTCGAGCAGGCCGTTGGAACTCCAATCCGCACCGTAGCGCACAAAGGCGTTGCCTGCGCTGATGAGTGCGGCGAACAAGACGGTCCAGGAGGCCAGACGGCCCAAGCGCTCACTCAGCCAGTCCATGGCGGTGACAAATTTCAGTAAGGCGGACAAGGTAGAACTCCTGGCTGTTCAAGGAATGGGGGTAACCCCTAGAAAACCGGGCATGTTACCGCATGGTGTCCTGCACGGGCAGGTCTCGACCTTGATATTTCAGGGGCTGTTGCATGAATTTCCGTCAAGCGGCCAGCGGCAGCTGCGGCCCCACGCCAGAGGCTTCATGTCTTCAGCGGTCCCACCAGGGCAGGCAGCGTTTGAGCGAGTGGACCTCGCCTGGGTGTTCCGGGGGGGCATACCCGGCCAGCGTCTGCAAGGCTTGCCGCCAGTCCGACTGCGCCAGGCTGACGCGCAGGCTTTGCACGGCGGATGTGTCCAGCGCCGACTTGTGGCAGACCAGCCAGTAGTTTTCCTGCGCCAGCGGCACGAAGTCCAGCCCCTGTGCCTGTGCGGCGGCGGCGATGCCCAGCCCCGCATCGGCCTGGCCCGAGGCCACGCAGGCGGCCACGGCGGCGTGCGACGACTCTTCATGGGCATAGCCATGCACTGCCGTGCCCGTCAGGTGCTGGCTGCCCAGCCAGTCGTCGAGCAGCAAGCGGGTGCCGGTGCCCAGGCTGCGGTTGACGAAGCGCACATCACCCCGCAGCAAATCGCGCCAGTCCCGCAGTTTCAAGGGGTTGCCAGGCGCGACCATGAGACCTTGCTGGCGCACGGCAAAGCCGATCAGCTTGTGCTGTCCCGTGGCCAGCAGCGGTCGGTAGGTGCGCGCCACCAGTGAATCGGGGGCGGGTTGCACCGGCGCATGAAAGCCCGCCACGGTGCAACGGCCTTCGTTGAGGGCGCGGATGGCGTCCACGCTGCCACAAAAGCGCATGTCCAGGTGCAGGCCCTGGCCGGCACTGTGTTCGCGCAGGCGCACCAGGGCGTCGTCGTGGCTGGCATACAAGGTCAGCACATGGCTGGCCGGGTCGAAGGCCAGTGCAAAGGTTTTTTCCAGCTCGGCCTGCAAGGCACTGATCTGCGGCGCCAGCCGGGCCTGGGCCTGGCGTTCGGCCCACAGCAGCTTGTCGGCAAATTCGGTCAGCCGGGCCGGCTGGCCTTTTTCCCAGACGATGAGGGCCTGGCTCAGTGCCTGTTCCCAGCGCTTGAGCTCGCCCCAGACGTGTCTGTAGGACAGGCCCAGCGTTTTGGCCGCCATCGAGATCGAGCCGCTGTCGCGCACCGCCTGCAGCAGGTCCATCAGGGGATGGTGCAGCGGCGAGGTGGGGGCGGTGCGGTCGCCGCCATCGGGCAACCATTGGTAGGACAGGTGAATCTTGGGCACCTGTGGAGTGTGCCTCATGTGCTGCACCCGGCCTATGCACACCGATTCATAACGGACAACCCTTAGGCAAACGGGGCACGCGCTGCACTACCATCGGCCCCGCTGTATGAACACCTTCTCCGACAGCGTCGTCATGGCGCTGCATCTGCTTCTTTCCTTCGATCCCCAGCTTTGGGTCATTGTGGGCCGCTCGCTGGCCGTGAGCGGCACCGCCTGCCTGATCGGCTACGGCCTGGGCGTGTTGCTGGGCGCGTGGCTGGCGGTGCGCCGCTTTGCCGGGCGCGGTGCGGTGCTGTGGGTCCTCAACACGCTGCTGGCGCTGCCCTCGGTGGTGGTGGGCCTGGTGGTGTACCTGCTGCTGTCGCGCACCGGGCCGCTGGGCTTTCTGGGCTGGTTGTTCAGCTTCAAGGCCATGGTGCTGGCGCAGGTGATTTTGGTGCTGCCGGTGGTGACCGCGCTCACGCGCCAGGTGGTTGAAGATGTGGAACGCCAGCATGGCGAACAGTGGGCTTCTCTGGGTGCGGGCCCCTGGTTGCGCAGCTTGCTGCTGGCCTGGGACGAGCGCATGGCCCTTATGACAATTTTTGTGACCGCTTTTGGCCGCGCCATTTCCGAGGTGGGCGCGGTCATGGTGGTCGGGGGCAATATTGATGGGTTCACCCGTGTCATGACCACCGCCATCGCCCTGGAAACCAGCAAAGGCGATTTGCCGCTGTCGCTGGCGCTGGGCATGGTGCTGCTGGCCGTGGTCGGCCTGTTCAATGGCGTGGTGCTGCTGTTGCGTTGGCGTGGCCAGGCACGCACCAGCGCCGACCGCACGTTGGTGGGGGCGCTGTGATGACCGAAGTTTGGCGGCTCAACCAGGTGTCGGTTCAACTGGGATCGGTGCGGGCCTTGCAGGGCGTGAACCTGACGGTCGCCGCGGGCGAACGGGTGGCGCTGGTGGGGGCCAACGGTTCGGGCAAGAGCACCTTGCTGCGCACCTTGCACGGTCTGCTGCCGGCCAGTGACGGTCAGGTCTGGTGCGCGCCGCAGCGGCGCCAGGCCATGCTGTTCCAGCGGCCACATCTGCTGCGCTTGTCGGCCTTGAGCAATGTGGCGCTGGGCCTGTGGCTGGACCGCGCGCTGGGCCTGTCCTGGTCCGAGGCCAAGGCGCGGGCCGCTCAGGCGCTGGTGCGGGTGGGCTTGCAAGGCATCGCCCACCAGGGCGGTCGCCAGCTTTCGGGCGGGCAGCAGCAGCGTCTGGCGCTGGCGCGTGCCTGGGGACGCCAGCCCGATGTGTTGCTGCTCGACGAACCCACGGCCAGCCTGGACCCGCACGCTAAACGTGAGGTTGAGGCCTTGATCGCCGAATTTGCCCAAGGGCAGGCTGAGCAGCTCACCTTGGTGTGGGCCAGCCACAACCTGGGCCAGGTCAAGCGCATCGCCAGCCGGGTGCTTTACATGGGCGGCGGCCAGCTGTTGGCCGACCTGCCTGTCCACGATTTTTTCAATGCCGAGGTGCTGGCCCGCGTCAGCCCCGAAGCCCATGCTTTTGTTCAAGGAGAAATGGCATGAAACAAGCACGTCTGTTCCCATTGCGCCGTCTGCTGCTGTGCGCCCTGCTGGCGAGTCCGCTGGCTTGGGCGCAAAGCCCGTCGATCGTGGTGTCGTCCACCACCTCGACCGAACAATCGGGCTTGTTTGCCCATCTGCTGCCCGCTTTCAAGAAAGCCAGTGGTATTGATGTGAAAGTGGTCGCGCTCGGCACGGGCCAGGCCCTGGACATGGCGCGCCGTGGCGATGCCGATGTGGTGTTCGTGCACGACAAGGCGGCCGAGGAGAAATTCGTGGCCGAGGGCTTCGGCCTCAAAAGGCAGGAGGTCATGTACAACGACTTCGTGCTGATCGGCCCCAAGGCCGACCCTGCCGGCACCCGTGGCAAAGACATCGTGGCCGCCCTGGCCAAGGTGGCGTCTACCAATGCCGCTTTCGTCTCACGTGGCGACAAGAGCGGTACGCATGCCGCCGAACTGCGCTTCTGGAAGATGGCCAACCTTGACGCCGCCAAGGGCGGTGGCTACCGCGAGTGTGGCTGCGGCATGGGGCCGGCGCTCAACATCGCAGCATCACAAGGTGCGTATGTGCTGGCTGACCGTGGCACCTGGCTGAACTTCAAGAACCGTGCCGATTTGGCGGTGCTGGTCGAAGGTGACCAGCGCCTGTTCAACCAGTACGGTGTGATGGTGGTGAACCCGGCCAAGCACCCGCATGTGAAGCAGGCCGAAGCCCAGAAGTTCGTCGACTGGGTGACCTCGGCACCGGGTCAGGCAGCGGTTGCCGATTACAAGATCGGTGGCGAACAGCTTTTCTTCCCGAACGCGACGAAGTGATCACTGCCTGGGCGCGCCGAGCTTGCGGTAAACCGTGGCTCGGCTGATGCCCAGCGCCCGAGCGGCTTCGGCCACATTGCCACGGGCCCGGGTCACAGCCTGGCGGATGAGTTCCGTTTCCACGTCGCGCAAGGCCTTGCCGCTGGCGCGCGGCGCAGGGCTGACTGACTGGCCTTGACCGGTCCGGTGCGCCTGGGTTTGCAGACGCAGGCCTGACCACAGCGGCACTTCGCAATGCCCCTGGTCGCGCCGGGCGGCGTCGAACAGGTTTTCCCAGGGCATGGCGAACACGTCGCTGGCGTGCGCGGCGCTGTCGCCGGTGTCCAGCGACAGCATTTGCCGGGCGGTGGGGTTGGCCCCGGTGATGCGTCCATCATGGTCGAGTGTGAGCAGGCCGTCGCTGTCGTCGCCGGGCTGGTTGCCGGGCCAGTTCAGGCGCAGGGTGAGTGCGTGCGGTGCAGCCAGCAGCCAGCTGTTTTCGATGCTCCGCGCCGAGCGCCGCACCAGGTGCTTGAGGGCTGGGCGCTCCGCCACCTCCACGCCGGTCAGGTCCAGCATGCCTGCACACCGGCCATCCGGGCCAAACACGGGGGCGCCCGCGCAGCTGTAGACGCTGTTGTCGTCGAAGAAATGTTCGCCCCGGTGCAGCCAGACGGGTTGCAACTCGCTCAGTGCGGCACTGATGGCGGTGGTGCCCACCGCTTTTTCGGACAGGTCCACGCCCACGCGGGCGATCACGTCGGCGCGGCGATCGCTGCGGTCCACCGGGCCCTGCACGTCGATCACGATGCCGTCGGCGTTGGTCAGGATCGCGAAATAGCCGATGTTGCCCATGGCGCGCACCAGTTCGGTCAGCACTGGGCGGGCGGCCTGCACCAGTGGACGGTTGGCGCCTTGTACCCGGTGCATCAAGGCCAGGCTCACGGCCTCGAAATCGACGGGCCGACCCGGCTCCAGGCCCCAGGCCTGGCAGCGTTGCCAGCCGCGTTGCAGCCAGGGTGCGAGCGCCGGGACAGCGTGGTGGCCGCCTTCGTGCAGCAATTGCTGGCGCGCCAGGGCGATGGATTGCAGTCGGTCGGCTGGTGCCATGTGTATCAAGCTGAGAATTTCTGGGGCGTTCGGCTGGGAACCACGGGTATTCCCGAGGTTTGACGGATGACCCTGCACGGAACAATGGCTATGCATTGTTATTCATAGGCGCGGGTTTGCCTAGCCCGTGCCGATCCACAGGAGACCCTCCATGCAAAAGGTGTTGCACATCAATCCGGACAAATGCACCGGTTGTCAGCAGTGCGAAATGGCCTGTTCCTTCGAGAACTACGGTGTTTACGCTACGGCCAAGTCGCGCATCAAAGTGTTTGACTTCCACCACACCGGCAAGAAAGTGCCCTACACCTGCACTCAGTGCGATGAAGCCTGGTGCCTGCATGCCTGCCCGGTCGAAGCCATCACGGTGGACAAGGTCACGGGCGCCAAGGTGGTCAACGAAGCCACCTGCGTGGGCTGCAAGGTCTGCACCATCGCCTGCCCGTTCGGCACCATCAACTACGTGCAGGAAACCGGCAAGGTGCAAAAGTGCGACCTGTGCGGCGGCGACCCGGCCTGTGCCGACGCCTGCCCGACCGGCGCCATCACCTTCATCGACGCCAACTGGACCGGCCTGGACAAGATGAAGCAATGGGCCGACAAGCTGGGCAACCAGCCCTCCGCTGCTTGATCAACGCCTGATCGCCGCTCTACTGAACCCGAAGGAGTACACACATGTCCTGGGCTGGAAAAATCCTCCGCGTCAACCTCACGGCTGGCACTGTCACATCCGAACCGCTGAACATGGAGTGGGCACGTGCCTACCTCGGCTCGCGCGGCCTCGGCAGCAAATACCTGGTCAGCGAAATCGACCCCAAGGTCGATCCGCTCTCACCCGACAACAAGATCATTTGGGCCACCGGCCCGCTGACGGGCACCATGGCCTCGACCGGTGGCCGCTACACCGTCATCACCAAAGGTCCGCTCACCGGGGCGATTGCCTGCTCCAACTCGGGCGGCTACTGGGGCGCCGAGCTCAAGATGGCCGGCTGGGACATGGTGATTTTTGAAGGCAAGAGTGCCAAGCCGGTCTACCTGTACATCTGCGACGACGTGGTCGAACTGCGCGATGCCGGCCACCTCTGGGGGAAGAGCGTCTGGCAGACTGAAGACCTGTTGAAAAAATCCCACCAGGACCCGTTGCTGCGCATCTCCAGCATTGGCAAGTCGGGCGAAAACGGTGTGCTCTACGCGGCCGTGGTCAATGATCTGCACCGCGCGGCCGGCCGCTCGGGCGTGGGCACCGTCATGGGCAGTAAGAACCTCAAGGCCATTGCCGTGCGCGGCACCAAAGGCGTTGGCAATGTGCGCGACCCGAAAGCCTTCATGGCCGCAGCCAAAGCCGCCAAGAAAGTGCTGGCCGACAACGCGGTGACCGGCCAGGGCCTGCCGACCTACGGTACCCAGGTGCTGATGAACGTGATCAACGAAATCGGCGGTCTGCCCACGCGCAACCACCGCGACGTGCAATTCGAAGGCGCCAAAGACATTTCGGCCGAGGCCATGGCCACGCCGCGCAAGACCGACGGCAAGAAGCACCTGGTGACCAACCAGGCCTGCTTTGGTTGCACCATCGCCTGCGGTCGCATCAGCAAGATGGACGAGACCCACTTTTCGGTGCAGAACAAGCCCGAGTACTGGGGCGCTTCGGGTGGCCTGGAATACGAAGCCGCCTGGGCCCTGGGCGCCGCCAACGGCGTGAACGACCTCGAAGCCCTGCAGTACGCCAACCTGATCTGCAACGAAGAGGGCATGGACCCCATCAGCTTCGGCGCCACCATCGGCGCCGTGATGGAGCTGTACGAAATGGGCGTGCTCACCAAAGAGCAGATCGGCACCGAGGCGCCTTTCGGCTCGGCTCAAGCCTTGTGCGAATTGGCCGACATGACGGCCAAGGGCATCGGCTTTGGCAAGGAGATCGGCCTGGGCTCCAAGCGCCTGACGGCCAAGTACGGCCATCCCGACCTGTCGATGAGCGTCAAGGGTCAGGAATTCCCTGCTTACGACGGCCGTGTGATCCAGGGCATTGGCCTGGCCTACGCCACCTCCAACCGGGGCGCCTGCCACCTGCGCGGTTACACCATTGCCTCGGAAGTGCTGGGCATCCCGGTCAAAACCGAACCCACCGAGTCCAACGGCAAGCCTGAGCTGGTCAAGGCCTTCCAGGACGCCACGGCCGCTTTTGACTCGGCCGGCATCTGCATCTTCACCAGCTTTGCCTGGACGCTGGCCGACGTGGCCCCTCAGGTGCAGGCCGCCTGCGGTGAGGAATACACGATGGAGCACCTCAACCACATCGGCGAGCGCATCTGGAACATGGAGCGCGAGTTCAACAACGCGGCGGGCTTCACCAAGGCCGACGATTCGCTGCCCAAGCGCCTGCTGACCGAAGCCGCCAAGACCGGCCCGGGCAAGGGCGTGGTCAGCAAGCTGCCCGAGATGCTGCCCAAGTACTACGAGGTGCGCGGCTGGGACAGCGAAGGCCGTCCGACCGCTGACACCAAGCAGCGCCTGGGCCTGTAATTCGATCCTGGCAGGGGCGAGTCCGGCTCGCGAATTTCGATTCGGTCGCATGGCGGCCTCCTGCAGGAACATTTCAGCGGCCCTCGGGCCGCTGCCTGTTTATGGAGTGAATGCATGAGTCACCACGTCATTCTCGGCGCCGGCCCGGCCGGCATCATCGCTGCCGAAACGCTGCGCAAGCAGCGCCTGCAAGACCGCATCACCGTGGTCGGCGACGAGCGCGAGGCGCCTTATTCGCGCATGGCCATTCCCTACCTGCTGATTGGCAACATCGCAGAAAAAGGCACCTGGCTGCGCAAGGGGGCCACGCACTACGCCGACCTGCGCATCGAACTCGTGCAGGCGCGGGCCACCCGCGTGGACGCTGCGAAAAAGCAGGTGCAACTCGACAACGGACAGACCCTGGCGTTTGACCAACTCTTGATCGCCACAGGCTCACACCCGGTGCGTCCACCCATCCCCGGCCTGGATTTGCCTGGCGTGCACACCTGCTGGACACTTGAAGACGCACGCGCCATCGCGGCGCTGGCCCAACCCGGTGCCAAGGTGCTGCAGATGGGCGCGGGTTTCATCGGCTGCATCATCATGGAAGCGCTCAAGCAGCGCGGCGTCGAACTGTCGGTGGTCGAGATGGGCGACCGCATGGTGCCCCGCATGATGGGCCCGATGGCCGGCGGCATGATCCGCGACTGGTGCGAGGCCAAGGGGGTGCAGGTCTTCACCTCGACCCGGGTGGAAGCCATTGAAAAGGCCGACAAAGGCCTGCGCGTGCGCCTGTCGGGCGGTCAGAGCATCGAAGCCGATTTGGTCATCAGCGCCACCGGTGTGCGCCCTGCCATTGGCTTTTTGGAGGGCAGCGGCATCACCTGCCTTCAAGGCATTCTCACAGATGAGCACATGCGCACCAATGTGCCGGGGATTTATGCCGCCGGTGACTGCGCAGAGGCCTTCGACAAGGTCAGCGGCAAAACCATAGTGAGTGCCATCCAGCCCAATGCCGCCGAGCAGGCCCGCGTGGCGGCGCTCAATATGGTCGGGCAGGACACCTCGCTCAAAGGCGTCACGCAGATCAACGTGCTCGACACCTTGGGGCTGATTTCCACCAGTTTTGGCAACTGGCAAGGGGTGGATGGGGGCGAACACGCCGAGCTGACCGATCAGTCCGAAGGCCGGCACCTGAGCCTGCAGTTCAAGGACGATGTGCTGGTGGGCTGCAACTCGGTGGGATGGACCCAGCATGTGGGTGTGATGCGCGGCCTGGTGGAGGGGCAGGTGCACCTGGGTGGATGGAAAGACAAGCTGATGCAGGACCCGACCCAGCTCATGGCCGCCTACCTCGCTTGCGCGCAAGGGCAGGGGCTGTGGAGTGGTCCCCAGGACGAGCGCCGGCGCTGACACCTGTAGCATCTCACCGCATGGACATCACCTTCAAGCTGTTTGCCTCGCTGGGCGATTATTTGCCGGCGGCGGTGCGCCCTGGCAACGAGATGACCCTGAGCGTGGCCGAAGGGGCGACGATTGCCCAAGTGATCGAGCCTTTTGCTCTGCCGCCCAAACTGGTGCACTTGGTCTTGGTCAATGGCCAATACATTGCACCCGCCGAGCGGGCGGCACACGCTTTGCGTGCGGGCGATGCGCTGGCCATCTGGCCACCCATCGCCGGGGGCTGAAACCGTCGGCCTGCTGTGCAGTCGCATTACCCCGAGCGCTTCGAGCGCGACATGGCGACCACCGAAGCCGAATGGCTGCAGCGCCTGCCCGGCGCGATGGGGCCGCACCCCTGGCGCAGGCAGGACCGTGGTGTGTCGGTTCAGATCGAGGGCGGTACCCTGCACATCGACTGGCATGATTTGCCTGCACGCCGCATTGCCCTGTTGCGCCTGCCGCGCTTGGGCGTGCGCTTTGTTTTCGAGGCGGTGTCCGAGCCAACGCGACAAAATTTCATGCGCTACTTCGACCTGTACATGCAACGCGGCGGCGGTTGAGCCGCGTCAGTGTTTGCGCTGACCTACCCGCTGGGCCTTGTAAATGCCCGAGTGGCCAGAGGCCAGGTAGCTGGCCACACAAGCCAGCAGAGCCGGTACGCCGATGCCGGGGCCGAACAGTTCCATGGCCATCAGCGTGCAGGCCAGTGGGGTGTTGGCGGCGCCGGCAAACACCCCCACAAAGCCGAGTGCGGCCAGCCAGGCAAATGGCACATGCAGCCAGGGGGCCAGTGCGTTGCCCAGCGTGGCGCCCATGTAAAACAGGGGCGTCACCTCGCCACCCTTGAAGCCGCTGCCCAGCGAGGCGATGGTGAACAGCATCTTGCCCAGCCAGTCTTGCGCAGGCACAGGGTGAGTGAAGGCTTCGACAATGACAGGCACACCCAGTCCCGCGTAGCGCCAGGCGTCGAGTCCCCAGAACGCCGCCGCGAGCACGGCGCCGCCCACCATGGGTCGCCACAGGGGGTTCGGAACGGTCGACTTCATCCAGCGGGCAAAGGTGTGCGCACCCCAGGCAAACCCGCGACCGGCCAAGCCAAAGGCGATGCCGGCCAAGGCCGCTGCACACAGCGTCCAGGCGTTGAGCGTTGGCAGTGAACTCAAAGCGTAGGGGGTGTGCTGGATGCCCCACAGCAAAGTGGTTTGGTCACCGACCACGGCCGCCACAGCGCAAGCCCAAAGTGCGTCGTAGCGCAGCCGACCAATGGCCAGAACTTCGAGTGCGAACACCGTGCCGGCCAGCGGGGTGCCAAACACCGAAGCAAAACCGGCCGCAATGCCCGCCATCAGCAGTGTGCGACGGTGGTCGCGGTTGGCGGGCAGCAGCCGACTGATCTGGTCGGCCAGCGCGCCGCCCATCTGCACCGCAGTGCCTTCGCGTCCGGCCGATGCGCCAAACAAGTGCGACACCACGGTGCTGACCAGGATCAGCGGGGCCATGCGCAGAGGCACCACCTGGCGGGGGTCATGGATCTCGTCGATCAGCAGGTTGTTGCCTGCCTCGCTGCGGTCGCCAAAGTGCAGGTACACCCAGGCCATGGCCAGGCCCGCCACGGGCAGTCCCCAAACCAGCCATCGGTGGTTTTCCCGAACCTGCGTGACTGTCTCCAGCGCCCAAAGGAACAGGGCCGATGCCGAACCTGCAAGCATGCCCACCAGACCGGCCAGCAGCAGCCATTGCAGGGCCGTGCGCACCAGGGCCAAGGGGGAGGGGGCGTGCTCGGACATGGTTTATCGAGGCTCAGGTGTTCAAAACGGTGGGTCGTCTGCTGCCGCAGTTGCGGCTGGCGGAGCGCTTTCTGAGGCCGCCGTTGCAGGGGCTGCGCCCCATTCCATCTCGCCCCCCAGGGCCTCCACGAGACCGTCAAGCAAGGGCGAGAGCAGTCCGGTGGACAGGGCCACGTCGGCGTCAAAGCGGTCGTCTTTTTTGTCACTGCCGCTCTCGTCCATGAGGCCATCGAGGAACTGCAGCTTCTTGAGTGTCATGCCTTCGGTCAGCACAAAACCGACGCGCCCGTCCCAGCTCAGTGCCAGTTGCGTGGGCAGTTTCCCCTCGCTGACGTGCTTGCGCACTTCCTCGTTGGCCAGGTGGTGGCGCGTGTAACGGATGCTGGCGGCGTCCTCGCCGGTGGCCTTGAGCGTGCATTCGCGCTCGACGCACAAGTCGTTCGGCCAGTCGTCGGGTGTGTCGGCCAGCAGCCATTCGGTCATGGCGGCTTGCGGCGTCACGGTGGTTTGCAGCAGGGCGATGTTCAGTCCCGGCAGCGCCTTGAGCAGGGCCGAAACCACTTCGTCGGCCTTGCCCTGGCTGCTGGCGCCCAGCACCAGCCTGCGGCTGGCCATGTCGATCCAGACCAGCACCGACGCCTGGCGCGCAAACGCTTGCGGCAGCAGCGTCAGCACGATCTCGTCCTGCAGGCTGCGCTTTTCCTTTTTGCCGGGCTTGCGGCCGGTGCTGGCCTCGATGGCGGCGACCTGTTCGTCCAGCTTGCGACGCACCACGTTGCCGGGCACAGCTTTGGACTCGATCATCAGCTTGGCGATCCATTGTCCGCCCACCGACTCCACCAGCGGCCCGTGGGCTTGGCCACGGGGTTCGGTCCAGCCGACCGACTTGTCCTGGGTGGCGCCACATTCCACAAAACGCGCGCCTTGCAGCGCACCTTCCACATCGCTCAGGCTGGGGCTCCAGCCCTCGCCAATGCGGTAAACCATCACATTCTTGAACATGCCATCCCTTCAAATCAGCGGCGATCTTAAGTGATGCATGACTGTCTTTGTCCCCCAGGTGTGCAGCAGCAGTCAGTATCCAGGCCGGGGGCCTGGACATGCCGTGCCGTAAGCTGCAACAGGAAGACCCCACAAAGCGCCGACCAGAACCAGAGGGGCTGACCGATGCCCGAACGGATCACCCCCCTGTTGGTCACCTTGGTGATTTGGAAAGCGTTTGGCCGTCAGGTTGATACACCCATCAAGGCATTGGGCACGCTGGTCACGATGGCAGGGAAGACCGTGATCAGCACAATGCCCAGAATCATGCAACCGAAGAACGGCAGCGTCACGCGCGCGATGTGGTTGCTGTCGATGCCGGTCATGTTCTGCAGCACGAACAGATTGAAGCCTACCGGGGGCGTGATCTCGGCGATTTCGACCAGCATGATGATGAAGATACCGAACCAGACCAGATCGAAGCCAGCCTTTTGAACCATCGGCAGCACCACGGCGCTGGTCAGCACGATCATCGAGATGCCGTCCAGTGCGGTGCCCAGGATCAGGTAGACCACCACCAGCACGGCGATCAGGCCGTAGGCCGAGAGGTTAAGGCCGTGCACGAACTCGGCCAGTTCGCGGGGGATGCCGGTGAAGGCCATGGTCTTGGTCAGGAAGGCGGCACCGGCCAGGATGAACATGATCATGCAGCTCACCCGCGTGGCACCCACCAGGCCTTGCCAGAAGTTCTGCCAGCTCAGGCTGCGGCCCGCGGCGGCAATGGCCAGCGAGCCCACCACGCCCCAGGCGGCGCATTCGGTGGCGGTGGCGATGCCGGCCACCAGCACCCAGACGATGAACACGATCAGCAGCGTGCAGGGGATCAGGCTGCCCGAGCGGCGGATCTTTTCCCAGAACGGTGTGGGGGCTTCGGGCGGTGGCACCTTGTCGGGGTGGCGCAGACTCCACCAGCCGATGTAGGCGGAAAACAGCCCCATGAGCAAGAAGCCCGGCAGAAAGCCCGCCAGGAACAGCCGGATGACGCTGGCGTCGGCCGCCACCGCATAAACCACCATGGTGATGGAAGGTGGGATCAGGATGCCCAGGCCGCCTGCCGCGGCCAGCGAGCCCAGCGCGATGCCCTTGTCATAGCCGCGCCGCTCCAGCTCGGGCAAGGCCACCTTGGCAATGGTGGCGCAAGTGGCGGCCGAAGAGCCCGAGACCGAACCGAAAATGCCGCAGCCCAGAATGGTGGTGTGCATCAGCCGGCCGGGGATCTTGGACAGCCAGGGCGACAGACCGTCGAACATCTGCTCGGACAGCTTGGTGCGGTACAGGATTTCGCCCATCCAGATGAACAGGGGCAAGGCAGCCAGTTCCCAGCTGGCAGCGGTTTCCCAGAACGAGGAAAACAGGTTTTTGCCAGGCAGCGTGTGGGTGAAGAATGCCTGACCGACCCAGCCGACGATGGCCAGCGTCATGGCGATCCAAACCCCACCGCCCAGCATCAGCAGCATCAGAAACAACAGCAGAGCGCCGATTTCAAGCAAACCCATCACAACTCCTCGGAGAAGTCGCCACGGGCGTGGCGCTCTTCGACGCGGGCCACGTACGTGGGCTTGCCCCCGCGCAGCACATTCACACACTCATCGAGCACGGCGATCACCAGCACCAGTGCGCCGACCACGAAGCTCATCTGCGGAATCCAGATCGGGATCGCCACCATGTTGCCGGCGATGTCGTTGAATTCCCAGCTTTCGTAAGTGAAGCGCGCGGCCCAGTAGCCCAGGTAAGCGATGGCCGTTGCCGCGATCGACAGTGAGACCACTTCCAGCCAGCGCCGCACGGCGGGCGACACCGATTCGAGCACCAGGGTCACGCGCACGAAATCACCGTTGCGAAAGCTGTAGGCCATGCCCAGGAACGCTGCGGCGGCGCACAGCCAGGCCACCACATCGTTGACCCAGGCCACGCGCCAGTCGAGCGTGCGCCCGACCGAGGCATAAACCATCAGGGCCAGGATGGCCAGCACGCAGACCGCGGCGAGCTGGCCGCCGACGGCGTAAAGGGCGTCCAGGGCACGCCGCCAACGGCTGGCGCTGGCATGGGGGAGGGCGGACATGCGGGCTTACTTGTTGAAGGCGTCGACCAGGGCCTTGCCTTCGGCGCCAGACTTGTCCAGCCATTCCTTGAGCATGGTGTCGCCCACCTTCTTCATGTCGGTCTTGAGTTGGGCCGACGCAGGCGTGACGCTCATGCCCTGGGCCTTGAGCGTGGCCAGCGTGGCTTCGTTGACCTTGCGCGACTCGGCCCAACCACGGGCTTCGGCGTCGGCAGCGGCCTTCATGAGGGCGTCCTGGCTGGCCTTGTCGAGCGCGTCAAAGGCTTTCTTGTTGGCGATCACGGCGTTCTTGGGCAGCCAGGCCTGCACGTCGTAGTAGTACTTGAGGTGTTCGTACAGCTTGCTGTCCACACCGGTGGCGCCCGAGGTCATGGTCGCTTCGACCACGCCCGTGGCCAGAGCCTGGGTGAATTCGGCGGCCTGCACCGTCACGGGCTGTGCACCCACCAGTTCGGCGATGCGGGCGGTGGAGGGGCTGTACGAGCGCCACTTGATGCCCTTGAGGTCGGCGGCACTGTTGAGCGGTTTCTTGCTGTAGATGCCCTGCGGCGGCCAGGCCACCGAGTACAGCAGCACCATGCCTTGCTCGGCCAGTTTCTTGTCCATCAAGGGCTTTTGCGCCTTGTAGAGCTTGATCGACTCGTCGTAGCTGTCGGCCAGGAAGGGCAGGCCGTCGGCGGCGTAAATCGGCCATTCGTTGCTGAAGTTGGCCAGCAGGATTTCACCGGCCTGGGCCTGGCCACCCTGAACGGCGCGCTTGATTTCAGGTGCCTTGAACAGCGAGGCGTTGGCGTGCACCGTGATCTTGAGCTTGCCGGCGGTGGCTTTGTCGACGTCGGCGGCGAACTGGGCCAGGTTGACCGAATGGAAATTGGTGGCCGGGTAGGCTGCGGGCAGGTCCCATTTGGTCTGGGCTTGCGCCAGGCCAGCGAAGGCGATCAGGCTGGCCATGAGGCTCAGGTTCAGGGTTCGGCGTTTCATAAAGGCTCCTGGATAGGGGGTGTGGGTGCTGAGCAAGACGCGTACCAGCGGCACGGCATCGTTGTGGTGCATTGCGCCGCTACCGAATGTATGCAAGGTGCACGGTTCATGGATCGGTGATTTCCCTTAATGTCAACAAATTGTTGGTAATTTGTCGGTGTTGGGTCTAGACTTTGTCGCCATCGTTACTGTTTTCAACGCCTGCTGCCATGCCCCGCAAGACCGCTGCTGCATCCGCCACACCCATCGTGTCCTCGGCCCATCTGGTGTCGCCCGACAGCGCCCAGATGAGCGAATTTGAATTCGGCCTCATCGTGGCGGGCAACGCTTTTCACCGCTGGGTGGTGCACTGCATGTCGGCGGCGGGCCTCAAGGACCTCACGCCGCTCGATGTGCTGGTGTTGCACCATGTGACGCACCGGGCGCGCGACAAACGACTGGCCGACATCTGCTTCATCATGAACATCGAGGACACCCATCTGGTGAACTACGCGCTCAAGAAGCTGCAGGGCCTGGGCGTGGTGGCTTCCAGCAAGAACGGCAAAGAGGTCACCTACGCCGCCACCGACAAAGGCCAGCAATTGGTGCAGCGCTACCGGGACATCCGGGAGTCCTGCCTGATCGCTGCCCTCAAGGCCGATGAAGGGCTCAACCGCGACATCGGCGATCTGGCCCGCTTGTTGCGTGTGCTGTCCGGCATGTACGACCAGGCGGCCCGTTCCGCCGCTTCTTTGTGAGTTTTCCATGGCGTCTTCTTCGCAAACCTCTCCCCGCTGGCAGTTCTGGATCGACCGGGGCGGCACTTTCACCGACATCGTGGGCAAGCGGCCCGATGCCCGTCTGGTGACCCACAAGTTGCTGTCTGAAAACCCTGAGCAGTACCGCGATGCCGCGGTGGCTGGCATCCGCCACCTGCTGGGGCTGGCGCAGGGCACCCCCATCACACCCGAGCAGGTGGAGTGCGTGAAGATGGGCACCACGGTGGCCACCAATGCACTGTTAGAGCGCAAGGGCGAACCCACGCTGCTGGTCACGACCCGAGGCTTTCGCGATGCGCTGCGCATCGCCTACCAAAACCGCCCCCGCCTGTTCGACCGTCAGATCGTGCTGCCCGAACTGCTCTACGAGCGCGTGATCGAGGCCTGTGAACGTGTGGGCGCGCACGGCGATGTGGTGGAGCCGCTCGACGAAGCCCACCTGCGCGAGCGC
>JACCDU010454707.1_pt1 | contig 16722 bp, 20 predicted proteins | sample 7446081 | NCBI WGS metagenome assembly JACCDU01 (sample SAMN15323447, study PRJNA562643) | freshwater metagenome | isolation source: river surface water | place: USA:Blue River Watershed | collected 2017-08-17
GCGTTGCGCAACATCAGCATGAAGTGGTCAATGCCCATTCATGACTGGAAGGCTGCACTGACCCGGTTTACCATCGAGTTCGGAGATCGCCTCTCCGATATTTGATGTCCGCCCCGTTTACACAAAATTCAGGACACGCCCATTCCAAATCGCCGACATCACCAAGCAACCTCCAAGCTTCGAGGCAGTCGTCAACAGTGCAATCTCGAATCTCCGGCTTGGCTCCGGCGTATCTGGGGCGATCCATGCGGCTGCAGGGCCAGAACTCGAAGCCTATTGCCAGCCCCTGGCACCCCTGCCCCTCGGCAAAGCCATCATCACGCCAGGCTTCAACCTGCCGAACCCGTGGATCATTCATGTGTGCTCGTCACATTACCTGACCGACGCCAACCCCGAAGTCGTCATGGCAGATGCTTTGCGGTCCGTATTCCGTATCGCTGGTGAGCACAACATCCAGTCATTGGCCATGCCGGTTATTGGGACTGGCGCCTTAAAGTTTCCTAACGATGTGGCTGCGGACATCGTCATCAAAGCCCTTCAGAAAGATGCACCTGAGTTGGCGCCAACTTTGAAACGTGTACGTGTCTGCCTGCCATCTACTCGAATGGAGTTCGTTGTTGCCAAAGCACGCCAGCTCAACGACCCCAGTGACCAGCGGCCGAAGACCGAGAAAGCTGCGGTTCAACACCTGATCGAAACCCTTTCTGAGAACAGCCTGCGCGAACTGGCCGCCTTGAAAGAAGACGAACTCATCAAGTCCCATTTCGGTTTGGGCATGTCCCTGCGAAATAACCTCTTGTTTCGCAACTACGCGCTTCAAGATGACACAGGAAGGCGAGACACCGACGAGGCTTCAAGCGCAATCGTCAGAGCGCTGTGGAAGCTACTGAGCCAACCAGTTGGAGCCTTCACAAGAAAACCGTGACCAACTTCCTGATATTTCACGGGGTGCCCACCGTCGGCGGATTGATTGCTGGGCTTGTCCAAAACCCAATCACCTTCATGGGGTGCCTCACGGTGGGTATGACCTGGGCAAGGCCTATGTGGGGCCGTTGCTGGACCGGTGGCTTTCTGTGCGTTCGGTGTGAATTCTGATCTGTTCTTCATGTTTATCCGACGCCCGTGGCTCATGGTTTTGACCGTGGCGGTGGTCTTGCTTGCAGCTGTCGTGTGGGTTTTCCGTGGAGGGTCTGAGCTTGAAGTGACGCACCACGACATGCGCGGGGCATCGTGGGCTTCGGCTTTTCGGGTGGTGCAGTTGTCAGACTTGCATTTGCAGCGCTTTGGTGCGGCCGAGAAAGCTGTTGTGACGCAAGTGCTGACCTTGCAGCCCGACTTGGTGGTGTTGTCGGGCGATGCCATTGACCGGGCCGATGCCTTGCCGCTCTTGCAGTCGTTCTTGCAGGCCTTGGGTGAGCTGGCTGTTGTGGCCGTGCCAGGCAATTGGGAACACTGGAGCGGGGTAGATTTCAAGGCGCTGGTGGCCGTGTTGGCCGATCGACCGGCGGGACGTTTCTTGCTTAACCAGCGGCAATCTTTTGTGGCCAAGGGACGTACGGTGCATGTGGTGGGGCTGGACGATTTCACCGCCGGCCGGCCTGATGCGCAGATGCTGTCTGGCCCAGACCTGGGTGATGTGCGCATTCTGGTGCAGCACTCACCGGGGTTCTTTGACGAACGCGAGGTTGCCCGTCGCATGGAGGGGCAACGTTTTACCTTGTGTCTTTCGGGGCACACCCATGGCGGGCAAGTGACCTTGGGCGGGTGGGCACCAGTCAGACCTGTGGGAAGCGGGCGATTTGTAGCGGGCTTTTATGACGTGCCTGGCTGCCGTTTGTATGTGTCCAGAGGGTTGGGTACGTCGGTGTTGCCCGTGCGCTTGGGATCGGTGCCCGAGATTGCAGTGTTTGATCTGTGATGGGATCTGCAGATCGGAGCACCAGGCGATCAAAGGTCTTTTAAATGACGGTCGGGGTGTTCTTGATCGCCTCGCCCCTCACGCATGAAGTTGCTGCTGAATTGGGATGGCGCATCCATGGCCGGTGATCTCAGTCCATAACGCGTCCCCCGCCCCACCCCGGTCTGCACCAACACCCCCATCTCGCACAGCGCCGTGAGTTCGCGGTAGGCGGTCGCGCGTGACACGCCGCACAGGTTGACGTATTTCTCGGTGCTCATGCCACCCGCAAAACCTTCAGGGTCAGCGTCGTAGAGTTTGTTGATGGCCTTGGTTTGCGTGGGCGTGAGTTGTGGATGCTGCTCGCGCAAGTCGGCCCAAAAACGGGTCTTGCGCGTGGCGGCTTGCATGTGCTCCCAGGTGGCATCGGCCGCTTTGTGCACGCAGCCGACAAACCACTGTACCCAGGGCGTCACATCCATGCTGGCTTGCCCGGTGGCGTTTTGCAGTTGCTCGTAGTAACCGGTTCTGTCGAGCCACATTTGTTGTGACAGGCTCCACAGGCGTTGCTTGGTTTTCAGGTCTTGTGCCAACGCCATTTCGGCCAGTGCACGGCCCACGCGGCCGTTGCCGTCTTCAAAGGGGTGAATGGCTTCAAACCACAGGTGGGCGATGGCTGCGCGCACCAGCCCATCGGTTTGCGGCGGCGTGTTGTTGAACCAGTCGATCAGTTGCGTCATGTGCGCATGCACATCGGCCGAATCGGGTGCCTGGTAGTGCACGATGTCTGGTTTGCCCAGCCGGGGCGTGACGATCTGCATCGGTTCGGCATGGTCCCGGTAGCCGCCTGTGTGGATTTTTTGGATGCCGCTGCGCCCGTTGGGAAACAGGGCGGCATGCCAGCCGTACAGCATGTCGTGGTTCAAGGCGTGTTGGCTTTGGTCAATGGCGGCTTGCAACACGTCGAGCGTGGCTTCTGTGCGTGCGTCGCGCTCCAGGGCTTGGGCATCGGCCAAGGCCAGTCGCCGTGCGGCAGAGGCCCGCACCGAGTTGACTTGAAGAATCTCACCTTCGATCTGCGCCGTGGCCATGGCTTCGTCTGCCCAGCCTTGCAGTTGCAACGTCCCCAGCTCGGTCAGTTGCAGATGGCTGGTCAGTCCCATGGTTCGCCCCTGCGCATAGCGCGCAGCAGCTAAGGCGGGGGCCAGTGCTGCCAGATTGACCTGGAATTGCGGCCATTGGGGGGATTGCCATAGGGACATGAAGCGCATTTTACGAGTTTGCGCTTCTTTTGAGAGGCGTAAATGAGATGTTTGCGCTTAGAGACCTGTTGGGGGGTGTCTTGAAACCTGGCGTGCAATGTCATAACATACAAGCATCCAGTGCCATGGGAGTGCATCATGACCATTCACACCGTCTCCAGCCGCGACTTCACGCGCGATGTTTCCGCTGCCAAGCGGGCCGCTACACAGGGGCCGGTGTTCATCACCGACCGGGGGCGGCCTGCCTTTGCCTTGCTCAAGATCGAGGACTACTACCGCATGACCGGGAAGCAAGCGCCGTCTTTGTTGGCGTTGATGGACGGCATTGCGGGTGGCGAAGGCGTTGACTTCGAGCCGCCCCGTCTGGACATCCAGGTTCAGCCCGCGTTACTGGATTGATTTGCCCATGTTCATCCTCGACACCAACGTCATTTCCGAGCTGCGCCAGGGCAAACCGCAGCAGTCTCAGGCGGTGCGCCACTGGGCCGCAGGGCAGGCCAGTCACCAGCTGTTTCTGTCGGCCATCACCTTGCTGGAGCTGGAGTTGGGCATTCAGGCGCTGGAGCGCAAGTCACCGCCACAAGGCAGCGCCTTACGGCAGTGGCTGCAGGGTGTCCGTGCGGCTTTTGCCGGGCGCATCTTGCCCTTCGCCGAAAACACCGCACCGGTGTGCGCAGCGTTGCACATCCCGAATCCCCAATCCGACCGTGATGCCATGATTGCGGCAACGGCGCTCGAACACAAACTCACCGTGGTCACCCGCAATGTGTCGGATTTTGAAGCGACCGGGGTCATGCTCGTGAACCCCTGGAGCACCTGACCCTGTGTACGCACCCAACGTAACTCCAAAGCGACACCCATGACTGTCTCACTCGCCTCCGCTTCCCTGCCTGTCTTCATCCGCTTTCTGGGCAATCTGCGCCACCTTCTGACCAAGGCGCAGGCCGATGTGGCCGCGCGCGGCTACGACGAGCAGGCGCTGGTGCAGTACCGGCTGGCGCCGGACATGCTGCCGTTCAAGACGCAAATCTGCATTGCCTGTGACGCACCCAAGCTGTGCGCCGCCCGCATCGGCGGTCTGGATGCGCCCAAGTACGAGAACACCGAAAACACGCTGGCCGAATTGATCGCACGCATCGACAACACGGTGGCCTGGCTGCAGACGGTGCCCGCCAGTGCCATCGATGGGCAGGAAGCCAAGGAAATCACTTTCCCGGTGGGCAAGGCCGGCACGCGCACCTTGGCTGCCGAGGACTACCTCAAGACCTGGGCGCTGCCCAACATGTTCTTCCACATCACCACGGCCTACGCCATCTTGCGCCACAACGGTGTGGCGCTGGGCAAGAGCGACTACCTGGCCGGCGCAGCGGCCTGAGGGTCAGACGCCGTATTGGTCGCGGTAGGCCTGCACCTTGGGCAGGTGCTGGCCGAGTTCGCTGCCGCCTTGTGCCGTCAGGAAAGCCAGCAGGTCTTCCAGCTTGGCAATGGCGCAGACCTGCAAGCCCAGGGTGTTGCGCACGTATTGCACGGCGCTGTGCGGCACGTCTTTGGTGGAACCGTCGGCCTGCTTTTCCGTGGCCATTTCCTGGCGGTCGAGGGCGATGGCCACGGCATGTGCCGTGGCGCCTGCCGCCTGGATCAGCGCGATGGACTCGCGTGCGGCGGTGCCCGCGCTCATCACGTCGTCGACGATGAGCACGCGGCCCTGGAGCGGTGCCCCGACCAGGGTGCCGCCTTCGCCGTGGTCCTTGGCTTCCTTGCGGTTGTAGGCAAAGGGCACGTTCTTGCCCAGGCGCGCGAGTTCGACCGACACGGCCGCACCCAGCGGGATGCCTTTGTAGGCCGGGCCGAAGATCATGTCGAATTCGATGCCGCTGGCGACCAGGGCCTTTGCATAAAATTGCGCCAGCCGTCCGAGCTTGGCGCCATCGTCAAACAGGCCGGCGTTGAAGAAGTAGGGGCTCATGCGCCCGGCCTTGGTCTTGAACTCGCCAAAGCGCAGCACGCCCGACTCGATTGCAAATTGCACAAATTCCTGCGCCAGGACCTTCAAGTCTTGCGCGCCTGCTGCGTTCACCATGGGGACATCCTTGTTCAAACTCACCAGCCTCAACCTCAACGGCATCCGTTCGGCCACCACCAAAGGCGTCGAAGCCTGGCTGGAAAAACATGCACCGGATTGTATTTGCGTGCAGGAATTCAAGGCGCAGGCCCCCGATGTGGCCGGCAAGTTCGAGGTGCTCGCGGGCCTGCAAGGCCATTTCCAGTTTGCTGAAAAGAAGGGCTACTCGGGGGTGGGGGTCTACACCCGCCACGCGCCCAGCGATGTGGTGGTGGGCTTCGATGGGGGCGAGTTCGACGCCGAAGGCCGCTATGTGGAGCTGCGCTTTGACACCCCGACGCGCAAGCTGTCGGTCATCAGTGTGTACTTTCCCAGCGGGTCATCCGGCCCTGAGCGGCAAGAGGCCAAGTACCGCTTTTTGGATGCGATGTACCCGCACCTGATGGCGCTCAAAGCCGAGCGCGATTTTGTGATTTGCAGCGACGTCAACATCGCCCACCAGCAGGCCGACCTGAAAAACTGGAAGGGCAATCTCAAGAACAGTGGCTTCCTGCCCGAAGAGCGCGCCTGGATGACCAAGCTGACCACCGAAGGTGGTGTGGTGGACGTCTACCGTCGTCTGCAACCCGACACCACCGACGCGTGCTACACATGGTGGAGCAACCGGGGGCAGGCCTATGCCAAGAACGTGGGCTGGCGTCTGGATTACCACCTGGCGACGCCCGCCATTGCCGAAGCGGCACGCACCGAGTCGATCTACAAGGGCGAAAAATTCTCGGACCACGCGCCCATCACCATCGAGTACGACTTGACGCTGTGAGGGCGCTGCGCACGCGTTTTGCGTGCGCCCACCACCTCAAGGGGTTGTGGCTGCGCGGTCGTACCAGCTGCGCGTTTGGTTGACGACGCGCACCACCAGCAGCATCACGGGCACCTCGACCAGGACGCCGACCACCGTGGCCAGTGCGGCGCCCGAGTGCAGGCCAAACAGGCTGATGGCGGCGGCCACAGCCAGTTCGAAAAAGTTGGAGGCCCCGATCAAGGCTGAGGGGCAGGCCACCGAATGCTTTTCACCCAGCAGGCGGTTGAGCCAGTAGGCCAGTGCCGAGTTGAAAAACACCTGGATCAGTATGGGCACGGCCAACAAGGCAATCACCAGCGGCTGCCGCAAAATGGCTTCGCCCTGAAACGCGAACAGCAGCACCAGCGTGGCCAGCAAGGCCGCCATGGACCAGGGCCCGATGCGGGCCATGGCGGCTTCAAAAGCCGGTGTGCCTTTGGCCAGCAAGGACCGGCGCCACCATTGCGCCAGCAGCACGGGCACCACGATGTACAGCCCCACCGAGGTCATCAAGGTTTGCCAGGGCACGCTGATGGCGGAAACGCCGAGCAAAAACCCCACGAGTGGCGCGAAGGCAAACACCATGATGGTGTCGTTCAAGGCCACTTGCGAGAGGGTGAACAGCGGGTCGCCCTGGGTCAGCCGGCTCCACACGAAGACCATGGCCGTGCAAGGTGCAGCGGCCAGCAGGATCAGCCCGGCAATGTAGCTGTCGAGCTGGTCGGCAGGCAGCAGCGGTGCGAACCATTGGCGAATGAACAGCCAGCCCAGAAAGGCCATTGAAAACGGCTTGACCAGCCAGTTCACAAACAAGGTGACACCGATGCCGCGCATGTGCTGGCGCACCTCGTGCAAGGCGCCGAAGTCAACCTTGACCAACATGGGGATGACCATCACCCAGATCAGCAAGCCTACTGGCAGGTTGACTTGGGCCACCTCCATGGCGCCAATGGCCTGGAACACCCCTGGGAAAAACTGCCCCAAGGCCATGCCCACCAAGATGCACAAAAACACCCAAACCGTCAGGTAACGCTCAAAGACATTCATGGTCAGCTCTTGTTGGCCAGTTCGCGGGCTGTGGTTTCAATCTGGTGCTGGTGCAGCGCTTCCAGTGGCAGGTTCACCAAGATCTCCAGCCGCTTGCGGATCAGGTGCAGGGTTTGCCGGAACGCCTCGCGCTTGTGGTCGTCGTCGCCATCGCTTTCAGACGGGTCGGCATAGCCCCAGTGGGCGGTGGCCGGATGGCCGGGCCAGAAGGGGCAGACCTCGCCGGCGGCGTTGTCGCACACGGTGATGACCAGATCCATGTGCGGTGCATCGGGCTCGCTGAACACGTCCCAGCTTTTGCTGCACAGCCCCTCGGTTGAAATGCCGGCATGGGTCAGGGTTTCGAGCGCCAAAGGATTGGGCTTTTGGTTGGCCCGTGGGCTGCTGCCGGCCGAATACGCCTTGAAGCGGCCTTGGCCCAGGTGGTTCAGCAGGGCCTCGGCCAGGATGCTGCGCGCCGAGTTGTGGGTGCAGAGAAACAGGACGTTCAGGGGTGTAGGGGTCATATGGGCTTTCAACAGGGGCAAGCGGTGGCTGCGCTGTCCAGACAGGTGGACGCGCCTTGGCAGCAGTTGTGTGTGAGGTAGGCGAGCACGCCGTTCATCTGGTCAAACGCCACGCGGTAAATCAGGTGGCGACCATCGCGCTCTTGGCTGATCAGGCCCGCGCCCATCAACTCCTTGAGGTGAAACGACAGTGTGGCGTTGGGCATGCCCAGGGCTTGCCCCAGCGCGCCCGGCGTGGCTCCTGTTGCGCCTGCCACCACCAGCTGGCGAAAAACCTGCAAGCGGTTGGCCTGGGCCAGGGCGGCCAGGGCTTTGATGACCTCGTGCTCTTTCATGTTTCCATTTTCATCGAAATGTGTGACAAAGCCATGACCCGATGGCGCTGGCGCGCGCCGCTGCAACCGTCATGAACCCCGTGTCAATGGCCGCCGCGCTCGGCAGCCATTCGCTTGGCTGCCCAGACCAGCAAAGGCATGGCCAGCATCCAAGCAACGGCCAATGCCAACAGGTGCGCTGGGGCAGCCTCCAGGCTGGCGGCGCCGAGTTGGGCGCCGGCGTAATAAGTCATGGGGCCAAAGGCCAGCCCTGCCAGCGCGGCCAGCCCGAGCGATTTGTGGAGGAACGACAGGGATGCGTTGAGCGTGAACGCAAACATGACCCAAAGCGCCCACAGCCAAAACGGGCTCAGTGGCGCCAGCGCCCCGCCATGAAAGCGAATGACCCCCAAGTGCTGAAGCAAGGAGTCCATCCCAACGCCGACGATCCAAGCCACCAGGGCCAATCGGGCTTCTTGCAAGGGGTGCTTTGAACAACGCAGATGGATGCCGGCCAAGAGGGCGCAAAAGACCAGCGCCTCCCATTCGCGCCCGCGACCCACACCTGCCACGCAAGCCCACCAGCCCGCTTGAAATCCGATGGCGTTGAGGAGTTTGGACATGGCGAAATTCTAAGAATTCGGTTCGACCCTCCGGCGGGGGTGGACAAGGCGGGGTGGCGCTGCCGCAGGGCGTGTTTTCAGGTGCTGGCCCAGAGCTTTCTGTAATGGCCGTTGGGGTCGTAGGTGTTGGCTTGCAGCTCCGGGTTGAAGCGGCGATCGGGCCGCGGGTCCGTGCCGTGTCCGCTGATGTAGAGCCAATTGCCTTGGTTGCTGAAGACGTCGTAGTCAATCAGGCGCGCTTCGAACCAGGCCGCCCCTGCGCGCCAGTCGCAAGCCAGGTCGTGGACCAGGTAACTGGCGCAGTTTTGTCGCATCCTGTTGGAGAGGTAAGCCGTGGCGGCCAGTTCTTTCATGCCCGCATCGATGAAGGGCTGGCCCGTTTTCCCTTGGCACCAGTGCGCGAAGGCGGTGGCGTTGTGCGGCGGGGGGGCGCGTTCGCTCAGGCCTTGCGCCATGTACAGCTTTTTGCCGTGTTTGCAGTGCAGCCAACGGAAATGGTCTCGCCAGAGCAGTTCAAAGCCCAGCCAGTAGGTGCTGTCGCTGGCGCCATGCTCCGCTTCAAAAGCCAAGATGGCGGCCCATGCTTGCCGGGCCGACAGAGCCCCGGTGGCCAGCCAGGGAGACCACTTGCTGGAGCAGTCGATGCCTACCAGTCCATTGCGTGTGGCTTTGTAGGTGTGCGGCAGACCTTTGTGGCAATACTGTTCCAGGTGCGCCAGTGCGGCGGTTTCGCCCCCGCACAGGCCGGACGGTCCCCAGGGAAAAGCCGACCGTTGATCGATGGGCTGTGCCAGGGCGTCGTCGATCGCCGGGGCGGGTGGCAGCAAGGCTAGGCATGTTTGCAACACCTGCTGGGGTGGCAGGGGCGCCAGTGCTTGTATCGGCGGCAATGGCGGGGTGGCGCGGATGGCTTCCCGCTCCAGACGCTGACGAAACGAGGTGAACCGATCGGGCACTTCTTCGGGCAGGAAAGGCAGCGCTTCGGGGGCCATCAAGGTCGACTGCCAGACGGTCTCCACGGTCACGCCGCTGCGCCGCAGCGCTTGCACTTGGGCTTGCTCTTCGGGCGCCGGTAGGTCCTCGCACACCAGCAGGGGGTTGTCCAGCGCCTGTACCAACGACGCCAAAAGCCGAACAGGGTCCCCCGCGGTTTGGACCAAGGCACTGCCAAGCCCCGTCAAACGATGGGACAGGTCTTGCAGTGCCATGCGAAGCCAGGCGTCGCGGTGCGCGCCGGTGCGTTGGAAACCCCAGGCTGTCATGGCGTGCCAGCCCTCGTCATGCACATATATCGGCAGCAACCAGCCTCCCAGGCTGCGTGCCCGAGCGACGGCATGCCCGAGGGCCAGCTGGTCGTGCAAGCGCAAATCATGGCGAAACCAGAACACCACGCCGGGCGCTGTTCGGTCAGAGAGGCGGCTGTTCATCGGGGTGGACTTTCGTGCCTGGCCATGCGCCAGGGCGTTCAATCTTTCCCCGGTATTATTTGCCGGCATGAAAGCCCTCCAGGATTCCAAGCCTCCACCGATGGCGCCGTCCATCGAGCGTTGGCACGGTCACAAGGTCTGGCCCCGGGGCCGTTGGCCGGGCAACCTCATGGGACGGCGCTGAGCGATGCAGATCCCCGTCACCGCCCTGCCGCACCAGATTTGCCCGGACTCGCTGGCGGCCTTGCCCCGCACTTCAGGGGTCTATGTTTTCAAGGGCGAAGGCACGCTGCCCCTGTACATCGGCAAGAGTGTGGACATCCGCAGCCGTGTGCTGGCGCATTTGCGTGCCCAAGATGAAGCCGAAATGGTCGCCCAAACGCGCCGCGTGGACTTCATTGAAACCGCGGGCGAGATCGGCGCCTTGCTCTTGGAAGCCTGGCTGATCAAGCAGCAAAGCCCCTTGTTCAATGTGCGTTTGCGGCGCTTGCGCAAGCTGGCCGCGCAGCACCGGCTGTGCCTGGGCCTGCTGGGGCTCGAGAAGATCGGCCAGCGCGGCTGCTTTGGCTTGCAAGTCAGAACCTGTCTGGGCGCCTGTGTCGGCCAAGAGGGCAGGCAAGCGCACGGCCAGCGTTTGTTGTCGGCCCTGACGGATCTGAAAGTCCATGCCTGGCCATTCCCAGGCGCGGTGGATCTGGTCGAGCAAACAGGCGATTGGGTTCAACGGCACCGGATTCAAGATTGGCGCTACAGGGGCACCTGGTGTTCAAGGGCCGGCGATTTGCACGCCGGTCAGGCGCAAGGCTTTGACCTGGACACCTACAAGATTTTGGTCAAACCCATCATGATGGGCACCGCCAGGCTCGAAGCGGCATTCGCGCACGGGCAATTTCGCTTATAAATCAGGTCCGTCCAATCCATTGACATGGGTGTTTGCAACATGGACGCCGGGCGAAATCAAACGTTGGTCTCGGTTCGAGCCGTTGTGATCAAACACCCTCTCCCATGCTCAAGTACCTCACCATTCCCGTCACCGCCTTCCAACAAAACTGTTCCCTGATCTGGGACGACCAGACGATGCAGGCCGCCGTCATCGATCCGGGCGGCGATCTGGATGTGCTGCTGGACGCCGTGCGCAAGCTGGGCTTGAAGCTGGAGCAGGTCTGGGTCACGCACGGCCACCTGGACCATTGCAGTGGCGCTGCAGATCTGGCCGAGCAGTTGGGGCTGCCCATTGTGGGGCCGCACCGGGGCGACCAGTTCTGGATCGACGGCTTGCCCATGGCGGCGATGAATTACGGTTTCCCGCCTGCCCGGGCCTTCACCCCCACGCGCTGGCTGGAGGACGGCGACACCGTCACCTTGGGTGCACACACGCTCAACGTGCGCCACTGCCCTGGCCACACGCCGGGCCATGTGGTGTTCCATGCGCCGGACATCCAGCGTGCGTTCGTGGGCGATGTGCTGTTTGCCGGCAGCATCGGGCGCACCGACTTTCCGCAGGGCAACCACGAGGACCTGATCCGCAGCATCCGTGAACGCCTGTGGCCCATGGGCAACGACACGGTGTTCATCCCAGGGCATGGCCCCGAAAGCACGTTTGGGCGCGAGCGCCGCAGCAACCCCTACGTGCGCGACCTCTGATCAGCCGCGCCCGCGCGCTTCTTCGTAGAGGTGGCGCACCTTGGGCAGGTTGGCTTCCAGTTCTTCGATGCGGTTGCTGCCGCTGGGGTGGGTCGACAAGAAGGCGGGGCCGCCGTTGCCGTTGGCTGCGAGCATCTTCTTCCACAGCTCCACGCTCGCTTCAGGTCGGTAGCCGCCGCGGGCAGCGATTTCCAGGCCCACCAGGTCGGCGTCGGTTTCGTCGTCACGGCTGAATTTGAGCGTCAGCAGCTGGCCGCCCATGTCGGCTGCGAGATTGCCCAGCTGGCCCAGCCCGAGCAGGGCCGAACCGATCGAGAGCACGGTGCTGGTGGCCTGGGTTTTGGCCAGGCGCTCGCGCGCATGTTCGCGCAGCGCATGGGCCATCTCGTGGCCCATGATCATGGCAATCTGGTCGTCGTCCAGCTGCAACTGGTCGATGATGCCGGTATAGAACGCGATCTTGCCGCCCGGCATGCACCAAGCGTTCAGTTGCTTGCTGCCAATCAAGTTGACTTGCCACTTCCATTCGCGCGCACGGGGATTCCACTGCGCAGTGTGCGGGATGAGGCGCTTGGCAATCGCGTGCAATCGCGCCAGTTGCGGGTGGCCGACGGGGGCCAGCGCGCCTTTGGCCTTCGCATCGGCCAGCACCTGGGCGTATTGCTGGCGGGCCGAGTTTTCGAGTGTCTCGGCGGGCACCAGTTTGCGCATTCCGGACGAATCACCCACATCGACCTGGGCCAGCACAGGCGCAGCCACGGCGGCGCCTGCCGCAAGCAAAAAGCCACGCCGGGGATGCCAGCGGTGGTCACCGGTGGCAACAGGGGTTTTGAGGTCACAGAGCCAGCACATGGCGCGAATCATAAGACTTTGGGGGCAGATATTCAGCGCTGTCCCCAACGGATCACGCCAGAAGAATTCACCTTGCTGCCCTGGATAATCGGCCCATGCCCGACCACGCTGCCTCCACCTCTTCCACTCGCAAAACCTGGCGTCAGGCGCTGGCTCTGTATGCGCAGCCGGCCAGCATCCGCATGCTGCTGTTGGGTTTTTCGGCGGGGCTGCCTTTGCTGTTGGTGCTGGGCACACTGAGCTTTCGCCTGCGCGAAGCGGGCATCGACCGCAGCACCATCGGCTACCTGAGCTGGGTGGGGCTGGCCTATGGCTTCAAGTGGGTGTGGGCACCGTTGGTGGACCGCTTGCCCCTGCCTTGGCTGACGGCGCGGCTCGGGCGTCGGCGCAGCTGGCTGTTGCTGGCGCAGGTCGTGATCGCCTTGGGCCTGGTGGGCATGGCGCTCAACGATCCGGCGCAAATGCTCGCCCCGCTGGTGTGGTGCGCATTGGCGGTGGCTTTCGGTTCGGCCACGCAGGACATTGCGCTGGACGCCTACCGCATCGAGTCCGCCGAGGCCGACGCGCAAGCCACGCTCGCGGCCAGCTACCAGACCGGCTACCGCTTGGCCATGATCTGGGCGGGCGCCGGCGTGCTGTGGATTGCCGCACGCGCCCAGGGGGCAGACGGCACAGGTTATGCACATGCGGCTTGGCAGACCGCGTACCTGGTGATGGCCGCCAGCGTGCTGCCCGGCATGCTCACGGTGCTGGGCTCGCCCGAACCCGTGCCCCAGGCTTGGCGACCCGCACGGGGTCTGGGCGAATGGCTGCGCGGCGCGCTGGTCGAGCCCTTTGCCGATTTCTGGTTGCGTTACCGCTGGCAGGCGGCGCTGGTGCTGGCGCTCATTGCGGTGTACCGCATCAGCGACGTGGTCATGGGCATCATGGCCAACCCTTTTTACGTGGACATGGGCTTCACCAAAGACGAGGTGGCGGCGGTGACCAAGGTGTATGGCGTGGTCATGACCCTGGTCGGGGCTTTTGTGGGCGGCGTGCTGTCTTCGCGCTTGGGGGTCATGCGCATCCTGATGCTGGGGGCGGTGCTGAGCGCCGCGAGCAACCTGCTGTTTGCCTGGCTCAGTGGCGTCGGCCACGATGTGACGGCGCTCATTTTTGTGGTGTCGGCCGACAACCTGGCCAGCGGCATCGCTTCGGCGGCGTTCATTGCCTACCTGTCGTCGCTGACCAACATCAGCTATTCGGCCACGCAATACGCCCTGCTGAGCTCCATGATGCTGTTGCTGCCCAAGTTCATCGCCGGTTTTTCGGGCGATTTCGTCAACGCCCATGGCTACGCGGCGTTCTTCCAGGCCACGGCCTGGCTGGGGCTGCCGGTGTTGTTGCTGGTGGGGCTGGCGTCGCGGGTCAAAGCGCGGCCATGACAGGCCGACGAACCGGTTTTACCCAACTTTACCGGGCCGAAACCGGCTGGCAGGCTGAAACGGAGAAGATCAGTCCATGACTGCACTGTTGATGATCGAAGACGATGCGCGCCTGGCCGACATGGTGGCGGACTATTTGTCCGCGTCTGGCTACGAGGTTGGCCACGCCAGTGACGCCCGCACGGGCCTTGAGCGCTTGCAGCAGGCTTTGCCGGCACTGGTCATCCTGGACCTGATGCTGCCCGACATGGATGGCCTGCAGGTGTGTCAGCGCATCCGCGCCCTGCCCGGTGCGGTGGGCCAGGTGCCGGTGCTCATGCTCACGGCCAAGGGGGACCCGATGGACCGCATCATCGGCCTGGAAATGGGGGCCGACGATTACCTGCCCAAACCGTTTGAGCCGCGCGAGTTGCTGGCACGCATCCGCGCCATCTTGCGCCGACAAGGGGATGGTGTGGTTGTGGCGGGGGCACACACCCTGCAATTTGGCTCCCTCGAAATTGACCGCGATGCGCGGCGTGTGACGGTGCGTGGCGTGCCTTGCGAGCTGACCTCATACCAGTTTGACCTGCTCGTGGCCCTGGCCGAGCGTGCGGGCCGCGTGCTCACCCGCGACCAGATCATGGAGGCGGTGCGCGGGCGTGAGCTGGAAGCCTTTGACCGGTCTATTGACGTGCACATGGGCCGCATCCGCGCCGCCATCGAAGACGATGTGAAAGCCCCCAAACGCATCCTCACGGTGCGTGGCGTGGGCTATGTGTTCGCTCGGCAACAAGACTGAGCCATGTCCAAACACCTTTACCTGCGCATCTGGCTGGCCGTGGTCCTGGGCGTGGCCGTGCTCATGACCGTGGTGGGCTGGGCCTGGCACCTGTCGATCGAACACACCCTGGCCAATCCGCCCTTGCGTGAATGGGTGGTGCGCAACGCCCAAGGCGATGTGCTGGCCAGCACCACGGCCCGCCCCCAGCCGGGCACGCCCTTGGCGATCCAGGTGCCAATCGGCGGGCAGGCCCCTGTGCAGTTGTTTCTGGAGCGCCGGCTGGAGCGTCCGGGCGGCACCATGCTGCACCTGGGTGGGCGCCCGCCACACCCGCGTGACCTCTCGCCCTGGTGGGCGCGCCCACCCTATGGCTTCATCGGGATGCTGGCACTGATGGGGCTGGCCACCGCGCTGGCGCTGTACCCGGTGGTGCGGCGTCTGACCCAACGGCTGGAAGGCTTGCGCCAAGGGGTGCAGCGCTGGGGTGAGGGCGACTTGTCGGTTCGGGTGCCCGAGTCGGGCGAAGACGAGGTGGCCGATTTGTCGCGCCGCTTCAACGCGGCGGCCGAGCGCATCCAGCGGCTGATGGCCGCACAAAAGTCGCTGCTGGCCAATGCCTCGCACGAACTGCGCTCGCCGCTGGCGCGCATCCGCATGGGTTTGGAATTGCTCGAAACGCCCGGGGCCGGCGAGGCCATGCGCCAGCGCACCCGCGAAGAAATCCTGCGCAACATGACCGAACTCGACCAGCTGATCGACGAAATCCTGCTGGCCAGCCGGCTCGATGCACGCGAGACCGATCTGGGCACGGTCGAGGCGGTCGATCTGGTGGGCCTGTGTGCCGAAGAGTGCGCCCGGGTGGGCGCCCGTCTGGAGGTGCCCGAGGGCTTGAACAGCCTGGAAGTGCAGGGGGTGACCAAGTTGTTGCGCCGCCTGGTGCGTAACCTGCTCGAAAACGCCCAACGTTATGGCGCCCAGGGCCAGTCCGGCGGCGCTGGCGAAGTGTTGCTGTTGATGGGGCCGACGCCACAGCCCTGGTTGCGCGTGTGTGACCAGGGGCCGGGCGTGCCCCCAGAGTATCGGGAACGGATTTTCGAGCCCTTCTTTCGCCTGCCCGGCGCCAGTGAGCGCGCGGGTGGGGTGGGCTTGGGGCTGGCGCTGGTCAAGTCGATTGCCGAGCGCCATGGGGCCCAGGTGGCCTGCGTGCCGCCCGAAGCGGCGGTGGGGGCGTGTTTTGAGGTGCGCTTCAAGCAAAACGGCTGAGGCCCTTGCGGGCATCAGCCGTTGCGCGGTGCAGGCGCCCTGACGGGCGAGCGTGACTCAGTGGCCGTGGCTCACGACCTCGCCCGCCTTGAGCTGGTAGACCGTGCCGCAATAGGGGCACTTGGCCTGGCCGGTCTTGGCCACATCCAGGTAGACCTTGGGGTGGCTGTTCCAGAGCTTCATGTCGGCTTTGGGGCTGGGGCAGAAAACGCCACCCTGGGCGTTCAGGTCTTTGGCCAGCAGTTCTACGGTGGCGTTGCTCATGTTCGTGTTCCTCAGACTTTGGTCAGCCAGTGGGCGTATTTGGGGTTGCGGCCGTTGACGATGTCAAAGAACGCGCTCTGGATCTTTTCGGTGATCGGGCCGCGGCTGCCGATGCCGATCTGCACGCGGTCGAGTTCGCGGATCGGGGTGACTTCGGCGGCGGTGCCGGTGAAGAAGGCTTCGTCGGCGATGTAGACCTCGTCGCGCGTGATGCGCTTTTGCACGATCTCCAGGCCCAGGTCCTTGGCGATGTGGAACACGGTGTTGCGGGTGATGCCGTTGAGTGCACCGGCCGACAGGTCGGGGGTGTAGATCACGCCGTCTTTGATGACGAAGATGTTCTCGCCCGCGCCTTCGGAAACAAAGCCGGCGCTGTCGAGCAGCAGGGCTTCGTCGTAGCCATCGTCGGTGGCTTCCATATTGGCCAGGATGGAGTTGCTGTAGTTGCTCACCGCCTTGGCCTGCGTCATGGTGATGTTGACGTGGTGGCGGGTGTAGCTGGAGGTCTTGACGCGGATGCCGCGCTTCATGCC
>JACCDU010584142.1_pt1 | contig 16701 bp, 20 predicted proteins | sample 7446081 | NCBI WGS metagenome assembly JACCDU01 (sample SAMN15323447, study PRJNA562643) | freshwater metagenome | isolation source: river surface water | place: USA:Blue River Watershed | collected 2017-08-17
AGCTCAGCGACAAAGAGTTGAAGTCAGCGCTGGCAGTGTTGGTCAAGGCGGGTATCAAGCACAACACCATCATTCAAACCGGCCACGTGGCTGAAGTGATTGCCAACACGGCAAACAAAGGGTTTGACATGGTGATCATGGGCACCAAGGGCCGTGCAGGTATTGTCGATTTATTGGTCGGATCGGTGGCGCAACGTGTGGTCTCGACCTGTAAGAAGCCAGTGTTGCTGATCAAATAACTTTTATTTACTGAGCATACGCATGGCGTCTTCCAGACCCTTGAGGGTCATGGGGTACATGCGGTTGCTCACCAGTTGCTGGATGATGCTGATGCTTTGGCGGTATTGCCACACGCCTTGAGGCTCGGGGTTGATCCACGCAAATTTGGGAAAGGCGTGGGTCAGGCGCTGTAACCATTCGGCGCCGGCTTCTTCGTTGTTGTATTCGACGCTGCCGCCGGGCTGCACAATTTCGTACGGGCTCATGGTGGCGTCGCCAATGAAGATGAGCTTGTAGTCTTTGTTGTACTTGCGAATGATGTCCCAGGTCTCAAACTTCTCGGCATAGCGGCGCTTGTTGTTGCGCCACATAAAGTCGTACACGCAGTTGTGGAAGTAATAAAACTCCAAATGCTTGAACTCGGCTTTGGCCGCTGAGAACATTTCTTCCACCCGCGCAATGTGCTCGTCCATGGTGCCGCCCACGTCCATGAGCAGCAACACCTTCACATTGTTGTGGCGCTCGGGCACCATCTTGATGTCCAGATAGCCCGCGTTGGCTGCGGTGGAGCGGATGGTGTCGGGCAAGTCGAGTTCTTCTGCCGAGCCTTCACGCGCAAATCTGCGCAAACGACGCAAAGCCACTTTGATGTTGCGTGTGCCCAGCTCTTGGGTGTCGTCGTAGTCTTGGTAGGCGCGTTGGTCCCAGACTTTGACGGCGCTCTTGTTGCCACCTTTGCCACCGATGCGGATGCCTTGTGGGTTGTAGCCGCCGTTGCCAAAAGGCGAGGTGCCACCAGTGCCAATCCATTTGTTGCCACCTTCGTGGCGTTCTTTTTGTTCTTCGAGACGCTTTTTCAAGGTCTCCATCAACTCGTCCCAGCCCATTTTCTCAATGGCAGCTTTTTGTTCGGCAGTGAGTTCTTTTTGCAAGATTTTTTCGAGCCAGTCGAGCGGGACTTCTTTGGTGAAGTCGGTCAACATCTCGACGCCTTTGAAATAGGCGCCAAAGGCGCGGTCAAATTTGTCGAAGTGTTTCTCGTCTTTGACCAGGGTGATCCGGCTTAGAAAATAAAAATCATCCAAGCTGCAGGCATCGCTGCCAGGACCCACCACTTGCGCTTGCAGGGCTTCAAGAAGTGTGAGGTATTCCTTCACAGACACGGGCAGCTTGGCTGCGCGCAAGGTGTAGAAGAAGTCGATCAACATGGTTGCACCCTCATCACTCGGGTTGTTGTGTCTTGCGCTGGCGCATGTGACGTGCACCTTGCAAACCCATGCCGCCACCCAAGCCCACCAACACAATGGCGATCACGCTGCCGGTGCCGTAGCCCTCAGCAAACAGATCGAGGCTCAAGGTCACGCCCAACCCGTAGCCGAGCAAGGCGCCCACCACGAAGCCGATGGCGTCAGTCAGACCTTCAATCAAGGATGCAAGCATGGGGGCGATCAGCGGTTGCGGCTTTGCATGAAGACCAGCTTTTCAAACAAGGTCACGTCTTGCTCGTTCTTCAACAAGGCGCCTACCAGCGGTGGAATAGCGACTTTGTCGTCTTGAGTCTGCAGCGCTTCGAGTGGGATATCTTCGGCCACCAAGAGCTTGAGCCAGTCCAGCAGCTCGCTGGTGGAGGGCTTTTTCTTTAAGCCAGGCAAGTTGCGGATGTCGAAGAAGGTTTTCATCGCCACGCTGAGCAGCTCTTGTTTGAGCGTGGGAAAGTGCACGGCCACGATCTGGCGCATGGTCTCGGCGTCAGGGAACTTGATGTAGTGAAAGAAGCAACGGCGCAGAAAAGCGTCAGGCAATTCTTTTTCGTTGTTCGAGGTGATGAACACCAGCGGGCGGTTTTTGGCCTTGATCAGCTGGCGCGTCTCGTAGCAATAAAACTCCATGCGGTCGATTTCGCGCAACAAGTCGTTGGGAAATTCAATGTCAGCTTTGTCAATTTCATCAATCAACAGTGCCACGGGTTGTTCTGCCGTGAAAGCCTGCCACAGCACGCCTTTGACAATGTAGTTTTCGATGTTTTTGACGCGTTCGCCGCCGTCAAGATCGGCCATTTGGCTGTCACGTAGACGACTCACGGCGTCGTACTCGTACAATCCCTGCTGCGCTTTGGTCGTCGATTTGATGTGCCATTGCAAAAGGGGCATACCCAGAGCTTCGGACACTTCTTCTGCAAGCATTGTCTTGCCTGTGCCGGGTTCACCTTTGACGAGCAAGGGGCGCTTGAGTGTGATGGCTGCGTTGACCGCGAGCATCAAATCTTGGGTTGCAACGTAGTTGTCTGTGCCTTGAAATTTCATGTGATTTCCGTCTATTATTGATTTACATCAACCTATTGGGATTGTGACTGCAAAATGAAAAAGTTTGTTTCGATTGCCTTTGCTTTGGCTATCACTTCGGCGACCGCTGTATCTTTCGCGCAAGACATCAAAGGCGATGCTAACGCAGGCGAAAAGAAAATTGCGATGTGCATTGGCTGCCACGGCATCGTGGGTTATCAGGCCAGTTTCCCTGAGGTTTACAAAGTTCCTAAAATTTCTGGCCAAGGTGCCAAGTACATTGCTTCTGCCTTGAATGCGTACAAAAAAGGCGAACGCAAACACCCCACCATGCGCGGTATTGCGGATAGCTTGAGCGAGCAAGACATTGCGGACGTGTCGGCTTACTACGAAGCCCATGGCAAGGTCGAAGGTGCTGCGTTGCCAGACAAAGCCTCTGAGCCCAAAGCCAATGTGGCAGCCTTGTTGACCAAGGGTGCTTGCGCTTCTTGCCACGGCGAGAACTTTGCCAAACCCATTGACCCCAGCTACCCCAAGTTGGCAGGTCAAAATGCTGATTACTTGTTTGTGGCACTCAAGTCTTACAAAGCTGATGCAGCTTCTACATGGGGCCGCAGCAATGGCGTCATGGGCGGTGTGGCCAAGCAGTTCAGCAATGCAGAACTCAAAGAGTTGGCCAACTACATGGCGGCTCAAAAGGGTGACCTCAAAACCGTGCCGCAATCGAAGTTCCGTTGATACGGACTTTGTGTCAATAAAAAGCCCCGCTATGCGGGGCTTTTTTGTAGCTTGCTGTTGATCTAATCCCGCGTGGCTCTGCGTTGCACCGCATCAATGTAAGCATGCCCATCGGGTGGTCGGCCGCTGCGTTGGCTTTCCCAAATCATTTGACCCAGCGCGTCCATGGTTTCGTGGTGCGCGGTGTGCAAAGAATCGCGACGTGCGCTCAGCAACTCGACGGCTTGACGAATGCCACGGGGTTGGTCGATAGAGCATTGTTCGCTCACCGACAAATGCATAGAGAGATGTAAAAACGGGTTGACTTGCCCATCTTTGACCTCATACATGCGCGCTAGCGCGGCGTCAACGTCTGAAAAATCAGCGTGGTATTCGGGGTGTTCGGCCACCCACTGGCTGGCCAGTGTTTCCAGCGCGTCCATGGGTTGCGCGTTGCGCCACTTGGCGTAGACCGAACAAAAAAAGCGCCGAACATCGGCTTGACTGGGTTCAAACATGGGATGTATTTTCACTCAGTCTGCGGCGCCGGTGACAGTGGCTGTGTGCCTGAGACCTTAAACTGTGTGGGCAGGCACTCAGCCACAGTTTCATCTTTTATTTAATGGACACCCCATGAATCAAGCTTTTATTTGTGATGCGATCCGCACACCATTTGGTCGCTACGGCGGCGCTTTGTCTTCGGTTCGCGCCGACGATTTGGCTGCTGTGCCACTCAAGGCCTTGATGGCGCGCAACCCCAAAGTCGATTGGTTGGCAGTGACTGATTTGATTTATGGCTGTGTCAACCAAGCGGGTGAGGACAACCGCAACGTGGCCCACATGGCCAGCTTGTTGGCCGGTTTGCCACTGGAGTTGCCCGGTGCCACCATCAACCGTTTGTGTGGCTCGGGCATGGATGCGATTGGCACCGCCGCGCGCGCCATCAAGGCCGGTGAAGCCACGATGATGATTGCAGGTGGTGTGGAGAGCATGAGCCGCGCACCGTTTGTGATGCCCAAGGCCGAAAGCGCCTTCAGCCGCAGCAACACGGTGTACGACACCACGATTGGTTGGCGCTTTATCAACAAGTTGATGAAAGAGCAGTACGGCGTGGACTCCATGCCCGAAACCGCCGAGAACGTCGCCACCGATTTCAAAATCAACCGCGAAGACCAAGACAAGATGGCGTTGGCCAGCCAGATGAAGGCGGTCGCCGCGCAAAAGTCGGGCTACTTCGATGCCGAAATTTGCCCCGTCACCATTCCTCAGAAAAAAGGCGATGCCGTGGTGGTGAGCCAAGACGAACACCCTCGCGCCACCAGCATGGAGTCTTTGGCCAAGCTCAAGCCCGTGGTGCGCCCTGAAGGCACAGTCACAGCAGGCAATGCCAGTGGCGTGAACGACGGCGCCTGTGCGGTGCTGTTGGCCGATGAAAAAACAGCGGCCCAACAAGGCCTGACGCCACGCGCCCGCATTGTGGGCATGGCGACAGCCGGTGTGCCACCACGCATCATGGGCATTGGCCCTGCGCCTGCGACTCAAAAAGTGCTGGCGCTCACCGGCTTGAGCCTGGCGCAACTTGATGTGATTGAGCTCAACGAAGCCTTTGCTGCACAGGGCCTAGCTGTGTTGCGCCAGCTTGGTTTGCAAGACGATGACCCACGCGTCAACCCCAATGGCGGCGCGATTGCCTTGGGTCACCCTTTGGGTGCCAGTGGCGCACGCTTGGTGACCACCGCCATCAACCAATTGCACCGCACGAATGGCCGTTACGCCTTGTGCACCATGTGCATTGGCGTGGGTCAGGGTATTGCGCTCATCGTCGAGCGCGTCTGATCACTGCTCGACGAACGCGCGTTCCACCACGAAGTCGCCGGGCGTGGTGGTGCTGCCTTCTTTGAAACCGCGCGCTTCCAAAATGGCACGCATGTCTTTGTTCAGGCCGGGGCTGCCGCAAATCATGATGCGGTCCTGACTGGGGTCGATGTCGGGCAGTCCCAGGTCTTGCGAGAGTCTGTTGCTCTCGATCAGGTCGGTGATACGGCCCTGGTGCTCAAACGTTTCACGTGTGACGGTGGGGTAGTAGAGCATCTGCTGGCTCACCATCTCACCCAGGAACTCGTGCTTGGGCAATTCGGTGCTCAGATAGTCTCGGTAGGCCAGTTCTTTGACCTCACGCACACCGTGCACGATGATGACCTTCTCGAACCGCTCATAGGTCGCGGGGTCGCGCACCACGCTCAAGAAAGGGGCCAGGCCAGTGCCGCTGCCGAGCAAATACAGGTTCTTGCCTGGCAACAAATAGTCGATCAACAAGGTGCCGGTGGGCTTTTTGCCGATCACGATTTTGTCGCCCACCTGGATGTGTTGCAGGCGTGAGGTGAGTGGGCCGTCTTGCACCTTGATGCTCAGGAACTCCAGGTGCTCTTCGTAGTTGGCGCTGACGATGCTGTACGCGCGCAACAAGGGCTTGCCATCGACACGCAGGCCGATCATGGTGAAGTGACCGTTGGAAAAACGCAGGGCCGGGTCGCGGGTGGTGGTGAAGCTGAACAACCGGTCGGTCCAGTGATGAACCGTTAAAACTTCTTCTTCGAGAAATGCACTCATGGCGGGTTACAAAACAATAGAAATTAGCCCGCTAGTGTAGGTGACAGCTTCTAACGCATGGCTATATGCATATAGCGGGTACGCTGATGAAAAGCATGGTGATAGCATCCATGCTGTTGATCAATATACCTAAAAACATAGGTTTTATGCGCTCCGAAACGTCTCAATATCTGCCATTGACTGATTTACCCGGTCATTACATTCGCCGCTTGCAGCAAATAGCGGTGGGTTTGTTCATGGAAGAAACGCAGGCTTTTGGCATCACACCTGTGCAGTTTGCAGCCTTGAACGCGGTGGCTGCGCAACCAGGCATAGACCAACGCACGTTGGCGGCATGTATTGGTTTTGATACGTCAACCATTGGCGGCGTGGTGGATCGCTTAGAGGCCCGTGGCTGGGTGCAACGTCAGGTGTCGCCAGAAGACCGGCGCGCACGTTTGTTGCACGTGAGCTTGGCGGGGCACCAGGTGCTGCAGGATGTGAGCGAGTCTATTTTGCAGACTCAAAAACGTATCCTGGCGCCATTGCCTGCGGATCAGCGCAAAGAGTTTGTCCGCATGCTCAAGGTTCTGGTCGATGCCAACAACGACGCGAGTCGGGCGCCGCGCGCTGCAGAGTGAGTCGCATTGAATCGCCTTTGAGCTGTCTCGCTTTCGACAGGCTTTGATCTGGTTTACGTTCAAAGTCTGGGTATGAAAATATTTGACACACTCCAGCAGATCCAAGATTTCGTCGGCCAAGGCGAGGTGATGAGCGATTGGCTCACCGTCACGCAAGCGCAGATCAACCAATTTGCCCAAGCTACGGGCGACCAGCAGTGGATCCATGTCGACCCCGAGCGAGCCAAAGACGGCCCATTTGGCACCACCATTGCACATGGGTTTTTGACGCTGTCGTTGCTGCCCGCGTTCTTTGCCACGGCCTTCAAAATTCAAAATGTGCGCATGGGCGTGAACTATGGGCTGAACAAGGTGCGCTTTACCGCGCCTGTGACGGTGAACAGCCGTTTGCGAGCGCGTTTGTCGCTCAAGGCCTGTGAGGCCATCGACAACAACGGGGTGCAGCTGACCTGGCTGGTGAATGTGGAGCGCGAAGGCTCAGACAAGCCCGTGTGTGTGGCTGAGTCGTTGACTAGGCTTTATGTGTGAAGCCGTTTTGACGCCAGGCTTCGAACACGATCACGGCCACCGCATTCGATAAATTCAAACTGCGCTGGCCCTCGCGCATGGGTAAGCGCAGACGCTGCGGCGCATCAAAAGCGTCGCGAATGTCAGCAGGCAAACCGCTGGTTTCAGAGCCAAAGACAAACCAGTCCCCAGGTTGAAAATGCATGTCGTGTGCGGTGCTCGACCCTTTGGTGGTCATGGCGAACATACGTGTCCGGTCGGGCTGGGCCGTGCTTAAAAAATTTTCCCAACTGGCGTGGCGCAGCACGGGGGCGTACTCGTGGTAGTCCAAGCCGGCACGACGCATGTGCTTGTCTTCCATCGAAAAACCTAGGGGCTCAATCAGATGCAAGGTGCAGCCCGTGTTGGCCGCCAGACGAATCACATTGCCCGTGTTGGGCGGAATTTCGGGATGAACGAGAACGATGTGGAACATACGGCCATTGTCTCGCAAGCGATGTGCTCGGCCACTCAACGCTCAGGTGGTGCCTCGGTGCGTGCGAACACCAAGCCTGTGACATGGGCGGCACCGGCCGCCTTGAGTGCGCGTGCGGCTTCGTTGAGCGAGGCGCCCGTGGTCATCACATCATCGACCAGTACCAGGCGTTGACCGCGCACATGGCTCAGCCGCGCAGGGTCCACCCAAAACGCATCGCGCACATTGGCGAGTCGGTCGTCACGCGATGCGCCGACTTGATGGGCACTTTGTTCTGTTCGTTGCAAGGTGTGCGCATCGGCTTTGTCGGGTGCCAGATGCCGTGCCAATTCAAACGCTTGGTTGAAACCGCGCTCATGCAAGCGTGCGCGAGACAAGGGCATGGCTATGACGCGGCTGGCGCTCTCTAGCGCTGGTTCTACCCATGGCACGTGCCGCATCAACTCAGCCAAACTGCATCCCAATCCCGGATCGGCTTGAAATTTGAATCGGGCCACGCAGTCGCTCCAAGGGAACTGGTAGCTCACGGCGGCCAGGCAGGCATCTAAAAAAAGGGGTGGTGTGGCTACGCACTGTTGACAATGGAGGGTATGCAAGGCCAGCGCACAGGTGGGGCAGCGGGTGAGGGGTTGGGCAAAGTGCTCGACACAGCCGCTGCACAAGGCTTGGCTGGGCCAAGCCTGGCAAATGTGGCACAGGCTAGGCCAATGCTTGGCGTGCAGCCAAGTCCCTTCTGTTCGTGCCCATAAACGCTGGGCCAGCGACGCGTGCGGCATGGCCTCAATATACTGCTCACCTCATGTCTGACACGACCCGCACCGAGCTTCCCCCCTCTCTTGACCCTGTTGCCAGCGCCCGCTGGGCGACTTGGCTGCATGAACGTTCGCCGTGGTTAAACGAGGAGGTGGCACGTCGCATGGAAGATCGTCTGCAATGGATCCGTTTGCAGCCCAAGCTGTGGATCGACTGGGCGCCTTTGAGCGGGGGCCTAGATAACCATGCCGCAGTGCGCGCGCGCTATCCGCAAGCGCGCTGTCATGTGATGGAGACCAGTCCTCAGCGGGCTGCGCGTGTGCGTCAAGCGGTCCAAGCGCCCTGGTGGAAACGCTGGTTCAGCGCCGAGATGCTGAGCTTTGACACCCCGGCAGCGGGCAGCGCTGACATGCTGTGGGCCAATATGGCCTTGCACACAGCGGGAGATCCACAAGCTTTGTTGCAGAAATGGCACCAATTGCTGGCAGTCGATGGTTTTTTGATGTTTTCTTGTCTCGGACCGGACACCCTGCGTGAGCTCAACCGTGTTTACGACAGCATGGGTTGGCCGCCTGCTTGCCATGCTTTCACCGACATGCACGATTGGGGCGATATGTTGGTCCATGCGGGCTTTGCGGAGCCCGTCATGGACATGGAGCGTTTGACCTTGACGTATGACAGCCCACAGAGGCTGTTGGCCGAATTCAGGGCCTTGGGGCGGAATTTGCACCGTCATCGTTTTGCGGGCTTACGCGGTAAAACATGGCGAAAACAGCTGGAAACAGCCTTGCTGCAACTGGCTAAAACAGAGCAAGATGGCCGTTTAACCCTGACAGTCGAGGTGATTTATGGCCATGCGTTGAAGCCCCTACCACGTCTCAAAATGACAGAAGAAAGCTCGGTATCGCTGCAAGATATGCGAACCCTATTAGGGCAATCCCTGAGCAATTGAGAGGTAGAATTTTGAACGGAAATTTATAGGGCAAATCCTAATAAGACACTTTGAGCTAGATCAGAGTTTTAGGGTTTGTACTCGTGAAGGTTAAACATTGAGGCAATCAAAGTGATGAAGAACAATCTTTTCCAGAAGTTGGCTTCAGGTCTGCTGTTTGTCGCCGCATGGGCGAGCACGGCGGCTTGGGCGGTGAATGACCTGCCAGGCGGACCTGCGGTCAGGCAGCTCAACCTCCAACCCGGTGCCACCAAGATTGCGCAAGAGCAAGGCTGGCTGCACTGGTTCATGCTGATTATTTGTACCGTGATTTTTGTGGCGGTGTTCGGTGTGATGTTCTATTCCATCTGGAAACACCGTAAATCGCTGGGTCACAAGCCTGCCACTTTCCATGAATCGGTCAAGGTCGAAATCGCTTGGACCGTGATTCCTTTCATCATCGTGATCTTCATGGCCTTGCCCGCGACCAAAGCGGTGGTGGCGCAAAAAGACACGTCCAATGCTGACCTGACCATCAAGGCCACTGGCTATCAGTGGAAATGGGGCTACGACTACATCAAAGGTCAAGGCGAAGGCATCTCCTTCATTTCAACCTTGGATAACGAACAACGTGAAATGTCGAACAACGGCGCCAAAGGCGTGGATATCGACAACTACTTGCTCAAAGTGGACAACCCACTCGTGGTGCCTGTGGACAAGAAGGTCCGCATCATCACCACAGCCAACGACGTGATTCACGCCTTCGCGGTGCCTTCTTTGGGCGTTAAGCAAGATGCCATTCCCGGTTTCGTGCGTGACACTTGGTTCCGTGCCGAGCGTACTGGCGATTTCTATGGCCAATGCCAAGAGTTGTGCGGCAAAGAACACGCTTACATGCCCATCCATGTCAAGGTGCTGAGCGCCGAAGACTATGCGGCTTGGGTTGCTGGTGAGCAAAAGAAAATGGCGGCCAAATTGGATGATCCTTCCAAGGTTTGGACATTGGCGGACATCACCAAGCGCGGCGAAAAAGTCTATGCTGCAAACTGCGCAGCATGTCACCAACCCAACGGCAAAGGCATGGGCTCGATCAAGCCATTGGACGGTGCTGCCGTGGTCTTGGATGCTGACAAGAACAAGCAAATCAAGGTCTTGTTGAATGGTCAAAACAACTTGACCATGCCAGCCTGGAAACAACTCAGCGACACAGACATTGCAGCTGTGATCACGTACACGAAAAATAATTGGTCGAACAAGACCGGCCAGCTGGTTCAGCCTGCCGATGTCAAGGCCGCCCGTTAAAGCTAGCGTTTAGAAGGAACACATCATGAGCGCAGTACTCGATTCCCACGGCCACGGTCACGATCACGATGACCACCACGGCGCGCCACACGGTTGGCGTCGTTGGGTGTTTGCCACCAACCACAAAGACATCGGTACCTTGTACCTGTTGTTCGCGTTCACCATGCTGATGATTGGCGGCGTCTTGGCGCTGTTGATTCGCGCCGAGCTGTTCCAGCCCGGCTTGCAGTTGGTCAACCCCGAGTTGTTCAACCAGCTCACCACCATGCACGGTTTGATCATGGTGTTCGGTGCCATCATGCCGGCCTTTGTGGGCTTTGCAAACTGGATGATCCCGTTGCAAATCGGCGCGTCTGACATGGCGTTTGCCCGTATGAACAACTTCAGCTTTTGGCTGATGATTCCTGCGGCTGTCATGTTGGCGGGTTCGTTCTTCATGCCTGGTGGCGCGCCTGCTGCTGGCTGGACCTTGTACGCACCTTTGACCCTGCAAATGGGTCCCTCCATGGACGCTGGTATTTTTGCCATGCACATCCTGGGTGCTTCGTCCATCATGGGTTCGATCAACATCATCGTGACCATCTTGAACATGCGCGCACCTGGCATGACCTTGATGAAGATGCCCATGTTCGTGTGGACATGGTTGATCACTGCTTACTTGCTGATTGCTGTGATGCCTGTGTTGGCTGGCGCGATCACCATGACACTCACTGATCGTCACTTCGGTACGACCTTCTTCAACCCCGCCGGCGGCGGTGACCCCATCATGTACCAGCACATCTTCTGGTTCTTCGGTCACCCTGAGGTGTACATCATGATCTTGCCGGCCTTCGGCATCGTCAGCCACATCGTGCCTGCGTTTGCGCGCAAGAAATTGTTCGGTTATGCCTCCATGGTGTACGCCACCTCATCGATTGCGATTCTGTCGTTCATCGTGTGGGCGCATCACATGTATGCCACAGGCATGCCAGTGACCGGCCAGTTGTTCTTCATGTACGCCACGATGTTGATCTCTGTGCCCACGGGCGTGAAGGTGTTCAACTGGATCGCGACCATGTGGAAAGGTTCGATGACCTTTGAAACCCCCATGTTGTTTGCGGTGGGCTTCATCTTTGTGTTCACCATGGGTGGCTTCACGGGCTTGATTTGCTCGATGGCACCTATCGACACACAAATTCAAGACACTTATTACATCGTGGCTCACTTCCACTATGTGTTGGTGGCAGGTTCTTTGTTTGCCATGTTCGCTGGCTTTTACTACTGGTGCCCTAAGTGGACTGGTGTGATGTACAACGAAACACGCGGCAAGATTCACTTCTGGTGGACATTGATTTCTTTCAACGTCACGTTCTTCCCGATGCACTTCTTGGGTCTGGCCGGTATGCCACGTCGCTATGCTGACTACCCCATGCAGTTTGCCGACTTCAACATGTTGGCGTCGATCGGTGCCTTCTTCTTTGGTTTTGCCCAGGTGTATTTCTTCTTGTTCGTCATCTTGCCCGCCATGCGCGGTCATGGCGAGAAGGCTTCGGCCAAGCCTTGGGAAGCGGCGGAAGGTTTGGAGTGGGAAGTTCCTTCTCCAGCACCTTTCCACACGTTTGAAAACCCACCGAAGTTGGACGCGACTGCAACCCGCGTGATTGGCTAAGCCATGACACCTGAACAACGCAAACAAAACCTCCGCTTGGGCCTGATCTTGGCCTCGGTGGCGGTGGTGTTCTTTGTTGGCTTTTTTGCCAAAGTTGTGTTGTTGAATCGCTGACATCATGGCCAACGTGCGTAACAACTTGGTGATGTTCAAAAAGCTGCTCGTTGTGGCGGCTGGCATGTTTGCCTTTGGTTATGCGCTGGTGCCCATGTACAAAGCGATTTGCGAGTTCACCGGTATCAACATTTTGGCCTTGGGTGAGCGCGAGCTACCCGGTGCCGGTGGTGCACGCGCCAAGTTGACGAATACGCAGGTGGACACAACACGCACCATCACGGTGGAGTTTGATGCCAATGCCCGCGGGCCTTGGCATTTCAAACCTGCGCAAAACTCGGTGCAAGTGCATCCGGGTGAAATGACCACAGTCATGTATGAATTTGAAAACGTACAAGACCGTGCGATGTCTGCACAAGCTATTCCCAGCTATGCGCCCCGCCAAGCGGCCGCGCATTTCAACAAGTTGGAATGTTTTTGCTTTAACCAATACACCTTGGCGCCTGGCGAGAAAAAACAATGGCCCGTGGTGTTTGTGATTGATCCGAAGTTGTCCAAAGACGTGACCACCATCACCTTGTCGTACACCTTCTTTGAAGTTGGCTCTAAAACCCCTGCGGCACCAACAGCTGCGTGGGAAGTGCCACACAAAGCAGGTGCCGGCGCATGAGCAAGAAGGGTTCGCTCTTACGCTCTGTCAAAGCGGTGGCGTGGTCGTTTTTAGGAATTCGCAAAAGCAGCGAGTTCCAAGAGGACATTGAAAAGATCAGCCCCTTGCATGTGCTGGGGGTCGGTCTTGTGGCAGGTTTGTTGTTTGTGATTGGGTTGATCGTGTTGGTCAATCTGGTCGTCGCGAAATAAAGAAGGAGTGGAAATGAGTAGCACCTCACACGGCTCAACGCCTTACTACTACGTACCTCACGCGTCACGCCATCCGGCGATGGCTGCGTTGGGCTTGTTCTTCGTGATCCTTGGCGCAGGTCAGTGGATCAACGGCGCAGACTGGGGCAAGTACAGCTTGTTCTTTGGTCTGGCGTTTTGGCTCGGCGTGCTGTACCAATGGTTTGGCGATGCCATTGCGGAGAGTGAAGGCGGTCAGTACGGACACAAGATTGACTTGTCCTATCGTTGGAGCATGAGCTGGTTCATCTTCTCTGAAGTGATGTTCTTCGGTGCATTCTTCTCGGCATTGTGGTGGGCTCGCGCACACTCTGTACCCATGTTGGGCAGCTTAGACAACGCGCTGTTGTGGCCGGACTTCAAAGCTGTGTGGCCCACCGTTGCAGCGGGTGTCACGGCTTCGCCAGCAGGCATCATTGAGCCTTTCCAAACCATGACACCGTTCTGGTTGCCCACCATCAACACGGCTCTGTTGTTGAGCTCGGGTGTGACTTTGACGATTGCACATCACGCATTGATTGAAAACAAGCGTGCGACCACCATCCAATTCATGTGGCTGACAGTGTTGCTCGGCGTGGTGTTCTTGTTTGTGCAAGGCTATGAGTACTACCATGCCTACCATGAGATGAACCTCAAACTCACCTCTGGCGTGTATGGCTCGACCTTCTTCATGCTCACAGGTTTTCACGGCTTCCACGTGTTCTTGGGCATGTTGATGTTGCTGGTGATCACCTTGCGTTTGCAAAAAGGCCACTTCACTTCTGAGAAGCACTTCGGTTTCGAAGGCGCTGCTTGGTACTGGCACTTTGTGGACGTGGTGTGGTTGGGCTTGTACATCTTGGTGTACTGGATGTAATTCATCTCCCATACACAACAAAGGCCGCATGTGCGGCCTTTGTTATTTGAATCGTGCGTTTTATTGCCCAGCAGCAATCCCTGTGGGTTGGATATAGCCCAAATGCCATGCTACCAAGACGCAGATGAACAAGATGATGGAGAGCCCCACACGCAAGGCTAACGCTTTGACCATGCGGCCTGATTGAGTTTGCGTGCTGCGACCGTTACGCATCATGAAGACCAGTGCGGACACCAGACTCGCCAAAATAGCCAAGAATGCAAGAGCGACAATGAATTTCATGAGTGCCATTATCTCCCTGCCTCGCACCCGTGCTTTCGTCTGGGTGACGCTTGCCATGCTGGTCGGCGTGACGATGACGGTGCGTCTGGGGTTTTGGCAGCTATCGCGCGCAGATGAAAAGCAAACGCGTCACAACACCATCATGGCGCAGCAAGCGGCCCCAGAACTCAATGTCTCACAGTTACTGAGCAAACCCGTGCTTTTTCAGCAAACCCACCAACGCGTGGCCTTGGAAGGTCAGTGGCTGCCTCAACACACGGTGTATCTTGAAAACAGGGTGATGAACGGGCAAGCTGGTTTTTATGTACTTACGCCTTTGCAGCTCGACGCGAGCACGCGTGTGTTGGTACAGCGTGGTTGGGTGCCTCGTCACCGTCAAGACCGAACGCTGTTGCCGCCCATCCAAACGCCATCGGGTGTTGTGCACGTGCAAGGCCGATTGGCGCCACCGCCATCGCCTTTGATGAGCTTGGGGGCCAACGACACTGCCGCACCTGCGTCAGGGCCATTGAACATTCGGCAAAATCTAGACTTTGCCGCATACGCTACTGAAACAGGTGCGATGCTGGCGGCCACGGTGTTGCAAACGGATCCGGCTTCGGATGGTTTGTTGCGTGATTGGCCAGAAATTTCTGCCGGGGTTGAAAAAAACCTGGCTTATGCCTTCCAATGGTTTGCGCTGGCTGTACTGCAGTTGGTGCTCTACCTGTGGTTCCAATTTCTCAAACCTTATCGCCATGCACGACGCTCCTCGCTCTGAATCTCAACATCCTTTAGGGATGACGGTGTACGACTTGCCCACACCTTCTGATGTGGCCAGTGCCGATGCCAAACGCACAGCCGCAGGTCGTTTGCGCATGCTGATGGTGCTGTTGGTGTGCGCAGCACCCGTGATCGCTTCTTACTTCACTTACTACGTGGTACGTCCTGAAGGGCGACGTAACTTTGGTGAGTTGATCGAACCGATGCGCGCTTTGCCAGATATCACCGTGCAGTCTTTGGATGGCCGAGATGTGCCGTTGCCGAGCTTGAAAGATCAATGGCTGTTGGTGAGTGTGGCTGACGGCGCTTGCACGGACGATTGCCAGCGTCATTTGTATTTGCAACGCCAAATTTTGGTGGGCTTGGGCAAAGACCGTCCTCGTACCGACTGGGTGTGGTTGATCTCTGGCAACACCGAAGTGCCAAGCAGCTTGCTGCCCGGTTTGAAAGAAGCCACGGTGCTGCGTATGTCGCCCCAAGCGTTAGCCCAATGGCTAACCCCAGCAGAGGGCAAAGCCCTGTCAGACCATTTGTACCTGGTCGACCCCCAAGGCATGTGGATGATGCGCTTCCCAGCGCAACTCGACACCACTGGCGCCCTCAAGGCCAAGCGTGACATCGAACGGTTGTTGCGTGCGGCCGCGTCTTGGGATGAGCCAGGACGTGACAGCCCCTTGAAACCCGTCGTGACACGATGAACGCCACGAACCTGTACAACCTCGGCCCAGCGCTCCATCTGTTGGTGATGGGTGCCTTGGTGGCCATGGTGCCGCTGTGTTGGGTGTGGCTGCGCAATCCGCGCGCTTCCACCGTGCGCCGCGTGCAACTGCTGACCTGGGTGACTTTGTTTTTGACTTTTGATTTGATTTTGTTCGGCGCTTTCACGCGCTTGACCGACTCCGGCTTGGGGTGCCCCGATTGGCCGGGTTGCTATGGTTACGCCAGCCCTGTCGGCGCTCAGCAGGCGATTGACTCTGCGCAAAGCCAGATGCCCAATGGCCCCGTGACACACACCAAGGCATGGATTGAGATGGTGCATCGCTACATGGCTATGGCGGTGGGTGGGCTGATTTTGACCTTGGCCGCCTTTGCGTGGTGGCGCAAGTTGCGTGGGGATGGTGTGAGCGATGTGACCTTGCCCACCTTCACCCTGCTGTGGGTGTGCTTGCAAGGGGCTTTTGGTGCACTGACCGTGACCATGAAGCTGTTCCCCCTGATCGTGACCTTGCATTTGATGGGTGGCTTGGTGTTACTGGCCTTGCTGACGGTTCAAGTGCAACGCCAGCGCTTGCACAGCGGCTTGGCGATGTCAGTGCAACTGTGTCCCTTGTTGTATGGCTTGGTGTGGCTTGGATTGGCGCTGTTGAGCCTGCAAATTCTGTTGGGAGGCTGGGTCAGCACCAATTACGCTGTGCTGGCCTGCAACACATTTCCGCAATGCCAAAACAGCTGGTGGCCACAGATGGACTTTACGCAGGGTTTCACCCTGTGGCGCCATCTGGGCATGAATGCAAGCGGTGAGCCCTTGACGTTTGAGTCGCTCACCGCCATTCACTACGTGCACCGCTTGGCCGCTTATGCGGTGTTGGCCTACCTGGGTGTGCTGGCCTGGCAGCTACGCCGTGTCACGGCGTGTCAAACAGCCGCGCATGGCTTGTTGGCGGTGCTGTTGTTGCAGCTGGTGACGGGTTTGTCGAATGTGGTGTTGGATTGGCCGTTGTTGGCCGCCGTCTTGCACACGGGTGGCGCTGCGGCGTTGCTGGTGATCTTGGTGGCATTGTTA
>JACCDU010321837.1_pt1 | contig 16681 bp, 14 predicted proteins | sample 7446081 | NCBI WGS metagenome assembly JACCDU01 (sample SAMN15323447, study PRJNA562643) | freshwater metagenome | isolation source: river surface water | place: USA:Blue River Watershed | collected 2017-08-17
CAACCTGCTTGCCATCCTGAATGGCCTTGAACGCTGCTCGAACCGCGACTTCAGTTTTGCCGTAGCCAACATCGCCGGCCAACAGGCGGTCCATCGGAACCTCGCGCTCCATGTCGCGCTTGACCTCATCGATGGTGGTCAATTGATCTGGAGTCTCAACGAAGGCAAACGCCTCTTCAAGTTCATGTTGCCAAGGGGTATCTGGGCCAAAAGCATGACCCTTTGACTTCATACGTGCGGAATAGAGCTTGACCAGGTCAATCGCAATCTTGCGGATAGCCTTGCGGGCGTTGCCCTTGACTCGAGCCCAGTCGGTTCCACCCATTTTCGAGAGAACCGGGGCTTCGCCACCGACATACCTGGTCAAAAGGTCCAGTTGATCGGTCGGCACAAACAGAGTGTCACCCGGATACCCGCGCTTGGATGGCGCGTATTCGATTAGAAGATATTCGCGCTGGGATTGCATCTTTCCAACGCCACTCGCGCGCTGAACAAGTTCAACAAATCGGCCGATGCCGTGGGTCTCGTGAACGACGTAGTCCCCTGCTTTGAGAGTGAGCGGGTCGACCGCCTGGCCGCGCTTGGTCGCAAGCTTGCGAACAGTTGGGCTCACGTAAACCGAACTCTTGCCGTAGAACTCAGCTTCGGTAATCACAATCAACTTGGATTCAGGAGCTGTAAAGCCTTTGCGCAAACTCGCCTGAACCACATCCGCGGTAATTTTGGCAGCCACCATTTGCTCTTGCAGGCGCTCTACGGTTCCGTGCCCCTCAGCAACCAAGACCACGTGATTGCCGGCCTTGGCCTGGTCTTCCAACCATTCGATAGAGGTAGTTTCGAGGCCCTTGAAATTCGGTACTTCAAACAGCCCCAAATTCACCAGAGTTTCGTCATCTGCGCCAAATTGAGACACCGTGAACATCGGGCGTCCATCCAAAGCATCTTTGAACTGCGATAGTTCAACAAACCCACCCGCACTGAGGTCGATTGGTGCGTTAGCACCCTCGGTTGCCGCATCCCAGGCGGCATGCAAAAACTCTTCGTTGGTCTCGACCAAACTTGCGGCACGCGCAGCCGACTTCTCGGGTGACAACAGGGTCACGAGGGTGTCACTCGGTAGGTAATCGCTGAGTGGAACCATACGATCGACTAAGACTGGCGCAAGCGATTCCATGCCGTCCACAGGAATACCCTCGGAGAGCTTTGCCAGCATGGAAGAAATATTTGGAAACTCGTGAAGCATCTCGCGTGCGCGACTTGCCACATTCGGCGTGATGATAATTTCTCGCGCTGGGTAGACCTGAATGGACTCGACTTTGCCTTCAATTGAGCGCTGGTCAGCTACCGAGAACTGACGAATCTCCTCGAGCTCATCGCCAAAAAATTCGAGACGCATCGCATGCTCAGCTGTGGTCGGAAAAATATCCAGAATTCCACCGCGAACCGCAAACTCACCGCGTCTGGTGACCATGTCGACTCGGTGGTAGGCAATTTCGACTAACTTGAGTGGCAATTCGAAGAGCGGGTACTCTTTGCCAATCTCAAGAGTTAGTGGCGGATGAGCCGCCAACCCAGCGACCACCGGCTGCAGAACCGCACGGACCGAAGCAATCAAGTAAACCTCGTGATCTGGAGCTTCAGCCTTTAAGGCATTTAACCGGTGCAAAACCTGGAGTCTTCGACCGACGGTTTCGGGGCTCGGGCTTAGGCGCTCATGAGGCAGGGTCTCCCAAGAAGGAAACTCGAGAATCTCTGCGGTCGGATCAAGATCACGCAGAGCGGCTGCCACGTCTTCACCCTCGCGTCCAGTGGCGACCACGACAAGTTGGGTTCTCGACAGTTTGGCATCTGCCCTGAACTTTGAGATGACATCCAAAATAACCGGATGAGCGCCCTGCGGAGCGATCAGATCTACGCGTGAATTTTTGATTTTTGCCTGCAGTGAGGCGAAGGGGTATCCCTCTGAAACGAGTGCGCCAAGGCGCGAAAGGGCCTTGAGATTTTGCGTACTCACAAGGTAAGTCTAAGTTGACCGGACCGCTGAGTATTCCGAGGAATTGTTATTCCGGTGAATGAAACTTTTGCTGTGCCGTCGTGATTCCGTCACGAACGATTGCCTCAACAGCATCAGCAGCAATCTCGAGGGTGACCGGGAGGTTTTTACGCTCAGCCGAGCTAAAATCCTTGAGAACAAAATCGGCGGTATCCATGCGGCCCGGCGGTCTGCCAATACCAACTCTCACCCGGGCAAAAGCATTAGAACCGCAAGCTGCGATGATATCGCGAAGCCCGTTGTGACCGCCGTGGCCACCACCCTGCTTTAGGCGAATTGTCTCGGCCGGGATGTCCAACTCATCGTGCAAAACAATCAGGTTGGAAAGTGGAATGTCGTAAAACTTGAGCAGTGCAGAAACCGGCCCGCCACTGGTATTCATGTACGAACCAGGCTTGGCCAGAATTAATTTGACCCCACCGGCCCCAAGCCTTGCCTCAGCAACGGCCGCGTGCGATTTGTGGCTCTTGAAGTTTGCCCCCAGCCGATCGGCTAAGACCGAGAGCACCATTTGACCAACATTGTGCCGGTTAGCAGAATAGTCGGGCCCGGGGTTACCGAGCCCGACTACTAAGTAAGCCGAATTATTCAGTTGATTACTCTGCTGCTAGTTCTGCTGCGTGACCTGCTGCGGTTGCTACAACTGAAGCAACTAGCTCGTCATCAGCAAGCTCAAGCTTTGCACCTGCAGGAAGCTTGACGTCCTTAGCTAGAACGTGGAAGCCTGCGCCCTCCTTGTTGAAGACAACCTCAACAAAGTCAGGGATGCTGGTTGCTGCAACTTCTAGCTTCACGGTCTTGTGCTCTAGGTCGATAACGGTACCTGAAAGTGACTCGCCAACGATGTGAACTGGAACCTCAACGTGAACGCGCTCACCCTTGACTAGGGTCACTAGGTCAATGTGCTCGATGATCTGAGTTACTGGGTCCTTTGAGGCGCTCTTTACAAGAACTGACTCTTCGACGCCGTTGATGGTTAGGTCGATAACTGCGTTCTTGTGACGCAGGATAAGTGCAACCTCGTGTGCAGGAACAACGATGTGGCGCGCTTCGGTGCCGTGACCGTAGATAACTGCTGGAGTCTTGCCTGCCGCACGGAACTTGCGTGCTGCACCCTTACCGAAAGATTCGCGGACTTCGCCGACTAGCTTTGCTGCTGTGTTCATAATGGTTTCCAATCTGGTTTGTAATTCATCAACTCAAGCGTGGAACGCGAGGATACCTGCCGTGGAAACCGGCTAAATGCCCCGTCGATAACGGCTCCGAATGGAGCCCTCGCCGTTGTCTCCTCAAAGTCTACTTTGTTTTAGAGCCCACCGGCAAACAGGACACCGGCAGCTGAAGCCACAATCAAGCACATCAGCAGACCGAGCCAAGAAACTACCCGCGGGAATATGCGCTCAGTTACTGGTTGTGCCAAAGCGCTAAGGTGACCGATCGCGTAGTAAAACAAAACTCCCAGCGATGACAGAGAGATAACCCAGCTAATTGGACCAGCTAGAACCAACAGAGCGGCAAGGCCGGCAACCGCAAGTTCGGCGACCCAAGGTGATCCAAATTTGTTCCGGTTTGCGAGCGATGCAGGCAACGCCTCATCTGCACCCATCTCGGCAGCGGTTCGAGAGACTCCTGCCAAGAGAGCCAGCATTGATCCGGCTGAGGCTATCGCAGCCACCGCGACAGTGACACCTTCGAATGGCAACCCAATCTCAGAGAAGAAACTTAGAAATGGCAATTGGTTCGAAGCTACCGATGAGGCAAGCACCGGGCTAAGCACGACGGCAAGGCCCCCGTAAAGCGCCAACACCAAAAGCAGACTGATTGCGATGGCGAGAGGGATGTTTACGCGTGCGTTACGCACCTCGTTTCCCAACGTTGCCACTCGCGCATAACCGGCGAAGGCAAAAAAGAAGATTGCTGCGGCAGCAACAATTTGCGGTTCAAAATCTTTATCTGCAGAAACCGTCACCGGCGGCAATTCTTGACCGTGGATCAACCCGGCCCCAATAGTCAGCACTAGAAACAGAACGGTGATGCTGGCCAAAATCATCGCCACGGTGGCCGTGCGTTGAATTCCGAGAATGTTGATAAGTGCCAACACTGCAATCAGAGTGATGGCTACCGCCTGCTGGTGACCAGGCAGGACATACGCTCCAAAAACCAAACCGATGGCCGCAATCGATGCGATTTTTCCAATCACAAAGGCAAAACCTGCGGTTTTGGCAACCTTGTCGTTTAGATAAACGCCAGCATAGGCATAGACCCCGCCGGGCCTATCTACCTGTCGAGCAAGTTGAAGAATCGAAGCCGAATTCAGCGCTGCCACAAGGCTGGCCAGGAGCAATGACACCCAAAGCCATTCACCCGCAAGGGCAAATGCTTCGCGGAAGACTATGAAGACTCCCGCTCCAAGCATCGAAGCCAACCCGATTGCAACCGCGCCGATTAACGAGAGTTGCTGCCTAGGCAGATTCGACAATTGGGGTTACGCGTGCCCAGGGAATAGCTTGTTGACCGACTCATCGCCGAAGACTGCGCTGATTGCCGCAGCGATTAGCGGAGCAATCGAAAGCACAGTCAGGTTGTCAAACTGCTTCTCAGGAGTGATTGGCAAGGTGTTCGTGACGATTACCTCGTCGACCACACCGCTGGAAAGGCGCTCAACAGCTGGTTTTGAGAAGACAGCGTGGGTGGCAGCAACAATAACTCGGGCTGCGCCGTTGTCTTTCAAAGCCTTGGCGGCCGCAACAATTGTGCCCGCTGTGTCGATCATGTCGTCAACCAGCAAACAGGTACGGCCCTTTACGTCACCAACAAGCTCGTGGGCCTCTACCTGGTTTGGGCGGTCCGGGTCGCGACGCTTGTGGATGATAGCCAGCGGTGCACCAAGGCGCTCGGCCCAGATGTCCGCCACGCGCACGCGGCCTGAGTCCGGAGAAACCACGGTTAGGTTTTCGTTGCCGAAGCGCTCAGCAACGTGGTCTGCCAGCATTGGAAGCGCCCAAAGGTGATCAACCGGGCCGTCGAAGAAACCCTGGATCTGAGGCGTGTGAAGGTCAACCGACATAATTCGGTTGGCGCCAGCGGCCTTGAACAAATCAGTCATTAGACGGGCAGAGATTGGCTCGCGTCCCTTGTGCTTTTTGTCTTGGCGAGCGTAAGGAAAGAATGGGGCGACAACTGTGATTCGCTTTGCCGATGAACGCTTCATAGCGTCAACCATGAGCAACTGCTCCATGATCCAGTTGTTGATGCCGGATGAGTGTGACTGAATCACGAATGCGTCGACACCGCGAACAGATTCTTCGTAGCGAACGAAGGTTTCACCGTTAGCAAAGTCGTATGCCGTGGTCGGGACCAGTGAGGTGTTCAGCAGGGTGGCAACCTCTTCAGCAAGAGCTTGGTGTGCGCGCCCGCTAACGATGACTAGTCGTTTTGAATTGCTGGCTGTGATTTCCAAGATGGGCTCCCGCTTTCTGAGTAATTTAGTTTTTTGCCTTGTGGGCGGCTTCTGCTGCTTTAGTGCCAGGGCGCTTAGAGATTACCCAGTCGGCCAGGTTACGCTGCGGTGCAACGTTCATAGCCAAATCGCCAGCCTCTACATTGCGGCGAACTACTGTTCCTGCCGCGGTGTAAGCCCCATCACCAATGGTAATTGGTGCAACAAAAACATTGTGCGAGCCGGTTCGAACGTGCGAACCAACTGTGCTCGAGTGCTTGGCTACGCCATCGTAGTTGGCAAAAATTGTGCCGGCACCGATGTTTGATTGTTCACCGATGGTCGCGTCACCCACGTAGCTCAGGTGCGGAACCTTTGATCCGGCACCGATTTTGGCATTCTTGGTTTCGACAAAAGTACCGATTTTGCCGTCGGCACCGAGTTCGGTTCCGGCTCGCAAGAACGAGAACGGGCCAACCGATGCTCCGGCGCCGATGATCGAGCCGGTTACGTGCGACTTAACGACAGTTGCACCCTCAGCAACCTGGGTGTCAACCATGTACACCTCTGGCCCAACCGTGGCTCCGGCTGAAATATGGGTCAGCCCTTTGAGCTGGGTGCCGGCCAATAGGGTGACGTCCTCGCCGAGTTGCACGGTAACGTCAATCCAGGTCGAACCTGCGTCCTGAATGGTCACGCCGGCTCGTTGCCAGGCTTCGCAAATTCTGTAGTTCAATTCGGCCGCAACTTCGGCAAGCTGAACCCGATCGTTGATGCCGGCCACCAACCAGTTATCAGCAACAGCCAATGCCTGGACTCGTTTTCCTTGGTGCAATAACTCGGCAGCTGCATCGGTCAGGTACTTTTCTCCCTGAGCGTTGTGCGAGCCAACTTTTGCCAAAGCAGAGCGCAGGTTAGCCGCATCAAAGACGTAAACGCCCGCGTTGACTTCTGCAATCTCCAACTGGTCGGCATCAGCATCGCGGTGTTCAACAATTTGGATGAATTTGCCGTCATTGCTGCGGATAATTCGACCGTAGCCGGTTGGGTCCTCAACGACAGCCGTGAGAATGGAAGCTGCGTAACCACCTGCGAGGTGCTCGCCAAGAAGTGATTCAAGAGTCGGAACATCTAACAGCGGAACATCTCCGCTAGTGACGATTACCGCACCATCGAAATCGGCTGGCAGCGCCTCAAGGCCACATTCGACCGCGCGCCCAGTACCTGGCACATCATCTTGTTCGGCAATTACCGCAGTCGGAAAATAAGCGCTGATGTACTCAGAGATTAATTCTTTTTGGTGGCGAACAACGGGCACCACGTGCGCGGCACCGAGAGAGGTGGCAGTGGCCAAAACGTGGCCAAGGAGCGGGAGTCCGGCAAGTTCATGCATAACTTTCGGTTTTGCCGAACGCATACGAGTTCCAGAACCGGCAGCCAAAACGATGACTGCTAGGCGCTGTTCGCTCATTTTGCTCCTGTTCAAATGCTGATGCGCTCCCCCACCAGGACTCGAACCTAGAAAGCCGCCTCCAAAGGGCGGAGTGTTGCCATTACACCATGGGGGATCCGCAGTATTTCGACTGCCCCTTAAGTCTGCCAGATAAGCAGGCCCGCTGGTGCGATTTCTATTGAAGTAACTCCGAAGTTTCTAGCCATTCGAGTTCTAATTCTTCGCGCTTGGCATTTAATTCAGTTTGCTTGCTCACGAATTTAGCCAAACCGGCATAGTCGCTCTGATCATGCTGGGCCATCTCGCCGTGGAGCTTGGTCTCGTCACTAGCAATTTTCTCGAGAGCACGCTCAATGCGCGCCAGATTCTTCTCAGCCTCACGAACTTGAGCACCGGAAAGCACCGGAGCGGATTTTGCGTCGGCAACAGACCCAGATGTTGACTCTGCGCGTCCGTTCGAAGCTGATCCTCCGCGAGAGTTGCCGAGAGAGTGGCGGCGAAGTTCGAGGTATTGGTCGACGCCACCGGTTAGGTGTCGAAGGTTTCCGTCACCGAGCAAAGCATATTGATGGTCTGTTACTCGCTCGAGCAGGTATCGGTCGTGACTAACCACAATGAGCGTGCCCGGCCAACCGTCAAGCAGGTCTTCCATTGCAGCAAGGATGTCGGTGTCGAGGTCGTTAGTTGGTTCATCGAGAATCAGAACGTTAGGCTCACCAAAAAGCAATCTCAAGAATTGAAGCCGGCGTCGCTGCCCGCCAGACAAATCTTCAATCGGTGTCTGCAATTGCGCCTGCGTAAAGCCAAGTTGCTCGACCAGCTGGCCGATGCCAACCTCTTTTTTGTCGACCACGAAGAAAGATTTTTCTCTGGCGATGAGGCTAAAGATTCGCTCACCGTGAAATTCATCCAGCTCTTTTACATCTTGGCTAAGGGTCGCGATTTTTACAGTTTTACCGCGTTTGATGCGGCCAGATGTTGGCTCCAGCAACCCCTGCACTAACTTCAACAAGGTTGTCTTGCCAGCGCCATTGACGCCCACAAGCCCAACTCGATCCCCCGGACCTAGCCTCCAGGTGACGTCATGTAGCAACTCGCGACCATCGATTTCGTAGGTGAGGTTTTCCACGTCCAGCACGTCTTTACCCAAACGAGCCGTGGCCAATTTAGAGAGGGCAACGCGGTCGCGCGGCTCTGGCTCATTGGCAATAAGTTCTGCCGCTGCATCCATGCGGAATTTTGGCTTGGATGTTCGAGCTGGCGCACCGCGGCGCAACCAGGCCAGCTCTTTACGCATCAGATTCTGACGGCGTGATTCAGAGGCTGCGGCACTTCTATCGCGTTCATTGCGCTGCAGGATGTACGCGGCATACCCACCCTCAAACGGCTCAATCACACCGTCGTGGACCTCCCAGGTTAGGTTGCACACCTCATCAAGGAACCATCGGTCGTGAGTAACCACGAGAAGACCGCCACCGTTGTTTGCCCATCGTGTCTTTAGGTGACTGGCTAGCCAAGCCACACCCTCGATGTCCAGGTGGTTGGTTGGTTCGTCCAGCATCACAATGTCTAGGTCCTGAACCAGCAATTTCGCCAAAGCCACTCGACGTCGTTGACCACCGGACAGTTCGCCGACCTGCTTTTCCCAATCCAAATCATTTAGAAGGCCCGAGATGACATCGCGGATTTTGGCATCGCCAGCCCATTCGTGTTCCGGCATGTCACCGACCACAGCCTGCCCGATGGTTTGCCCTGGGTCAATAACGTCAGCTTGATCCAAAAGTCCGTAGGTCATGCCATTTCTGTGGGTTACGCGCCCACCATCCGGCTGCATGCGCTTTGCCAACAGTTTTAGCAGCGTTGATTTTCCATCGCCGTTTCTACCGACAATTCCAATCCGGTCGCCTTCATTAACACCGATGGTGATCTCGTCGAAAACTTTCTTGGTGGGAAACTCCAATGACAACGCCTCTGCGCCGAGCAGGTGGGCCATTAGTTTTTCTCCAATTTCGCGCCTTCAGATGGACCGTAGGTCACTAGCGCTTCGTATCCAAGCACTGATAGGTTGTTGGCAATTACCTCAGCCATGTCTGCGCTTTCGGCCAAGAATGCAACCGTCGGGCCAGAGCCAGAAACCATTCCGGCCAATGCCCCCGCGGCCACGCCGTCGCTTATTGTTTTGGCAAGCTCGGGAATGGCCTGGATGGAACACTCTTCCAAATCGTTGCGGATGTGTTTAGCCAATTCATGGGCATCGCCGGACTGCAGAGCCTGGATTAGCCCAGAAGGAATGCTAGGAGCCGGCAGAGCGGCTGGGTCCAATCCGCGTGACTCTCTAAGTGCGTCGAGCTTTTGATAAACACTCGGAGTACTAAGCCCGCCGTCGTGAGGCACCAAAACCCAATGAGTAGTTTTGACCTGTTCAATTGCTTCGAGTGCATCGCCTCGGCCAGTTCCGACAGCCACTCCACCCATCAGAGCAAAAGGCACATCTGCGCCGAGTTCGCCAGCCTGTTTCATTAGCGCTGATGTCGTGATTCCGGAACAGTAGAGGTCATTTGCGGCCAACAAGGCTGCAGCCGCATCGGCAGAACCGCCACCCATGCCGCCAGCGACCGGCACCGATTTATCGATTTGAAAATGAACCGGATGTGCCGGCTGGGTTTCTGCTAGCGCAGAAACAAGTTTTGCTGCGCGGACCACCAAGTTGTCTTCTCCGGTCGGGACACCGGCCAACTGGCTTGACGAAAGCGAACCTTCAACCGCCACTGACCAGGCATCGGCCGGACTAAGGGTAACCCGCTCGCGAAGCCCAAGTGCTAGGTAAACGCTGGCAACGTCGTGATAGCCATCGGGCTGAAGCGAACCGACTTCAAAGTAGAGATTTATTTTCCCCGGCGCATCGGCCGTCACGCTGTGATTCAAGCGATTTCCAGTCGACGGTGAACACCGGCAAAAACTTCACGCCAGTAAAGCTCGCGTGGTTTGATTCCATCCAGGTCTGGCACAAGCTCGTGAACGACGCGAACATTTACTGATCCGTCAACCAACTCAAAACTGATAATCGCCCTGGTTCGGTCATCGAAGGCCAGGGTAATTTGCCCATTTTTAGTACCCAGAACTCTTGGGCGATCAAAAACGACCCAAGAAGATACGTCATTCAAAACGGTGAACAGTCGCTGAAGTTCGACATTGAACATTTCTTCGACTTTGAAAGATAAAGCCATCACTGCCTCGCTTTCGCAATTGCCAAGAATTGGTGAACATCAAGTTCTTCACCTCGAGCCTGAGGGCTAACCCCAGCCTCAATCAAAATTCTCTCGGCCTCGGCTGCTGAGCCAGCCCAAACAGCAAGGGCCTGACGAAGGGTTTTGCGCCTCTGGCCAAAAGCTGCATCGGCAACCTCAAAGGTTGCCAGGCGCAGCTCTTCGGAACCTAGTGCAACCGCGCGTTTGGCAAAAAAGACGAGTGCCGAGTCAACATTCGGCACTGGCCAGAAGATGTTGCGGCCAACGTTCCCGGCCAGATACGAGTCTGCATACCAAGCCAATTTGACGCTTGGGACTCCGTAGATTTTTGATCCGGGCGTTGCTGCCAATCGATGCGCAACTTCAGCCTGGACCAAAACCAAACCCTTTTGGATGGTCGGAAATTGCTCTAAGAAGTGCAATAGAACCGGCACCGAGATGTTGTAGGGCAGGTTCGCCACCAAGGCGTCCGGCGCGGCTGGTAGCTCGGCAACTTTTAGCGCATCGTTTCGAACCAGGGTGAAGTCAGTCCCCGGAGCTCGATTAGAAATCGTAGTCTCAAGTTCGGCAGCCATTTTTGGATCAATCTCAACGGCAATTACCTTCTGAGCAACCTCCAGAAGACCAAGAGTTAGCGAGCCAAGGCCCGGTCCAATTTCGACTACCACCTCTTGGCCGCTGAGCTTTGCTGCGGTCACAATTCGGCGAATGGTATTTGGGTCGGTCACGAAGTTTTGGCCCAATTTTTTAGTCGGTGTGACGTCAAGTTTGCTCGCTAGAGCACGGATGTCGACAGCACCCAAAAGATCAACCATTAGAAACCCTCCGACCAAGAACCGTAAACGGCTTCAGTGTTCAAGGCTAACTGAGCGCACAGCGCTTCTAGGTCTGCGTCTCGAACCTCGGCCATCTTTCGAACCGTGATTGGAACCAGATAAGGCGTGTTTGGACGGCCGCGATATGGCTCCGGCGCCAAGAAGGGAGCATCTGTTTCGACCAGGATTAGTTCGGCGGGTGCCATTGCGAGAGAATCACGCAGGTGCTGGTTGCGCTTGATCGTGATGTTGCCGGCAAACGACATGTACCAGCCGTTCTCAATACAAATTTCAGCCAAGTCGGTATCACCGGAATAGCAGTGGAAAACCACTTTGTCCGGAGCACCCACCCGCTTCAGTGTCTCGACGACATCTTCGTGCGCGTCACGGTCATGAATCATGAGAGCAAGATTGTTTTCTTTGGCAATCCGAATGTGCTCTTCAAAACTGTGACGCTGCAGGAGAATTTCCTCCTGGCCTTCAGTCCTAAAGAAATCCAATCCGGTCTCGCCAATGGCACGCACCCGCGGCTGGGTAGCCAGTGCGGCAATTTCGGCAATTGCCTGATCAAGTGCGGGCTTGGTTTTATAAAGCGGCGCCTCGTTTGGATGAAGGGCTACGGCAGCCAAAATTCTAGAGTCCTCTGTGGCAACCTGAGCACACCATTTTGAACTCTCTAGGGTGACACCAACTTGAACAATTCCGCGCACTCCAACCGAGTTAGCGCGGTCGAGATTTTCACGCCAGGGCATAACACCGAGGTCGTCATCAAATTCAAACTCAAGGTGGCAGTGATTGTCGTAAACCGGAAGCGGCAATGGCTCTGGGTTCGGAGGAAAGGCCTTGGCTTTAGCCTTGCTACTTGAACCGGCTGCTTCAGGTTTTCCAGCTTTAGAGCTCCGAACAAATTGCTCTTCGGCCACGGCTACTTCGATTCTGCGGTCGGGTCTGACTCAATGCGCGGGAATAGCGGCTCAAGCGCGGTCAGCGCAGTTCCGCTAGGCAACTGAGACCAAGTGGCCGCCTCAGTCAAGATTTGGCTGTCGAGGTCTCCCAAACCGGCGCCCAGAGCAGACCACAGCTTTGCGGTTGCCTTTGGTGTGATTGGGTTCAACAACACAGCAAGCACGCGAAGACCCTCAGCGGTGGTGTTCAGCACAGTACCCAAACGCTCGCGGTTGGCCTCATCTTTGGCCAAAACCCAAGGCTCTTGAACCGTGATGTAGTTGTTCAGCTCATCAACCAGCGTCCAAATTGCTGCAATTGCATCCTGGATAGCAACTTCGTCAATTGCCTTGTCAGCCGCAAGTACCGCATCGGCGGCCACTTTTTGAACTGCAAGGTCGGCATCAGAGAATGCACCAGCGGCTGGCAGGACACCATCAAAGTATTTGTGAATCATGGCGATTGCACGAGAGGCCAGGTTACCGAACCCATTAGCCAATTCGGCTTGGTAGCGGGCTGATAGGTCTTCCCAAGAGAAGGAGCCATCCTGACCAAAGGCGATTGCCTTCATGAAGTAGTAACGGAATGCGTCCGATCCGAAGGTCTCGGTAATCTGGCTCGGTGCAATTCCGGTGAGCTTAGATTTGGACATCTTCTCGCCACCAACAAGTAGCCATCCGTGACCAAAAATCTGCTGCGAAGGCTCTAGCCCTGCTGCCATGAGCATTGCCGGCCAAATCACAGCGTGGAATCGCAGAATGTCTTTACCAACGACCTGAACCGAGGCTGGCCAAAGTGATTCGAATTTGGCCTTGGCCTCTGCGGAGTCATCTCCATAACCGATAGCGGTGATGTAGTTGAGGAGCGCATCGAACCAGACATAGGTGATGTGGCTGTCGTCCCAAGGAATGTCAATTCCCCAGTCAAACTTTTCTTTTGAACGCGAGATTGACAGGTCTTCGAGTCCTCGGCGCACAAACGAGATAACTTCGTTTCGAGCTGAATCCGGCTGAATGAATTTCGGGTTGGCTTCGAAGTGAGCCAATAGACGGTCTTCGAATTCGCTCAGCTTGAAGAAGTAGTTGGTTTCCTGAAGTTTTTCTACCGGCTTTGAGTGAATAGCGCAGACAGCTTGCCCAGCAAAAGCACCCTCGCCCTCAAGCAGGTCAGCTTCGGTTTTGTACTCTTCGCAGCCAACACAGTAGTTACCTTCGTACGAACCCCGATAAATGAAACCGGTGTCGTAAAGGTGCTGCAAGAACTTCTGGACAGCCTTTTCGTGACGCGGTTCAGTTGTGCGAATGAAATCCTGGTTGCGAATATCGATGGTTTCAAGCAACGGCAACCATGCCTCGGCGACCAGTTTGTCAGCCCAGTCCTGCGGAGTGGTCTTGTTAGCCGCAGCAGTGCGCAAAATCTTCTCGCCGTGCTCGTCAGTGCCGGTCAGCAAGAATGAATTCTCGCCGCGCTGACGGTGCCAGCGTGCCAAAACGTCCGATGCAACCTCGGTGTAGGCGTGACCGATGTGGGGAGCATCGTTGACATAGAAGATCGGAGTCGTGACGTAGAACGACTTTCCGTTGATATTTGGCATGGTTTCCATCTTAACCGAGGTGTGGCATCAGTTTTTCGATGCTTGACGTTGCTCAAGCACCAACTGGTAGAGCTCACTCTTGCTGGCGCCTGCAGCTGAAGCAATCTCAGCCACGGCCTCCTTGAGCCTCGCTCCGTCTTCGATTAGCGCCAGTACCTGCTGAATCAGGTCATCCGGCTTAGCTTCGATAACTTCTGCCCCGGCGATTACCAAAACCATTTCACCTCGAGGTTCGGTGCTCGCCCAGTCTGCTAACTCGGCAAGTGTGCCTCGCTCAGTATGTTCGAACTTTTTTGTAAGTTCACGCGACACAGATGCTCTGCGATTAACTCCAAGCTCTGCGGCTGCATCCTGAAGCGATTCAAGGATGCGGTGAGGTGATTCAAAGAAAACCATGGTTCGGGATTCACGTGCCAGAGATGCAAATGTCTTGCGACGGTCGCCGCTCTTTCTTGGCAAAAACCCTTCAAAACTGAATCGGTCCGTTGGCAACCCAGATACGGCGAGCGCACTCAGCACAGCTGAAGGTCCAGGGATGACCGTTACTTCGATTCCAGCGGCAACGGCTGCGCGTACCAGCAGGAATCCCGGATCACTGACCGTAGGCATTCCAGCATCACTAACCACCAAAACCGACTCTTCAGCGGCAATCTCAAGAATCGATTCAATCCGATCGCCTTCGTTGTGTTCGTGAAGGCTGAAAAGTCTGGCGTTGAGTTTGATGCCCAACGAGTTTGCGAGCTTGAGTAGGCTGCGGGTGTCTTCAGCGGCGATAAAACGCGATTCGCGAAGGTGTTCCACCAGACGCGGAGAAGCATCGGACAGGTTACCAATGGGAGTCGCAGCAAGAATGAGCACGCTCTATTGTCTAGCATTGGGCAGGTGATTGCTTTACTAAACCGGATACGCCACAACACTCGGATTGTGTCCGCGTTCGAGCGCTGGGCGATGCTTGCCATCATGGGCCTAGCGGCGGCGCTCAGATTATGGAACCTGGGCTACCCAGCCAAACTTGTTTTCGACGAGACCTACTACGTCAAGGACGCTTGGTCACTCTGGAATACCGGTGCCGAGCGAAGCTGGCCGGAAAACGCCAATCCGGCTTTCGAAGCGGGGCAAGTCGACACCTATTTGACTGAGCCAAGTTTTGTAGTTCACCCGCCCCTCGGCAAGTGGATTATCGGATTTGGCATGTGGCTCTTCGGCCCAGAAAACCCTGCATCTTGGAGGGCATCGGTCGCAATCATCGGCATCGCGATGGTTTACCTGATCTACCTAGTTGCCCGCATCCTGTTCCGATCCAAGTTTTGGGCTATTGCCAGCGCCTTTTTACTTGCCATTGATGGCCACGCGATCGTGTTGTCGCGCACAGCCCTACTCGACAACATCCTGGCATTTTTTGTGCTTCTGGCTTTTTATGCCGTGCTTCGAGATCAACAGTCTCGGGCAACTAATTCAATCGGCTGGAGAAGACCGTGGTTAATCGGTGCAGGGCTGATTCTTGGCGCCGCCATGGCAGTCAAATGGTCTGGGCTCTATTTTGCAGTTGCCTTCGGCCTCTATCTGGTTGTCAGTGAGGCACTTGAGCGCAGAAAAAATCAACCCGTCGGGTGGGGTTCGGCCAGCGCAAAGCAGGCGCTAAGAATCTTCACACTGATGGCCCCGGGCGCAGCACTGGTTTACCTCGTCAGTTGGACTGGCTGGATTTTGGGCACGGATGGCTACCAGCGCCAGTATGCACCAACCTGGTTTGAATCACTGATTGCCTACCATGAGAACTCCTATGGCTTCCATGTTGGTTTGGTAACACCTCACTCCTATGCCTCAAATCCGCTCACTTGGCTTTTTGGCCTGAGGCCAACGAGCTTCTTTTACGAGGGAGTCAATAATGGCGTCGGCGGTTGCACCGCAGCTGAGAACTGCTCGTCTGCGATTACAGCCCTAGGCAATCCATTTATCTGGTGGCCAGCAGCACTGGCCTTGTTCTTTGTGTTGGTCTGGTTCATAAAAATGCGCGACCGGACAGCAGGGCTGATTCTGTTAGGCATTCTTGCCGGTTACGTACCGTGGCTATTTTTCATGCAGCGCACAACTTTTCAGTTTTACGCAATCGCATTCCTGCCGTGGATGATTTTGGCCCTGGTTTATGTCATTCAGATTTACCTCAGAGATGCCGGGCCTGTAGCTGGCGACAAGATCCGTTTTTGGGTGGTCACGTACCTGATCGTAGTTTTTGCAGCAACGATTTACTTCTTGCCGATTTGGAACGGAACACTGATTCCATACAATTTCTGGCGCGGTCACATGTGGCTGCCAAGCTGGATTTAGTGTTAAGCCATGTCTACATTTGCAGTCACCTACTTTTATTCAGCCGACCCTGCGCAACTAGCAGAGGTGCGCCCAGTTCACCGTGAATGGTTGAGCGGTCATTTTTCAACCGGTTCGCTACTAGCCAGTGGGCCAAAAGTTGACACCCCGGGTGCCCTGCTTATCTGGTCAGCCGAATCTGTCGAAGAGCTTGCCGCAGTTCTCGACAACGACCCGTTTGACATTGCCGGTTTCATTGGTGAGCGGGTTATCGAAGAGTGGAACCCAATCTTTGGACCTTGGAGCAGCTAATGACACCAAACGCAGTGCCCCAAATCACGCTCAATAATGGTCAGAGCATTCCTCAGCTAGGTCTTGGCGTTTACAAGGTCAGCCAGAATGCCGCCGTCGAATTGGTCCACGAGGCAATCAAGGTTGGCTACCGACGAATTGATACCGCCGCGCTTTATGGCAACGAGGCTGAAGTTGGCCAAGCCATTCGCAAAAGCGGTATTTCCCGCGACGATATTTTTGTAACTACAAAAATCTGGAACGACCGTCAGGGCCGATCACATGCGCCCGAGGCAATTGAAGAGAGCCTCCAGCGGCTTGACATCGGGCACATCGACATGCTGCTAATTCACTGGCCGTGCCCAACCCAAAATCTGTTTGTAGAAACCTGGAAGGTTTTTGAAGAAGCCCTTGGCACTGGCAAAATCCGTGGCATCGGCGTTTCTAACTTCGAACCACACCACCTTGACGCTTTGCTGGAATCAGGGTCGACGGTTCCAGCACTCAACCAGGTAGAACTGCACCCAGCATTTCAG
>JACCDU010000336.1_pt1 | contig 16665 bp, 16 predicted proteins | sample 7446081 | NCBI WGS metagenome assembly JACCDU01 (sample SAMN15323447, study PRJNA562643) | freshwater metagenome | isolation source: river surface water | place: USA:Blue River Watershed | collected 2017-08-17
AAAGGCGAAAAAATCGGTGCCTTCTGTCTTTCTGAGCCTGAAGCCGGTTCTGATGCTACCTCTCAGCGCACTACCGCTGTAGACATGGGCGACTACTACCTTTTAAATGGTACCAAAAACTGGATCACCAACGGTTCATCTGCCTCTGTCTATTTGGTCATCGCACAAACCAATCCAGAACTTGGCCACAAAGGAATCAACGCGCTCATCGTAGAGCGCGGCATGGAAGGATTTGTCATTGGCGCCAAAGAAGACAAAATGGGTATCCGCGGTAGCGACACCCACACCTTGTTGTTCAACGACGTGAAAGTACCCAAAGAAAACCGCATCGGCGAAGACGGCTTCGGTTTCAAATTTGCCATGAAAACCCTTTCTGGAGGCCGCATCGGTATTGCTGCACAAGCACTCGGTATTGCAGGCGGTGGCCTAGAATTGTCTTTGGCTTACGCAAAAGAGCGTCAGGCTTTCGGAAAAGAAATTTTCAAGCACCAAGCCATTGCCTTCAAATTAGCCGATATGGCTACCGAAATTGAAGCAGCGCGCTTGTTGGTTTACAAGGCAGCTCAAGACAAAGACGCAGGTCGCAACTACGATCAATCGGGTGCAATGGCCAAACTTTACGCTTCTAAAGTTGCAATGGAACAAACCGTTGAGGCGGTTCAGATCCACGGTGGTTACGGTTTCGTTAAAGAATACCACGTAGAGCGCCTCATGCGCGATGCCAAAATCACTCAAATTTATGAAGGTACTTCAGAAGTCCAAAAAATCGTGATTTCTAGAGGCATCCTCAACGCTTAATATTCAAGCCAATGCTCGCACCATTTAACCTCCAGCAATGGATCGACGACAATCGAGAGTTGCTCAAGCCGCCTGTTTCTAACAAGAATCTATATAAAGAAGCTGGTGACTTTATTGTCATGGTGGTTGCTGGCCCCAATGCGCGCAAAGATTATCATTATAACGAAAGCGAAGAGCTTTTTTACCAACTTGAGGGCGAGGTAACAGTTCGCATCCAACACGAAGGAAAGGCTAAAGATATTGTCGTGAAGCAAGGTGAAATGTTTTTGTTGCCAGCCAACACACCACATTCACCTGCCAGAGGAGCCAATACCATTGGTTTGGTCATCGAACGCGTGCGTAAAGGCACAGATTTGCAAGATGGCCTCATGTGGTTTTGTGAAAAATGTAATGAGCACTTGCACACCTATCGCTTTCCATTAGAAAACATCGAAAAAGATTTTCTGCCGCGTTTCAAAGAATTCTACGGGTCTGAAGACCTCCGCACTTGTAAATCGTGTGGTCATCAAATGGAAGTGGACCCTAAGTTTATTTAGGGTCCACTTTTTTATTTGTATTAAATGAATCTAGATTTTGCTCAGCTGTTGAGCTGAAAACCTTCCTTTTATTGCTGAATGAATGTAAGGCGGTGTTGGTCACCAGTCTGAAAAATTTCTTCTTCAAGCACCAAGCGCTTGTTGCGCAATTCTTTGATGCTGTATTCGTGCACGGGGTTAACGGTTGTAGTGTCTGCATAGAAAAATACACTCGTTTCGTCTTCGCCAAAAACCCAAGTACCATGGCTATAAGTACCCTGAATTTGCCCGAGTTCGTTGGCATAATTCGAGATTGAATATGTGCCGTCTTTGTCAATGCTCATTTTTGTAGTGACGCCTGCATCAAAGACATTATTGCCATTGAGTACATAGTCGGAAAGCTTCCAATCGTTGCACAGACGTGCTTTTCTTGAATGAATAGAAAAAGATGGGCCTTCGCTAAATTTAGTGCAGCCTACAAGACCTAGGGTCAATAAAGAAAGTGAAAAGAGAACAGACTTCATTTTGTGTTTTTTTTCAAATGTACTACTTTTTGGTCAATAAAAAAGCCGCAACGAATTGCGGCTTTGATTTCAATGTTGGAATTGCGCTTATTGCGCGGTGTAAGTTGAAATAATGATCGAAGAGCCAGAACTGCGTTTTAATTTTAACTCGTCTTTACTGAGTTTAATGATATCAAAATTGTTGTCACCAGTCGAAAAATTTGAAGATGAAGCAGAGGTGTTACTCGTTAAAATCAATTGCATTTTGTCATCTGAAAAACGCCAAGTGCCTTCGATTGGTGCACTATAATTGAATCCTTGAAAATTTTGATATGCTGTGTCTTTGAATGCACCGTCTTTTTCAATATGTAATTGTTCTGAGTAACCCTGTAAAATTGTTGACTGACCACTCATTGTTCGTGATGTAAGAGTCCAATGTCCAGCGAGTCGAGATTTCTTAGAGGATAAAGCCAAAGACGGACCTTCTTCGTATTTGCTACAAGAGGTTAGTGTAGCTGAGCTCACGGCTAAAGTGGCCAAGCCGATAAAAAATAGTCTTTTCATAATTTTCAAGTTTTAACAAATCTAAGTAAAGACTTGAACATTCGCAATATCCTAAGTAATTTTGTTTCATGAAACTGATTCTCCTTCCCTCTCTTCTTTTTTTAATGATTTCCTGTAGTCAAACAGTGGCTCCAGATCAAGAAAAGTATGCACAGGCAAAGGTTTGTAAAACAATCGTGCCAAACGCTACTGTTTCACTTGGTGTAAAGGGAATGGTTTGTCAGATGGGTTGTGGCGGGAGTATCCGAAAAGCACTCAAAGCTACCTGTGCAGTGGAGCGCGTTGAGGTCAATTATTTAGATTCGCTCGAAGAGCAAACCATTAAAGTACATTACGACCGTCAAAAAATCGCGCCCAAGCAAATGCTTCAAATCCTGAGTCAAATCAATGACCAGCAGTTTAGCGTCAGAACAATTGGTGAAGCCCAAGCACTCCGATGAAACTTTATTACCGCCAACTAGGTCAAGGAAAACCGCTGGTCATTTTACATGGCCTGTTTGGTTTTTCAGATAATTGGCAAACACACGCCAAGAAGCTCGCAGAGTACTACGAAGTAACGCTAGTAGATTTGCGCAATCACGGGCACTCCCCTTGGTCACCAGAATTTTCTTATGCACTCATGGTACAAGATCTTCATGAGTTGCTGCAAGACCTCCATATTGAAAAGCCAATTCTACTCGGACATTCTATGGGCGGTAAGCTCGCTATGCATTTTGACCAAAGCTATCCACAATCCGTCGAAAAACTGATTGTTGTAGACATGGGCGTAAAGGCATATCCGCCGCATCACGCACACATCCTTGCGGCCATACACGCCATCGATCTCAGCAAAATGAGCGCCAGAAGCGAGGCCGAGGCCATTCTTCGAACTTTTGTAGAGTCTGAAGGCATTCGCCAGTTTCTGCTTAAAAATTTATATTGGGAAGAAAAAGGCAAATTGGCATGGAGAGTTAATTTTCCGGTGCTCGAGGCCAGCATGTCAGAAATTTTGGCCGCACTACCGGAGCACGAGTCTTTTACACCTACGCTTTTTATCCGCGGTTTACTATCTAACTACATCCTCGATGAAGACATCGCGCAGTTGGAAGGATATTTTCCCGATTCTCAATTGGCTTCTATTCCCAACGCCGGGCATTGGGTGCATGCCGAAGCGCCAGATGCTTTTATAGATGAAGTCCTCTCTTTCAGTCTGAGGTAAGGCTTGGAGTCTGAGGTAAGGCTTAACAACACGATTTATTGAACATAAAAAAAGGGAGCTCGAAAGCTCCCTTTGTTTTTCCCGGTGGGGAAGTATTATTTGCGAACTGCTAATTTTTTGCTCACTACTGTACCGTTAGCATTAACGTTTACAGTGTACATACCGCTGTTCAAAGCGCTTGTGTTGATTTCAACAGCTTGTGTGCCATTAACACCAGACAAAGTTTGTGTAGCGACAACTTTACCAGCCATGTCAATTACATTGATGATGACATCAGATGTATTTTTCACATTGAAAGTAACGTTTGTAGCGTCTGTTGCAGGGTTTGGAGCTACTTCAAGACCAAAGTTGTTAGCCGCTTCTTTCATACCCAAAGCTGGATCGAAATTCATGCGTACCATTGGTTGTGATGTTGTGTAGTACCAAGTAAGGTCTGTCATGTCGTAGTAGTAACATGTTTGAACTGGAGCCGCGCCAGCAGTACCAACAACGAGGTCGTTTGTTGCACCACCGTCACCGTTGGAACCAGCTACCAAAAGGTAAGACTCACCAGCGTTGAGTGGGTAGTTGCCACCTAAGAAAGAAAGAGTTACTTCAGCGTCGATATCGTTTGCAGTCAATACATAAGGACCTGTTTCGTCTACGTAAAGGAAGTCTCCAGTTGCTGGGTCGATAGAGTACAATTTGAGGTACATTTCAGCACCTACTTCTGCAGCACCATTGATGTAGACAGAACCACCACCAATTGTTGTGTTAGCGAAGATGTCAAAGATGTTACCCACTTCAAAGCCCATACCGCCGTTGAAAGAACCGTTGATTGCAGTTCCGTTATCGCGAGCGTAAACGTAAGGATTGATAGAAACAGAGGCAAAGTTTGCTAATGTGTTGTTTGATGGATCACCTTCTGTGTTGCCAATTGTTACTGTACCAGACAAAGAAAGGGTAGCGTTAGCTGTACCTGGCGTGAAAGCTGTAGCACAAGCAAGGGTATCGATGTTGCCAACCAATACTGGTGTAGCTGCAGAAGAACTAGAGAAAGTACCTGCAGTAGCAGTAAATACAGCATCTTGTTGATCTTGTGCGCCGATGTTTTCTACAACACCTGAAAATTCGATTTCTGTAACTTGTGAGGTAGGAACTTGGTAGTAAGCCAAACGCTCAGCCCAGAAACCTGTAGAACCCCAGTAAATACCGTTCAATTCGAGGTCGTTTGCTTCAGGTACATAAAGTTCAACGTCGTCAACTGCCCAATACCAACCCCAATAGTCGTTATCGTTATAGTAGAACTGAACTTTTACTTGTGAAGAACCAGCACACCATTGAGAAACATCAATAATTGTAACCTCTGGGTTAGCAGAGTTTTGGTTAGGTGTAAAGTAGTCTACTTCGTCAGAAATAAGGTATTCATGCCAAGTAGCACCGTTGTCACCAGAAACGCGAACGCCACGGGTGTCGTGCCACCAACGGAAGTTGTGGTTGTACTTCAATTTCACTACGCTGTGTGCAGAACAGTCAATTGTGCCTACGTTTGTAGCGGTCGTGATGATGGGAGTACCATCCATGTCGCCGCTGTTATTGGCGTCAGAGTTCACGAACAAGAAACCATTTGCTGCAGTTGGTGAAGCGAATGGGCTCAATGCAGAAACAGGAATAGAAGTTGGCGTGTTGATGATGTGCCATTGTTCAGCATTAGAACCTGTACTTGCGAGTGTCCAGTTAGCCGCAGTAGAAAAGTTATCAGACCAAATAGTGGTTGCTTTAGCCTCAGCTGAAGGCTTGTGTGCTACGCTAGAACCTACTTCAAAAGAAGCTTTTTTGTCTAGACGCGGCGCGTTGACACTTTTCACTTGTGCATGAAAAGTACCTGCTGCCATGACGGCAAGAAAAGATACGTAAAGTTTTTTCATTGTTGATATTTTAGATAGTTAACGCAAATATAGGTAAAATTCAAAAAAGACTTATTTAATAGGCTCTGGTAAATAAAAAATTTGCGAGTTCTACAAGTTCTGCTTTTGAATTGGGTAATGCGATGTTTTCAAGTGCGTTAAGTGCCTTATTGTGATGAAATTCCATTTGCGCTTCACAGTAAGCACGCGCCCCTAGTTCTGTGTATATTTTTTGAGTGCGTTCGACCTTTAGTTGAGGATCGCTTGTATTTTCAATTTCTTCAAGCTCGGCTAACTGCTCCGGACTCGCTGCTCGTTTAGCGCTGATCGACAGAAGGGTCTTTTTATTGGCCAAAACATCGCCGCCAATTTGCTTGCCAACTTGGGCACTTTCGCCAAATAAATCTAAGATGTCGTCTTGGATTTGAAATGCTAAGCCGAGATGTTCTCCGAATTCGTAAAGTAATTGGGCGTCTTTTTGATTGGCACCACCAACAATTCCACCCATTTGCAAGGCACAACCTAACAAAACGGAGGTTTTGAGGCGGATCATTTCGAGGTATGCTGCCTCGTTTACTTCAGACAATTGTTCAAAATCCATGTCCATTTGTTGGCCTTCACAAACCTCAACGGCTGTTCGATTGAACACCTTGAAAAGCTGCTGAAACGTTTGTGCATCATAGCTTGCCAAATAATCATAGGCTTTGACCAGTAGCACATCACCCGATAAAATCGCAATGTTGGTATTCCATTTTTCATGCACGGTTGCTTGCCCTCTGCGAAGAGGTGCGGCGTCCATGATGTCGTCGTGGATCAGAGAAAAATTATGGAAGTATTCCACAGCCAGCGCTATGGGCAAAGCTTTTTCTATGGCGCTGCCTGCAAATTTACAGGCCATTAAGCTGAGCATGGGTCGCATGCGTTTGCCGCCTAATTGCAGAAAATAGCGCAGCGGGTCGTATAAGTTGGCGGGCTCTTGTGCGAACTGATCTTGTTGGAGCGCTGTTTCTAGGTAGGCGCTGTAGGTAGCTAGACGTTTCATTTATTTTTGAAGCAGTTGGAGTAAATAGGTTCCGTATCCGCTTTTAACAAGTCCTGCTGCTAATTGTTTGAGTTGGTCGTCGTCGATAAAACCATTGCGATACGCTACTTCTTCAATACAGCCAATTTTGAGTCCTTGTCTTTCTTCGATTACTTGGACAAATTGGCCAGCTTGCATCAGGGAGCCAAACGTTCCGGTATCTAGCCAGGCCGTACCGCGGTCTAGGATGGCAACTTTGAGTTGTCCGCGGCGCAAGTATTCGGCATTGACGTCGGTGATTTCGTATTCACCACGTGCAGAGGGTTTGAGCTGTCGGGCAATATCCACGACTGTGTTGTCGTAGAAATAGAGCCCCGGAACGGCATAATTGGATTTGGGTTGCTGCGGTTTTTCTTCGATGGAGACGACTTGGTTGTGTTGGTCAAATTCCACAACACCATAGCGTTCTGGATCGCTGACGTGATATGCGTACACCACTCCGCCTTCTGGATTGTTGTTTTCTTTGAGCAGGGCATCCATCCCGACGCCATAAAAAATATTATCGCCCAAAATGAGTGCAACTTTATCGGTTCCGATGAAATCGGCGCCAATTACAAAGGCCTGCGCCAAGCCATTCGGTACCTCTTGCACAGCATAGTCAAAACGACAACCCAATTGCGAACCATCGCCAAGTAGACTTTGGAAGTGAGGCAGGTCAGTAGGGGTAGAAATGATTAGGATTTCTCGAATACCGGCACTCATTAAAATAGAGAGCGGATAGTAAATCATGGGCTTGTCGTAGACAGGCATGAGTTGTTTAGAAACCGCGAGCGTGAGCGGATGTAAACGCGAGCCAGTGCCCCCTGCTAAGATGATACCTTTCATTAGAGCCAACGGAAAATATCGTCAAAAAGTCGCTTGCCCCATGGTGTGGAGCCATATTCTTTCTCGATTTTTTGACGTAATTCAACAATTGTGAATACTTTATTTTTGCCGGGATTGAGCAATAATTCTTCTTTTTTGGGCGCAATAATGTCAATCTTTTTGGCAAAGTAAACAATACCACCGTCTTCGGTGGCCAAGCCAAGAATGGTGCCCGGAAGACCACAAAATCCTTCGGGGCCTACAGAAGGTGTGAGCATAGGCGTATACCAAGCATATAGGCGCGTGCTGTCGTTTTTCTGGTAAATGGCTTTTCTACATTCGTAACCGCAAATGGTGCGTTTGCTATCGGTGATTTTCCAGGCCCGTTCGGGAAGGCTATCCTGGACGTACACACTCTGACCAAAAACAGCAAGCATCATGAGTTGCTTGCTCGCTTTGAGGTTTTGATAATAGGCGTTTTTGGTGGTGAGCCAAGCCATTTCTTCGGGTTCGTTGCTCGGCACAACCGCAAAGTAGGCAGCAGTATCGTTGAAGAAGAGCTGAAAAGACTCAATGCGGATTTTATTTTCTTCGGTCACAAAGCGTTTCATGCGATCGTCTGAGAAGCGCTTTTCAAGGTTGGTTCGGCGTTCAAAGGTGATTTTGCCGGCATGAATGTATTCTGTTTGCGCCCAAGTCTGTAGACTGAGCAACAAGGCACTAATGCCACATACGAAGATCTTCTTCACGGGTTTTGTTGTTGTTAAATTTGTAAGTCAAACGCAATAAGAAATAACGTGTAATGATACGCGTATAGTTATCGGTGATCATGTTGCCGCTAACGGTGCGCTGTAAATTGATGTTTTGATTGAGCAAGTCGTTGATTGAAAGTCCTAAGATGAGGTTTTCTGTTTTCAAGAAGGCTTTTTGTAGCTCGAGGTCGACAATAAAGAGGTCGCGGTTGAAAGCGTCGGCGCGTCCGCGGTTCATGGTGTAGTTGAGCTCCCATTTGAAACGGAAGTGCGCGGGTAAGCGCCAGTCGCCGGTCATGAAATAATTTTGCGTCGAGTAAGGTTGATTCGAAAAGGCACTCAAAGTAGTTACAGGATTCACGTAAGTGTAATCAGTACCGACGTTTAATTCCAAGCTATCTAAACTCACCTCAATGGAGAAAGCGCCGTTCAAAGTTGTAGTACTGGTCGTGTTGAGCTGCCCATTGATGAAGTTGTTATTTTTGAAGTAAGATGCATTCATACTTGGTTCAAAAGTCAGTTTGCGGTTCAGGATGGGGTAGCCACCACCTGCATAAATGGTTGCAAACATATTGCCATCCACGTTTACTGTTTTTGAAATGGTACGTCCAAATTGATCAAATGTGGTACTATTGCCAAATGCATTTTGTGTAAAAGTCGCGTTTGCCCCAGACCAAATGTAGCGACCGGTCATGGCTTGCCAAACATTGGCGTTGAAGTTGAGTTGGTGCTGATAGTTGGGCTTGAGGTCCGGATTTCCTTCTTGGATGCGGTTGGGGTTGGTGTTGTCTCGAACCGGTTGAAGGTCGTTGGCGCTAGGAGGAGCAGAGTAGGTGCTATAGCGCAAATTGATACGCTTGGCCATACTAGGTTTGAACTGATAAGAGAAGTTGGGTAAAAAGTTGGAGATGTTCTGATTGATGCCCACACCACTGAATTGATTGATGTTGTCTATTTGGATATTGCGGAAGCCCAAACCTCCTGAAATGCGGTGGCTTTTGTATAGGTAGGTGAGAATGGTGGTGGCGCGGTGCTGGAGGCGCTCATTGACAAAATCATTGGTAAAAAGGCTGTCAACCTGACTGAATTCTCCAGCTAAGTTAGGATTGTAGGTGTAGCGCGCTTGGTTTGAAGCGCCCAATTCTAGGAAATATTCCGTCGTGAGCAAGAAGCTTTTGGAAAGCGGCTCGGTATAAGAGAGCGTGATGTAATTGGTGTTGCCAAAATTGTTGTTGGTCTTGCGCTGATTGACAACAGTATCAAAAACCAAAGCGTTTGTATTGGTGCTTAACTGCCCTTCGGAACTGTTGTCGTTGTAGCGCAAAATGTATTTGGCTTCTAATTCGCGGTCTTTTTTGCCAAACTTTCTTCTGAGAATGGCTTCAGAATTGCTGCTCACGCCTTTAGATTCATAGGTATTGTTGACGTTCGTGAGCAAGTAAGACGCAAAGTTGTCGTCGCGGAAATCGTTGATGGAGGTGTTGTCTTGGGTACCGAAGTCAAAGTGTACATTCGGCTTGATTTCGAGTTTGGTGAGCGAATCGAGATCGATTTGCAAATTCATATTGAAGCGGTGAGAGCTGCTCGTCGATTGATTGTTGGTGGAGTCTTTGGTATAGTAGGAGCTGTCTGCTAGGAAATATTGGGTTTGCGAGCTCGAGTTGGCCTGTAAGCGGCTGTCATAAAAGGCATAATTTACACCTAGTTTGACTTTTTCCGATAGGCGGTCGTTGTAGTAAATACCTGTTTTGAGGGTTTGCGGAATACCGGAGTTGTCTCCTCTGGAGTCGCGGTCCCAGAAGTTGAGGCCGCTGGCATCTCTTTCGTTGTCTAGACCAAATTTGTTCATGTCGCCAAAGCCAAAACTCGATTTTGGCGTATTGGAGGCAAGCATGAAGACAGAAATCTTTTGGGTTTTGTTGAACTTGTTGAACAAGAGCTCTGATTCGTAAAACGCTTCGTCTGCGGCCCCTTGGTTCAGGTCGGAAGCTACTGCTGCTTTGCCAAAGTAGCCCCGCTTGGCTTCGTCTTTGAGTTTGAGGTCGAGTACCTGTATTTTGTCGTCTTCGCCTGCGGCGGCATCTTCGTTTTTCTTTTCGTAAACCTGCACAGATTCTACGCCATTGGCGGCTAGGTTTTTAGTGGCGATAGTCGGGTCTGAACCAAAAAATTCATCGCCATCTACCAAGACCTGACTGATTTCTTTGCCTTGCGAGGTAATGCTGCCGTCGTCTTCGACTTTGATCCCAGGAAGTTTCTTCAAGAGGTCTTCAACTACTGCATTTTCTGCGACCTTAAATGAGTCGGCAACAAAAATGAGGGTGTCTCCACTGAAATACATGGCATTGCGGTTGCGCGTTACGACCACTTCCTTGACATCTTGCACCTTCGGATAAAGCCGGATGTCGGGTAGTTCGAAAGTTGCTTTTTTTGCAGAGCCCATTAAGTAAATACTGCGGGGCGTCCAGTTGCTGTGTTCGATCAGGAGCTGAAAAGAATCGAGTGGGAGGTTGTTGAATGCAAATTCACCGTTTGCGTTACTGCGCGTAAAGCTCACTAAAACGGAGTCTCTGAGATGGATCGCCATGATACTCGCTTGGTGAATGGGCGACACGCCGGAGCTGTCTACTAAACGGCCGTTCACTTTCATATTTTGACTGTAGGAGAGCGCCGTGAAAAGAAAGGTGAGGCTGAGTAAAAGTAATTTTTTCATGAAATAAGGGTCAGTACAACTAATTAAGACGTTTGAAATCAGTAAAATGTTGCATTTGTTTATTGAATTGCTGTCAAGACTTGATATTGCAGCCCCGAAGCCTCTTGTACATCTTGGAATTGAATGGAATAAGCTTGCTGTTTGAACGCGTTTGGATTTTTTTCAATGGCCAACACAGCGGTGTCATTTGGTGCGTAGGCGAGGTTAGTGGAGTAGTCGTCATTGCCAAACTGAATGAATTTCTTGTTGAAAGCTTCATCAAAACCTTGAAAACGCAGCGTGAAAGCGCCCTCTTGGTTTTGCATTTGGGAGAGCATTTGCAAGGCGTTGTCGATGTTGTTGTTGGTCTGTTTGTCTGATTTGATGGCCCTAAAAGGCACTTGTTTGCCGTTGATCACTTCTCTTGTGTAGCTGGCAATTGGGCTTTGATTGGCGTTGTAAAAAACAAAAGTGATGTCGTTTCGAAGGGTCGAGCTGCGCATGTTCGATTTGACCACTTCAACCATACTCAAGACCTCTTTGAGAAAGTAAAATGTATATTGTATCTTGTGCCCAAGTGTGTCGATTTGTTCTAGACTGGCCTTGAGGATTTCACCATTGGAGTCTAAGAGCGCTTCCGATTTGAGTGTATAACCGCTTTTGTGGGTGAAGAAGAGCGAAGGCATGCGCTTGAGGTCTTGGCGCGCATTGACTTTTTCTTGGTAGTTCAGAAATGCGGAAAGGCCTTTGAATTCGGGCTCAAAAACCAATTGCGTTGCGGTTGAGGTCTTGGCGTCTTTAGGACTTTCTTGGCAAGAAAGCAACAAGAGCGGAAGCAGGAGCAGGAGAAACTTTGGAATCACAGTACGAATTTACAAATACTTCGTTGAAACTGCTTAATTTTGAAAGATGTCAGTTATACTTTGTATTGATTTTGGACTCAAGCGCTGTGGCTTGGCGATCAGCGACCCCAATCGGATCATTGCTAGCCCCTTGCAGACCATCGAATCTATTCAACTTGAAAATTGGCTAGAACAAGCAATTCCCAAGCGTCAAATTGGAGAAATTGTATTGGGTTTCCCCACCCGACTAGACGGTTCCGACTCGCATGTGACTGAAAACGTACGTTTATTGAAAACCGTACTAGAAAAGAAGTTTCCTACTATTCCCATTCATTTATTCGACGAACGTTTTTCATCCAAAATGGCGAGCGAAGCCATACACCAAATGGGTCATAAAAAGAAAAAGCACGACAAAAGTCTCGTAGATCAGGTGGCCGCCGCCATGATTTTACAAGAATTCTTGGGTCAAAGCTAATCCTTGTTAAATTTGTAACATGATTTTACCAATTGTCGCCTACGGAGATCCGGTCTTGAAAAAAGAAGCTGAAGAAATCGATAAGCACTATCCCGATTTACAGCAGCTTATTGCCGATATGTTTGAAACCATGTATCATGCCAAAGGCGTGGGCTTGGCAGCACCCCAAATTGGCAAGAGTATTCGTTTGTTTATTGTCGACGGCAGTCCATTTGCCGATGAAGAAGACGACGAACCAGATCCAATGGCAGCAGGCATAGAAAATTTCAAAAAGGTATTTATCAATCCAATTATCGAAGAGGAGAGTGGAAACAAATGGGCGTTTCAAGAAGGCTGTTTGTCTATTCCGGGTATCCGCGAAAACGTCCATCGCAAGGAGAAAGTGCTCGTCACCTACTATGATGAAAACTGGGTTTTCCACGAAGAAACCTTCGACGGTTACGCTGCACGCATTATACAGCACGAGTACGACCACATTGAAGGGGTGTTGTTCACCGACCACCTGAGTCCGCTCAAGAAAAAACTATTGCTCAAGCGCTTAGGAAACATCACCCAAGGCGCTATCCAGGTAGACTACAAAATGAGTTTCCCAGGCGGCAAAAAACCACGCATGATTTAAGCCTTATGAAAAGTATTATTTTTCTATCGACCCTTTCGTTGTTCTTTTTATGCTCGTGCGGCAACCCGACAGAACAAAAAAGCAAAAAAGAAGATTTGCGCGAGCGCATCACGTCCTACGAAGATTCTCTTGCCAACTTGCAAAAAGACCCTCAAAAGGCCGCTCAAATCACGAGTTTAGCTCAAATTGAGTTGATCAATCGCTTGAAGGCTTATAACAAGGCTTTTCCGAAGGATACCTTTGCGGCCGATTGTCTTTTCAAAATTCATATGATTTATGAGCACCTCCGTGCACCGCGCGAGGCCAGGGCATATGGCGATACTTTATTGGAGCGCTTCCCGGACTACAAAAACAGATTGCTTGTGATCGAGAGTTTGGGCAGTTCTTACGACATCAATGCGCCGCGCGATACCGCAATGGTCCGCAAATACTATACTTTACTTTTGAAAGAACCCAAAATCCCGACTCAAAAGAAGAAGGATATCAAGGCGCGTTTGGCCCGTCTCGACCTGACTTTCGAGGACTACATTCTGAAGGGCAATGCTGGTTTGGTAGGGCAAGGAAACTAAGCCTGGGTAAGGTGCAAGAAATCAGCTACAAATGCTGGATATGACTTCTCTACGGCTTCTACAGCACGGAGCGTTTGTCCGTTAGGGCTCAATAAACTCGCTACGCAGCAAGCCATCACAATGCGGTGGTCGTGGTGTGTGTTGATTTCACCGCTACTGATTTGCCCTTTTCCGTGGATCTCAATTTGTTCTCCTTTGATGTGATAGCTTATGCCCCAAGCAGTCAAGGCCTCGCACATGGCCGCCAGACGATCGGACTCTTTGTTTTGAAGGCGTTGAATGCCGCGAAGTATGGAGGTTCCTTTTGCCGCACAAGCCAAAACCACCAATACCGGGAATAAATCGGGTTGTTGCGTGCAGTCAAAATCGATGGGGTTTTTAGCGCTACTTTCCGAGAGCACCAACGTATCGTTATCCCACGCATAATTGGCTCCAAAATCGCCGAGCGCTTTCAAGAGGTTTTGGTCGGGTTGCAAACTTGTAGCTTGGAGGCCAGCAATTTTTATTTGTCCATGGATAGCCGCTCCCACTAAATGGGCAGCCACACTGCTCCAATCTCCTTCTACTCGGGTCCTCGGGCAAGAAAGTTCTTGGCCACCTTGAAAGGTATAGGTTGTGCCGTTGCGTTCAAACACAAAACCAAACTGGCTCAATGCGGCCAGCGTCATCTCAAAATATGCTGCGCTATTGAGGTTCTTGACTGTGATCTGCCAATTCCCTGGCTGTTTGGCGGCCATTAGAAATAGTCCAGAAACATACTGTGAACCTTCGGTTCCGTCTACTTCTAAGCGGGTATTGGTGATCTCGCCACTCACCTCGATGGGCAAGCGCCCATCTTGGTGCACAAGATCTAGCCCTAATTGCTCAAGTAACTGAATGGTAGCCCAATGTGTTCTTTGAAGTAGGGTGCCGCTGCCCGTGAGTTGGTAGCTAGGGCAGAAGCAACGCGCCACAAAAGCAAGGGTGCGCAGTGCAAAACCGCTCTCACCCACATTGATCAGCGCACGCTGCGCACTTTTTTCGTTGTTGCGCAAAGTTGTCAAGGCATTTTGCATGGCTTGGGTGTCGCGATCTGTACCTAAGTTGCTTATTTGACAGGGTTTGTTAGCGAGTTGGGCCAAGAGCAGCAAGCGTTGTCCGTGGCTCTTGGAAGCAGGCGCCACCAATTGGCCATTGTAAGCGCGAGCGTTCAGCTTCATTGCTTTTCTTGCTGAGTTAGTCCTAACTGAATACGGATCGATTCTTCGTGCAGCATCTTGATGAATTGTTCAGCAAATTCTGGTGAAAGACCGGCGTTGATCCCTTTTTCGACATTTGCTTTGAGCGTTTCTTCCCAACGCTGTACTTGCAAAATATGTGTGTTATGACTGCGTTTGAAAGCCCCAATTTGCAAGGAGAGTTCCATGCGTTCTTGCAGCAATTCAATTAAGGATTCGTCGATCAAGCTCATTTTATCGCGCAATTCTGAAAGATCGTGCAAAGCACGGTCGTTTGGGGTGCGTGGTTCGAGGGTATTCAATAACTCCTGAAGTTCAAGAGGGGAGATTTGCTGTTTGGCATCGGTGAGCGCTGTAGCAGGCGCACAATGGGTTTCTACCATGAGGCCATCGTAATGCAAATCGAGGGCTTGCTGAGCCAATGGCGCAATAAGTGCCGCCCGACCGCCGATATGCGAAGGATCCATGATGAGCGGGATATCAGGTCTGGCTTGCTTGAAATCGATGGCAATTTGCCAGTGCGGGTTGTTGCGGTACTTTGTTTTTTGGTAGACAGAGAATCCGCGGTGGATGGCGCCAATGACCTTTACTTCGTGGCGTTCCAATCTTTCGATGGCACCTAACCAGAGTTTGAGGTCCGGATTGACCGGGTTTTTCACCATGACAGGTATGCCAGTGCCCTGTAGCGCTTCAGCAATTTCTTGCACCGTAAACGGGTTGACAGTAGAGCGTGCGCCGATCCAAACCATGTCGAGTTGGTGCGCTGCAGCCGCTTTGACATGCTCGGCGGTGGCTACCTCTGTACAGATTGGGAAACCAAATTGTTCGCGCACTGTTACGAGCCAAGCAAGGCCTTCGTCGCCGATGCCTTCAAAAGCGCCGGGTTGGGTGCGCGGTTTCCAGATACCGGCCCTAAAATAAGAAAGCGGAAGACCTTGGAGGCCCTCCGCTGTTTTCAAGACTTGTGAAAGCGTTTCGGCAGAACAGGGCCCTGAGATAAGGCTTGTAAAGAGATCCGAACGCATTTGGATTTATTTAGCGTAGTTGACTGCGCGTTTTTCGCGGATCACCGTTACTTTGACCTGTCCAGGGTAAGTCATTTCGGTCTGGATGCGCTGAGAAATGGTAAAAGAAAGTTCTTCGGCTCTTTGGTCTGTGACCTTTTCTGCTTCTACCAAAACGCGCAACTCGCGGCCTGCCTGGATGGCATAGGCACTGCCAACACCGTCGTAAGAAAGGGCGAGGTTTTCGAGCTCTTTAATGCGTTTGATATACGCTTCTACGATCTCGCGGCGTGCACCAGGACGCGCACCAGAGATGGCATCACAAACTTGTACAATTGGCGAGATGAGTGTGGTCATTTCGATTTCGTCGTGGTGGGCACCGATTGCGTTCAAGACATCGCCTTTCTCGCCGAATTTTTCAGCGATTTTCATGCCCAAGATGGCGTGTGGCAATTCTGGTTCTTCGTCTGGCACTTTCCCGATATCGTGGAGGAGGCCAGCGCGTTTGGCTAGTTTGACGTTGAGGCCAAGTTCTGCAGCCATAATGGCACAAAGGTTGGCAACTTCACGGGAGTGTTGGAGTAGGTTTTGACCGTAAGATGAACGGAATTTCATGCGGCCTACCATGCGCATGAGTTCTGGATGCAAACCGTGGATACCGAGGTCGATGCAAGTACGGCGACCGGTTTCAGCGATTTCTTCGTCGAGTTGTTTGCGTGTTTTGGCAACAACTTCTTCAATACGGGCAGGGTGGATACGGCCATCTGAAACAAGTTGGTGCAAGCTCAAGCGGGCGATTTCTCTGCGCACAGGATCAAAACAAGATAAGATGATGGCTTCTGGGGTGTCGTCAACGATGATTTCAACGCCTGTGGCTGCTTCTAACGCGCGGATATTGCGTCCTTCGCGTCCGATGATGCGTCCTTTGACTTCGTCGGATTCAATGTTAAATACCGAAACCGCGTTTTCAACCGCTTGCTCTGTGGCCACGCGCTGGATACTTTGGATTACGATTTTGCGCGCTTCTTTGTTGGCGTTGAGTTTGGCTTCTTCGGTGATTTCTTTGATGGTGGCCATCGCTGCAGTGCGGGCTTCGTCGGTAAGTGCCTGCATGAGGTTTTGCTTGGCATCTTCTGGAGAAAGCTG
>JACCDU010548143.1_pt1 | contig 16664 bp, 21 predicted proteins | sample 7446081 | NCBI WGS metagenome assembly JACCDU01 (sample SAMN15323447, study PRJNA562643) | freshwater metagenome | isolation source: river surface water | place: USA:Blue River Watershed | collected 2017-08-17
AATGGCCAGGCCGATGCCGGTGGCGGACAGGGCCCAGCCACCACCCATCAGGGCGATCAGCATGAACACCAGTTCACCTGCAAACATGTTGCCGAACAGTCGCATGCCATGCGAAACCGTCTTGGCAAGGTATTCGATCATCTACATCAGGAAGTTGACCGGATACAGAGCCCAATGGTCACCAAAGGGCGCAGCGATCAGCTCGTGGGCCCAGCCACCCAGACCCTTGATCTTGATGTTATAGAACAGGCAGACCAACAGCACCGAGGTGGACAGACCCAGCGTGGTCGACAAGTCGGCCGTGGGCACAACGCGCATGTAATCCTTGAAACCCAGGGCTGGGCCAGCGGAGTGCCAGAACTGAGGAATCAGATCCACCGGCAGCATGTCCATCGCGTTCATCAGGAAAATCCAGACAAACACTGTCAATGCCAGAGGAGAGATCAGCTTGCGGCTCTTGGCGTTGTGGATCACGCCTTTGGCCTGGTTCTCGACCATTTCAGACAAGATCTCGACCGCAGCCTGGAAACGGCCCGGCACGCCCGAAGTGGCCTTGCGGGCAGCAGCCCACAAAATCAAACAGCCCAGCGCACCCAGGACCACAGAGAAAAACACCGAGTCAAAGTTGAACAAGCTGAAGTCAACGATGCTGGTCTGCTTGACGCTCTGGAAAGAAAAATCTTTCTGCAAGTGCTGCAGGTGGTGCTGGATGTATTCACCAGCGTTCGGTCCGTGTGCTTCAGCAGACATAAATCACCAATACGTCAATTTCAAATTCTTCGATGCCGATTCAGGCCGGCGTCTTGCGCCGCATCCAGCCCAGCGCCATGGCCAGCCAGTACACCTTCATCGTCACCACGAAACCCGCCACCAAGGCGAGCCAGCTCAAACCTGCGATCACCTTGGGCGCCACCAGCAGCAGCGCAACGGTGAGAACGATCTTGACCAATTCCCAAACAAACAGACCCACCAGAGCAGAGCCAGCCTGTTTCAGGCGCATTTGCCGCGCAAGCGCTCTGGCAAACACACAACCCGGAACCACCACCGACACAACACCCCAGGCCACGGACACCGCCAGCCGAGACTGGCCGCTAACCACACCGGTCAGCACGGCAACCGCCACACCCACCAGCATCTGCAACACCAGCACCCGCCAGGGCGAAGTCACCGGATTGCGTTGCCGCCAGGCCACAGCCTGCTCGGGCGTGAGGGGCTTGAAATCGGGTTCAAGACCATCATCTGCGGAGTCTGCGCCTTCCCAGGACCGTACGGCATCCTGTGGGTTCGCGCTGGCCGGAGCAGAATCGCTGACGATTGTGTTCATCGCAAATTACACCCAGGTTACGCAGCGGCAGCATCCGCAAAACCCGCGATTATACGTAGAAACCCGTGCCGGGCCAAGAATGTGACGGGATGTTTCGGCGCAAAATCATGCCCCGCCCTGCCAACAGGTGCCCAAACGGGCTCCACAGCCAGTGGCGCAATGGAGGTTGAACACATATGTATGAATGGATCCAATGGCTGCATTTGGCAGCCGGCATTGTCTGGATTGGCGGCATGAGCCTGCTGCTTTGGGCCGTGCGCCCGGCGGCCATCGCCCAACTGGCGCCGCCTGAGCGGCTGCCCCTGCTGCACAGCGTGCTGTCGCGCTTTTTCGTCCTGGTCTGGATGGCCATTGCCGTGCTGCTGGCCAGCGGTGGCTGGATGTTCAGCACCGCCGACATGAAGCTGGCGCCGCGCGGTTGGCATGCCATGGCTGGGCTGGGCACCTTGATGTGCATCATTTTTGCCCACCTGTATTTCGCCCCGTTCCAGCGCTTGAAGAAAGCCGTCGCCGCACAAGATTGGCCCGCAGCAGCAAAGGCACTGGGACAGATTCACCCCCTGGTCTTGACCAATTTCGTTCTCGGCTGGACCGCTGTCACCGCCGTGATGGTCTGGAGATAATTTCGCCATGAGCGCCACCCTCACCCCGCCCAACGGCAGCGACCCGCGCAAGGACTCGCTGATCGAATACCCCTGCCGCTTCCCCATCAAGGTGATGGGGGCCATGGTGGACGGCTTTGCCGACGCCCTGGCCGCGGTCGCCCGTGAATTCGACCCCGACTTCGACCCCGCCACCATGGAGCTGCGTCCCAGCAAGGCTGGCAACTACCTGGGCGTGACCCTCACCATCACCGCCACCAGCCGCGAACAACTCGACGGCCTGTACCTGCGACTGACCAGCCACCCCATGGTCAAGATCGTGCTGTAAGCCATGGACATTCGCCAGCTCGGGCAGGTGCCATACCTGCCCACCTACGAGGCCATGCAAGACTTCACGGCCACTCGCGGCGACGACACGGCGGACGAACTCTGGCTCTGTGAACACCCCCCCGTGTTCACCCAGGGTCTGGCCGGCCAGGCCGGACACCTGCTGGCACCGGGCGACATTCCCGTGGTGCAAACCAACCGGGGCGGGCAAGTCACTTACCACGGCCCCGGCCAGGTGATGGCTTACCCCTTGCTCAACCTGCAGCGGCGCGGCTACTTCGTCAAGGAATACGTTTACAAGCTCGAAGAGTCCGTGATCCGTACCCTGGCGCACTTTGGGGTCACCGGTCACCGCGTGGCCGGCGCGCCCGGCATCTATGTGCGCCTTCAAGACCCTTTCAGCCACACCGCATTGGCTGGCCCACAACACCCCAGCGACCCGTTTCGGGGCCTGGGCAAGATCAGCGCCCTGGGTATCAAGGTCAGCCGCCATTGCACCTACCACGGCGCCGCGCTGAACGTGGCCATGGACCTGGAGCCCTTCCACCGCATCAACCCGTGTGGTTATGCAGGACTGAAAACGGTGGACCTTTCTACAATCGGCGTTCAGACCACCTGGACCGAAGCGGCCCAGGTGCTGTCCCAGCAGCTTGCGGCACGACTGTGAGCCACGCGGCCCCCATACAAGGCACCCCATGAGCACCAACACCCCAGAACGCAATGTTGTGCGCGAAGCACAAACGGTCGAGAACTACGACCCGATGGCCAAACAAAAAGCCGCGGCCAAACTCTCGCGCATTCCCGTCAAGGTCGAACAGGCCGAGGTGCTCAAGAAGCCCGAATGGATCCGCGTCAAGGCCGGTTCGCCCACCACGCGCTTCTATGAAATCAAAGACATCCTGCGCAGCAACAAGCTGGTGACGGTGTGCGAAGAAGCCAGTTGCCCCAACATCGGCGAATGTTTTGGCAAGGGCACCGCCACCTTCATGATCATGGGCGACAAGTGCACGCGCCGCTGCCCGTTCTGCGATGTGGGCCATGGCCGCCCCGACCCGCTGGACACGCAAGAACCCGAGAACCTGGCGCAGACCATCGCCAAACTCAAACTCAACTACGTGGTGATCACCAGCGTCGACCGCGACGATCTGCGCGATGGCGGCGCTGAGCATTACGTGCAGTGCATCACCCGCACGCGCGAACTCTCACCCAAGACGCAGATCGAAGTGCTGGTGCCCGACTTCCGCGGCCGCCTCGACAAGGCGCTGGACATTCTGGCCAACGGTCTGCCCGACGTCATGAACCACAACATGGAAACCGTGCCGCGCCTGTACAAGGAAGCGCGCCCCGGTGCCGACTACGCGCACTCGCTCAAGCTGCTCAAGGACTTCAAGGCCCGCTTCCCGCACATCCCCACCAAGAGCGGCCTGATGGTCGGCCTGGGCGAGACCGACGAAGAAATCCTCGAAGTCATGCGCGACATGCGCGCCCACGACATCGACATGCTCACCATCGGCCAATACCTGGCCCCCAGCAACAGCCACCTGCCGGTGCGCCGCTACGTGCACCCCGACACCTTCAAGGTGTTTGAGGAAAAGGCCTACGACATGGGCTTCACCCATGCCGCCGTGGGCGCGATGGTTCGCAGTTCGTACCACGCCGATCAGCAGGCGCACGGTGTTTTGAACCCTGTGACCGTCTCGAAGTAAATGGGAAAATCTCGGAGTTGATGGGAAAAACCTCTGCGTTTCCCCCAACATCTTCGGGACACTCACAAACCCCACCAGCGACGGCTCACCAGCCCATGTCCGTCTGCCCCATCAAGCGGACGACGACCCCTTCGGCCCATAAGGACAATGGCCGGGCTTGGGCCCCACCTGCGGGTGCTTGCGACAGGTGGCCGGCCGCTGCTCGTAGACCGTGCAACGGCGGCTGACGGCATCTAGAAACTGGCAATCGCCGTTGGCCCGGCGGGCCAGGGTGAAGATGCTGTTTTTGAAATTGAAATGCTCAATCAGGCCGGCCTTGCTCAAACGCTTGGCGATCACCTTGGGCGCTTCGTGCTCGGCCTCGAACGGGTCCACCAGCCCCAGCTGCACCAGATCGGGCAAGCGCACTTCCACCGGCATGGTGCAGCAGTAGGCCGCGCAGCCATCGCACAAACCGGCGCGGTAGCGGGTCCAGGTGTCGAGTCGGTCCACATCGACGTATCTCAAGGGTGTTTTCACGGGGTGGATGTGCACTAAGATGGGCAGAGATGGCTGGGAATTTCTTGACTTACGTCAATTACAACGTCGGCATTACCCGTTTCTAACGAAAGAAACGGTTTTCTTGATTCATTGCCAAAATTTAACGAAATTTAGGTTAGATTCCCAGATTCTGATCAAAATGAAAATCGTGCTGGGCTGGAGACCGTGTGGATGCATGCCACACGTTTTTTAACCGTTGCACCCCTCGGTGCGCAGACCCTGCATTTTGACGAATTACTCTCCGCATTGAAGTAGTGGTGGTTTCATGAAATTGCAAAACCTGTCCATCGGGGCGCGCCTGGGCCTGGGCTTCGGTCTGCTGATTGCTTTGCTGGCCGCCGTGGCCGGCGTGGGCCTGCTCGAGTTGCGGCAACTGAACCACGACATCGACATGATCGTGAAGGACCGCCTGGTCAAGGTGCAGCTGGCCACCACCATTGAAAACGAGATCAACCGCCAGGCGCGCGCCATCCGTACCGCCCTGCTGGCCACACAGCAAGAGGTTGTGCACGCAGAGTTGAGCAAGGTCGAAGATTCGGTCCCCATCATTGAAAACGCCCTCAAGCGTCTGCAAGCCAGCATCGAGACCCCCGAAGGCAAACAGGCGCTGGCCCAGCTGCAAAGCCATCGGCAGGTGTTCCGGGAAACGGAGTCGCACATCCTGGATTTGCTGCGCGAAGGGCGCGGCGCACAAGCGCGCGAGGCTTTGGTGACGCGCCTGTTGCCCGTGCAAAACAATTACCTCCAGAGCGTGGAGGCCTTGGTTCACACCCAGGCCACGGCCATCGAGGCGTTCGCTGCCGACGCCAGCGACAGCGCCCAAACTGGCTATGTCTGGATCACGGGTTTGTCGCTCGCAGCGCTCGCTCTGGCCGTAGCGGTGGCGGCGGTGGTCAGCCGCTCTATCACGCGGCCGATGGCTCGCTTGCGCGAGGGCATGGCCACGATTGCCCAAACCGCTGATTTCAGTCGACGCATCCAGGTCAGTGGCCGCGACGAAGTGGGGCAGACCTGCCAGGCTTTCAACGACTTGCTGCAAACGCAGCAACAGGCGCTGCACGAGGTGGGCGCGGCCGTGTCGGCCATGGCGGCGGGGAACTTCGACACGCGCGTCACCTCGGACCTGCGCGGGGATCTGCTGGTGGTCAAAGAGGCGATCAACGGCAGCGTGAGCAGCATCCAGTCCACCATGGGCGCCATCACCCGTGCCATGCAGGCCCTGGCCGAAGGGCACTTCCAGGTGAAGCTGAACGCCAACGTGCGCGGGCAGTTTCTGGTGACGTTGGAACATGCGCAAGCCGCCATGAACCAGCTGAACACGATGATGGACGATGTGGGTCACGTCATGTCGGATGTCGCACAAGGCCGCCTTAAGATCCGGGTCAACGCCCACGGCCAAGGCGAGTTGGACGCGCTCAAGGGCAACATCAACCAATCGCTGGGCATGCTGGGCCATACGCTGGCGCAGTTCCAGGAAGGCACGCAGCGCATTGCCAGCCAGTCGAGCCAAACCAGCGCGGCGGTCGACCAGATCGCCCATGGCGCCACCCTCCAGTCGCAGGCCATCGACCAGGTGGCGATGTCGCTGCGCACCGCGTCGCAAGCCATTGCCGACATCGCGCACAACACCGAGCAGGCCAGCCACGAATCGCGGCGCTCGGTGGCGTACGTGCGCAGCGGCAAAGACAAGATTGGGCAGATGGTCGAGGTGGTCAACCGCATCGCGCAGAACTCTGAAAAGATCAACAAGATCTCGGAAGTGATCGAAAGCATCGCCAACCGCACCAATTTGCTGAGCCTGAACGCCGCGATCGAAGCGGCACGGGCTGGCGAGCACGGCAAGGGCTTTGCCGTGGTGGCCGACGAGGTGGGCAAGCTGGCCATCAGCTCGGCCGACAGCACCCAGGAAATCACCCAACTGGTGCAACAAGCCACCGAAGAAGCTCGCCGCGCGGTGGCGGCCGTGGCCGAAGTCGGCCTCGACATGAACGCCATCGAAGAAGGCGCCAGCACCACCGACGCCATGCTGCGCCGCGTGGCCGCAGCGGTGGAAGAGCAGAGCACCGCCATCCGCGAGATCGACAACAACGTCAACCGTCTCGGCCAAGTGGCCACCAGCAACGCCAGCGCGTCAGAGGAGTTGACCGCCAGCGCCAACGAACTGGCGCGCGTGGCCAGCAGCAGCGAGCAAGCGCTGTCCCGGTTCTCTTTCTGAACCTGCGCGCCATGGCGCGACAATGGTGCACATGAACCGCGCCAACATTTTGGCGCTGGGCGCCATCTTGCTGTGGGCCAGTCTGGCCATGCTCGGTGTGCGCCTGGCGCATCTGCCCCCGTTTTGGCTGACCGGCACGGCCTTGCTGATTGGCAGTGTGATCGCCTTGCCACTGTCGCGCTTTGACTTTTCTGCGTGGCGACTGCCTGCACCCACCCTGCTGCTGGGGGTGTACGGGCTGTTCGGCTTCCATTTTTTGCTGTTCATCGCGCTGCGCCACGCACCGCCCGTGCAAGCCAATCTGATCAATTACCTCTGGCCGCTGGGCATGGTGCTGCTCTCACCGCTGCTGTTGCCCGGCGCGCGCCTGACCTGGCGCCAGGGGCTGGCCGCGGGCATCGGCTTTGCCGGGGCCGCGCTGGCCATCACGGGAGGCCAATCGCTGGAAGGCGGTCTGGCCTGGGGCTACCTGCCGGCCCTGGGCTCGGCGTTCATCTGGGCCAGCTATTCGCTGCTGACCCAGCGCGTGCCCCCGTTCGCCACTTCGGCCATCGGGCTGTTTGCCCTGGTTTCAGGCGGGCTGTCGCTGGCCTGCCACGCCTGGCTGGAACCAGCCGCTCAGGTCCGGCCGGAAGACTGGCCCTTGTTGCTGCTGATGGGCCTGGGGCCGCTGGGCGCGGCGTTTTATCTGTGGGATGCTGCCCTCAAGCAAGGCGATGCGCGGCAAATCGGACTGCTCAGCTTTTTGACCCCTCTGCTGTCCACTCTTCTCCTGCTGTGGGACCGGGGGCAGAGCCCCAACGCCGCCGTGGCCGGGGCTGCCGCGCTCATCGTGGGCGCCGCCTGGCTCGGCCGCACCCCACGTCGGTGACGGCAAGCCCTGCCGCGCCATCGCGTCACTGCGGCATGAGGGTGGCCGGGTCGTCGCTGTCGAGCACCTGATCGGCCCAGGACTTGAGCGTGGCGGTGTTGGACAGCAACAGCCGCTGCTTGACCGCCAGCACCTGCGAAGGGTGCATGGAAAAGCTGCGCAGCCCCAGGCCCAGCAGCAGTTTGGTCATGCTGGCGTCGCCAGCCATTTCGCCGCAGACCGACACCCCCTTGCCCTGCGCCTGGCACGCGGCAATGGTGTCGGCAATCAAGCGCAGCACCGCCGGGTGCAGCGGGTCGTACAGGTGCGCCACCGATTCGTCGGCGCGGTCGATGGCCAAGGTGTACTGGATCAGGTCGTTGGTACCGATGGACAAAAAGTCGAAATGCCTGAGGAACAGGCGCAAAGACAGCGCTGCCGCCGGGATCTCGATCATCGCCCCCAGGCGCACCGGTCCATGCACCATGCCTTTGCGGTCGAGTTCCTGGCGGGCCTGCTCGACCAGCTGCAAGGTTTGGCGGATCTCGCTGGCATGGGTCAGCATGGGCACCAGCAGGTTGACCTTGCCGTGCGCCGCGGCGCGCAAGATGGCGCGCAGCTGGTTGAGGAACATCGACGGATCGGCCAGGCTCCAGCGGATGGCGCGCAAGCCCAGCGCGGGGTTCAGGTGCGCCGCATCGTGGCGCGCCTCGTCCAGCGGCTTGTCGGCGCCCACATCGACCGTGCGAATGGTCACCGGCAAACCGTTCATGCCCTCGACCGCACGCCGGTAGGCCTGGTATTGCTCTTCTTCGTCCGGCAGATTGCCCTGGCGGCCCATGAACAAAAACTCGGAGCGGAACAAACCCACCCCCACCGCGCCCGTGGCCAGCGCTGCGGCCGTGTCTTCGGGCATTTCGATGTTGGCCAGCAGTTCGATTTTTTCGCCATCGAGCGTGACCGCAGGCGTGTGGCGCAAACGCGCCAGGCGCTCGCGCTCGACCTGGCCTTGGCGCTGCTTGAAGCTGTATTCGGACAGGATGATGGGCGAGGGGTCGACGATGACCACCCCGGCATCACCGTCGATGATGACCCAGTCGTCTTGCTTGACCAACTGGCTGGCGCTGCGCGCACCGACCACCGCCGGAATGTCCAGGCTGCGGGCCACGATGGCGGTGTGGGAGGTCTTGCCGCCCACATCGGTCACAAAGCCTGCAAACACGCTTTGCTTGAACTGCAGCATGTCGGCCGGCGACAGATCGTGCGCCACCAGCACCAGCGGCACATCGGTGTCTTCCAGATGCAGCTCCTGCTGGGGGCGTTGCGGCTGGGGGGTGCGCGCCATGGCCGAGCCTGTGCCTTTGAGGCATTGCAGCACGCGCTCAGCCACCTGCTCCATGTCGGCCTTGCGCTCGCGCAGGTAGGGGTCTTCCATTTCATCAAACTGGCGACCGATCACCTCCAGCTGGCTGGTCAGCGCCCATTCGGCGTTGTACAGGCGCTCCTCGATCCAATGGCGCACACCGGCCGTGACTTCCTCGTCCTGCAACAGCATGAGGTGCACATCCAGCAGGGCCGCCACTTCGTGCGGCACGTCCTTGGGCAGGTCTTTTTGCAGGCGTTGCAGTTCTTCGATGACTTCGTCACGCGCGCGGCGCAGGCGCCCGATTTCGGCGTGGACCTGCTGCGGCTCGATGAAGTAATGCGCCACATCCACCCGGCTGGAAGCCACCAGCACGGCGCGGCCAATCGCAATGCCACGCGCCACCGCCAAGCCGTGGATGCTGAAGGTCATTTATTCGCCCTCGCCAAACTTGTCGGCCATCAGCGCCAGGATGGCATCGAGCGCTTCCTGGTCGCGCTCGCCGCTGGTTTCCAGAACGACTTGGGTGCCCAGGCCAGCGGCCAGCATCATCACGCCCATGATGCTCTTGGCGTTGACCCGGCGTTCGCCCTTGCTCAGCCAGACATCGCAAGGAAAGCTGCCGGCCAGCTTGGTGAGCTTGGCCGAGGCGCGGGCGTGCAGTCCGAGCTTATTGCTGATGGTCGTGGTGGCCTGAGGCATGTTTCTTTCCTGTCTGGTTCTGGGGAGCGGTGCAGCCCACGGGCATGATGCCCTGGGCCCCTCCGGCCTGCGCCCTGGCAACCAGGGCTTCCAGGCTTTCGTGGCGGTAGCAGACGCTGCGGAGCAGCATCGGCAAATTGGCGCCAGCCACCAACCGGGTGGTGACGCCATCGCCCAGCTTTTGGGCCACATTGCAAGGGGTGGCGCCAAACACATCGCTGAGCAGCAGCACCTGGTCGGTGCCCAGCGCCTGCATGGCTTGCTGCGCACGCTCCAGCGTGGCTTCGGGCGCTTCGTCGGGCAGCACGTCCACCGCCCGCACGCCGGCCGCACAGTCGGGAAAAACATGCAGCGCGCAGTCGCGCAAGGCGCTGGCCAAGGGGGCATGGGCGATGATGAGAATGCCGTTCATGTCAATGCCGATTATCCGCCCGGAACCCCATGAAAAAGAGCCACGACAGCAGTGAGCTCAGGCCAAACGCTGCCAAGGCGGCCTGGTAGGCCTGCACGGTGTCCAGTCCCTGGCTGCGGGCAAAGTCCACCCCCAGACCAATGCCCCACTGCACCACAAAAATGCCTGCAAAGACCACCAGGTTGTAAGCCGACAACGCGCGACCCGCCAGGTGCGAGTCAAAGGCCATGCCCACCGCCGGCTGCGCCAGCGACACGAAGGTGCTGCTCACGCAAAACAGGGCCAGCATCGCGGCCGCATGGCCGCCTGCCGCCGGCCCGACCCACACCAGTCCCGTGAGTGCCAACAAGCTCAGGGGCAGGCCCCAGGCAATCAATTGGTTGGTATGGATGCCACGCCGGGCCAGGCCCGGGGTGATCCAGCCCCAAAGCCAGAAACTGGTCAGCATGCTCAGGTTGATCGCAAACAGGCCCGTGGCCGACTCTAGCGCCGTCCAACCCGCCACCTGGGTCATCCAGGGGCCGGCCCACAGCGTCTGGATGGCCACCATGCCGCCATAGCTGAAAAAGCCAATGGGCGTCATGCGCCAGAAATAGCGGCTGCGCCAGATGGCGGCATAACCCCCATCGTCAGCCCCCGCGCTGGCGTTCTGGGCCATTGGCGCACTGCGCTGCCAGTCTGGCACCAGCCACCGGATGCCCAGCATGGCCAGCGCAATGCACACCGCCATGGCCACGAACAAGGGGCGCCAGCCCCACAAGGGCACGAGCCACTGCACCGGCAAGGTGGCCGCCACCATGCCCGAGGAGCCAGTCATCAACATCCACGAATTGGTGCGCAGTTGCGTGCTGGCATTGAACCAGCGGCGGTAACCGGTCAGCGGCGCCATCAGGCAGGCACTCACCCCGACACCACACAGCACGCGCGCCAGCAGCAAGCCGGTGAAGCTGTCGGCCATGGCAAAGGCCAGACAGCCAATGACAGCCACCGACAGAAACGCCAGGATGACCTGGCGCGGCCCATGACGGTCCAGCCAGCGCCCCAGCGGCAACTGGGTCAGCGAGAACCCCAGGAAATAGCCCCCGGCCAGCAAACCCAAGTCGCGGGCATTGAGTCCCAGCTCCTGGGTGAGCACCGGCGACAGCGTGGCCGTGATGGCCCGCACCAGCGCCGAAAAGAAGTACGCCAGTGCGAACGCCAGAAACACCACCACCGCCATGCGGCGGGACAGATGGTGGGCATGGACGGCTGCGTTCATGGCTGCACCCCATCGAGCAGCGTCTGCGCCAAAGCCACGCGCAGCTGCGGCGCATGCACCACGGCATGGACCACGCGCACATGGTCTCCCTCGGCAAAAGCGCCCCAGGCGGCATGCATGTGCACCCGCTGACCATCGGCGCGCTGGCCCCAGGCCTGGACAGAACGCGCAGCCCCCAGCGGCAGCAGGCCGGCCCCGGTCCAGGGCTGGCTTTCGGGCGCCTGCGCCTGCACATGGGCCAGGGTGGCGTCTTGCCAGCCCTGCAACACGGCCTGGGCATCGGCACCAGGCGCCAGCGCCGCCGTCATGACCGCCACCATGGCATCGCCTGATTCGCAACCGGCCACCGCCAGTGGCACCGGCACGCCGCCCAGCGGCACTTCGCGGGTGGTGCGGTCGGGTTTACAGGGCAACTGAACCTTAAGGGCGGTGCCCTCGAAAGCGATCTGGCGCCAATTCTGGTCGGGACTGCACGCGGCGGACAAGGCCACCAGGGCCAGCATCAAGAGGGTTCGCATCGGCCCATTTTAGGAGCGCACCCGAGCGTGCTGCGTGCTCTTGCGACAGCCCCGCGCGCTGTTTTGGTGACAATGCGGCCATGAACACATTGGATGGCATCCGAGTCCTCGACCTGTCGCGCGTGCTGGCAGGCCCCTGGTGTACCCAGAACCTGGCCGATCTGGGCGCCGACGTGATCAAGATCGAACGCCCCGGCAACGGGGATGACACGCGCGGCTGGGGGCCGCCCTTTTTGAAAGACGCCGCAGGGCACGACACCGCCGAAGCCGCGTATTACCTGGGCGCCAACCGCAACAAGCGCTCGGTGACCTGCGACATCGCCCAGCCCGAAGGCCAGCAGCTGATCCGCGATCTGGTCAAGCACTGCGACGTCTTCATCGAGAACTTCAAGGTCGGCGACATGGCCCGTTATGGCCTGGACTACGCCAGCCTGTCGGCCATCAACCCCAAGCTGGTGTACTGCAGCGTGACCGGCTTTGGGCAAACCGGCCCCTACAAAGACCGTGCCGGCTACGACTACGCCATCCAGGGCATTGGTGGCCTCATGAGCGTGACCGGCGAGCGTGACGATCTGGGTGGCGGGCCGCAAAAAGTGGGCGTGGCGGTGGCCGACCTGTTCACCGGCATGTACGCCACCGTCGGCATTTTGGCGGCACTGCGCCATGCAGAGCGCACCGGCGAAGGCCAGCATGTGGACATGTCATTGCTCGATGTGCAAGTGGCCATGCTGGCCAATCTGGGGGCCAACTACCTGGTCAGCGGCAAGGTGCCCGGGCGGGCGGGCAATGCCCACCAGAACATCGTGCCTTACCAGGTCTTTGAAGTGAAGCCGCCCGCGGGCAGCCCCAGCGGCACACGTGACCACATCATCCTGGCCGTGGGCAACGACGGCCAGTTCGCCAAGTTCTGCGCCGTGGCCGGCGTGCCCGAACTCGCCAAAGACCCCCGCTACACCCTGAACCAAGACCGCGTGCGCCACCGTAGCGAGCTGGTGCCTTTGCTGGAAGGCATCCTGCTGTGCCGCACCAAGGCAGACTGGCTGGGTGCACTGGAAGCGGCGAAAGTGCCCTGCGGCGCCATCAACAACCTGGCCGAAGTATTTGCCGACCCCCATGTGCTGTCGCGCAACATGGTCAGCAGCTGGCAACACCCCATCCAGCCCGATCTGAAGCTGGTGACCAGCCCACTCAAAATGAGCAAAACCCCGCCCCGACAAGACTTGCCCCCGCCGCTGCTGGGTCAACACACACAAGATGTGCTGTCACAAGTGCTGGGCTACAGCGCCGAGGCACAAGAACAGCTGCGCAGCAAAGGGGTGGTTTGATGGCCACCGGTCACGACGTGGTGGTCACGTGCACCCCACGACCTGGCCTGTGTCCTGCGCGAGCTGAGTCCCCTGTCCAACGGGGGATGCACAGTGACTTCTAAAATAGCGGCATGAAACGTTTGCCCTTCATTGCGCTTTTGTTCTCTGCGGCCCTGGCCCTGGCGGGTTGCGGGCAAGAGCGTGCGCCGTCGTCTTCGTTTGTGCTGCTCGATGGCAGCAAGCTGAGCACGGCACAGTTGCAAGGCCAAGTGACGCTCGTGAACTTCTGGGCCACCAGTTGCACCACCTGCGTGGCCGAAATGCCCGAGCTGGTCGCCACCTACGAGAAGTACAAAGCCAAAGGCTACGAGACGCTGGCCGTGGCCATGAGCTACGACCCGCCGGCGTATGTGGTCAATTTCGCCGAGAGTCGCAAGCTGCCGTTCAAGGTGGCGATTGACAACACCGGCGCCAATGCACGCGACTGGGGTGACGTCAAGCTCACCCCCACCACTTACTTGGTGAACAAGCGCGGTGAGATCGTCAAGCGCTATGTGGGTGCGCCCGACTTTGCCGAGCTGCACCGCTTGATTGAAAAGCTCTTGGCCGAGGCCTGATGCCTCAGCGCACTGGCAGCGGCATCGGCCGCTGCGCCGCTCGCATCAGTCCTTGCGGAAACTGTCGTGACAGGCCTTGCAAGTGGGGGCTGCCGAACCAAAAGCGGCCTTGAGGTTGTCCAAATTACCGGTCTTGGCAGCGGTGACAAGCTTGGCCACTTCCGCCTGGTTTTTGTCGGCGGCTTCTTTGAACTTGGCCGACTCTTTCCAGATTTCGGGTTTGGCACGCGTCTCGCCCTTGTCAGAGCCTTCCACAAAAGCGGCATACGGCAGCTTGCTGACCACCGCCAAGACGTCGGCGTTTTCGGCCGCCAGTTTGGCATCGAACGTTGCCTTGCCCTGCGCCATGGCGCCCAAACGCCCAAAATGCGCGGCCATCAGCGTGTAGCTGGCCTTGCGGTACTTGATCGCGTCCTCCGGCTTGGCGAACTGTGCTTGCGCAGGCAAGGCCAACGCGATGCTGGCCAGCAACCCCAGGGTGACCGTGATATTTCTCATGCGTAGCTCCTTGGTTTGGGTGATGATCGGGTTCGTGCAGTCTCTCATGTTTTGTCGCTGCTTGCTCAAAGGAATTCGCCCATGCTCACTGTCCGGATTTGGGATTTGCCCACCCGCCTGTTTCACTGGTTGCTGGTGGTCTGCGTGCTGGGACTGGTCGTGACCGGGCAGGTTGGCGGCAATGCCATGGTCTGGCATTTCAGGCTGGGCTATGCCGTGTTAAGCCTGCTGGCGTTTCGGCTGCTGTGGGGATGGGTGGGTGGCCACTGGTCACGCTGGCGGCAGTTGACCCTGGGGCCCCGGCAGGTGTTGGCTTACCTGCGCGGCCAACAGGTGCCCAGCACCTGGGTGGGCCACAACCCCATAGGTTCATGGTCGGTGCTGATCATGCTGGCATGGCTGTTGCTGCAAGTGGCCACCGGCCTGGTCAGCGATGACGAAATCGCCAATGCAGGACCTTTGAGCGCGCTGGTCTCTGGTGCCACGGTGAGCGCCGCCACCGCCTGGCACAAAGGACCAGGCAAGCTGGTGCTGATGGCCCTGGTGCTGCTGCATGTGTTGGCGATTGCGCTCTACCAATGGCGCAAAGGCCAAGCCTTGTTGCCGGCCATGTGGCATGGCGACAAAGCCTTGCCCACACCCACGCCCGCATCGCGCGACAGTGCAGGGCAGCGCGTGCTGGCCTTGGTGTTGTGGCTGGCCTGTGCGCTTGCGGTGGGTTGGCTCGTGGGTTTGGGCGCCACTTGAGAGTGCTGGATTGCCGCTACACTGAACGCAGAACCACCACCGACAAGCCCATTGGACACCCCAAAGATTGAACTGCTCGCCCCTGGCACATCGCTGGAGTTGCAGAGCACGCGTGACATCTTCACCGAGTACGCTGGCACGCTGAGCGTGGACCTGGATTTTCAGGATTTCGATGCCGAGCTGGCTGCGTTGCCAGGTGAATACAGCGCGCCTCGCGGCGCATTGCTGCTGGCCCTGGTGGACGGCAACGTCGCCGGTTGCTGCGCCCTGCGGCCCATGGACAGCAGCGACTACACCAACGCAGCTGAAATGAAACGGCTGTACGTGCGCAAGGCCTTTCGAGGGTTCGGACTGGGCCGACAGCTGGCGGAAGCCATCCTGGATGAAGCCCGCCGCGCCGGCTACAGCTGCGTCTTGCTCGACACGCTCGACGACATGGAAGCGGCGCGGGCACTCTACGAGGACCTGGGCTTTGAGGACATCCCACCGTACTACCACAACCCCCACGCCGGGGCACACTACCTCAAGGTCGAGCTGGACTGAATCCCCGTACACGCCAACAAAAAGGGCCGCTGATCAGCGGCCCTTTTTTGTTTCAAGGAAACCGTGGCTTAAGCGGCCTTGGCCTGGGCCAGCAAGGTTGCGGCGTCGCTGACCTCAAACTTGCCAGGACCTTCCACGTTGAGCGCCACCACCTTGCCATCCTTGACCAGCATGGAATAGCGGTTGCTGCGCAGGCCCATGCCGCGTGCGGTCAGGTCCAGGGTGAGGCCCGTGGCCTTGGCGAAATCGGCGCTGCCATCGGCCAGCATGCGCACCTTGGTGCCGGTCTGCTGGTCACGTGCCCAGGCGCCCATCACGAAAGCATCGTTCACGCTGACGCACCAGATCTCGTCCACACCGGCGGAGCGCAGCGCGTCGTATTGCGCCACATAGCCAGGCACATGCTTGGCCGAGCAGGTGGGCGTGTAGGCACCCGGCAAGGCAAACAGGGCGATGGTCTTGCCGGCCACAGCCTTGTGCACGTCTACGGGGTTGGGGCCAATGCTGCAGCCATTGCCTTCGACTTCTGAATATTCCATCAGGGTGGCGGCAGGCAGTTGGTCTCCGACTTTGATCATGTTGTTCTCCAGTTGAAAAATAAGGGACAAAAAAAACGACCCACGTATTGTGGGTCGTTTTCGCAAGGTTTGCAGGGTTCAGGCTTTTGGGGCTTAAACGGCTGCAGCCTTTTCAACCAGACGGGTGGCAACCCAGTTCTTGGTTTTGGAGATCGGCTTGCTTTCAGTGATCTCGATGATGTCGCCCAGGTGGTACTCACCCTTTTCGTCGTGCGCGTGGTACTTGCTCGACTTGGCCACGATCTTGCCGTACAGGGCGTGCTTCACGCGACGCTCCACCAGCACGGTCACGGTCTTGGCGCGCTTGTCGCTGACCACCTTGCCAATCAAGGTGCGCTTGAGGGATGTTTTCGCTTCCGTCATGGTCACTCCTTACTTGGCGGCTTGCTTTTCAGCAAGGATGGTTTTGGCACGGGCGATGGCGCGGCGGGTGTCACCCAGCGTGCCAGTGTTGCCGAGTTGTTGCGTGGCTTTTTGCATGCGCAGACCAAAGTGAGCCTTTTGCAGCTCCTTGATCTCGGCTTTCAGGCCATCAACGTCTTTTTGGCGCAGTTCAG
>JACCDU011217007.1_pt1 | contig 16660 bp, 13 predicted proteins | sample 7446081 | NCBI WGS metagenome assembly JACCDU01 (sample SAMN15323447, study PRJNA562643) | freshwater metagenome | isolation source: river surface water | place: USA:Blue River Watershed | collected 2017-08-17
AGGCGGCTGAAAAAGACTGAAATCCAGCAGCGCATCTGCATGCGCATCCAACGCCAACAGCACGGCGACATGAACAAGCCAAGGCTTACACCTGCGATGCCTGTTTTGAATTGACGCCATGGCTGCAGCCCAAACGCTCATGGTCACGGCTCATCAAACAAGATGAACCTGCACGTTTGCATTGACCAATACTTCCAATCCGAAGTCCGTATTGGTATATGCAAGGTAAGTCTTTCCATCGACCGTTTTTTGACTGTTATTTGCATTCCAGGTGTAAACGTCTGAACCAAGCAAATTATCCAAATTCAAAACATCTTTTGAATCCCCATCAATCAAAAGCTGGACATGACCATCGATGGCGAAACTGTCCTTCACACCCATGGCCAATACATCACTCATGGTGACATGCACAACATGATCTCCTTGAAGCATGTCCAATTTATTGACTGCAACTCGATCACCAATCTTTTGAACATTTTCATACAAAGAGGCCATGTCAAAATCTTGCTGATACACGCTGTATGTGCCCACAGCACCTACCGGAGATGGCGAAACAGATTTGTTTAAACTCCCGTTGTAATCTTTACTTTGCAAGTCAGCTATTGATATCGACCTGAAATCAAACGCAGAATCTCCACTACTCCATGTTGTTACATTTCCAGAAACATCAGAATATTCAAAAATAAGCTCATCGGCCGAACTGATATTTTTACCCTGTAAAGAACGCAAATCAAATCCCTTGCCAGATTTGTAATCATGAGAATGCAGCAGTACTGTTTCACCCGCCGAAGTTAATTTTATATTCAAATGACCATCTTCAATCTGGTAAACATTAATAGATTTAACAATCGAAGAATTCGGCCCAGTGGTTGTTGAAGTTATACCGTAATCTGGATAGTCGGTCTTGTTCGACAACAAGGCTGAGAAACCTGTTATTTCGGTGTCAACCACAAATGCTTGCTGACTCACCGAAACTATATTTCCAGAAACATCAAAAACAGAGGCTTTTGCAATATACGAGCCATCAGCATACTTAAAATCAGTATCATTCAAGGCCCAATTTTTATTGCCAGCTATAGTTACATATTTTTCGTTATAAACCTTGCCATCTTTATCAATCACCTGCACAAGCAATACATCACCATTCGAAGCAAAGTCCCTATCTAAAACTCCTTTAATATCCAAATAACCAGCCCCATCTGTTTTAGAGACTCCTTTTGTTATGAAATCACCATCTATTCCCGTATCCTCTGAAATACCAATACTTGTTTTGATACCCCAATTCAGATCAGTATCACTCCCATTGGAGGAACTTCTGGTATCCACAAAAACATCTTGATTACTGGTTTTCAAAATATTACCAGAGCCATCAACGATCGATGCATGCAACGTGTATTTTCCATCAGCCAGCGCTTGGCTTGTTTTATCCCAGGACCATGTCCAGACACCATTGCTCTGTGTGGGCTGAACATAATCCAAAGCGACTACCTTGCCCGTCACATCTTTCAAAACCAGTTCAACCCAATCGCCAGTAGCTTTTGTAAAACCACTCAAAGCACCATTGAAAACCAGCGTTGTGTCGCTCGTATGAAAATCACTCTTGGTGAGCACCGGCCCCGTTAAATCTGCAGGATTGATCACAATCAAACCCGTGTCTTCACTGATCGAGGTGATGGTGATCGCTGGGTCTGCATAATTGTTTGAATCACTTGTATCCACTGTGAATGGCGTACCGGTTTTGGTCACAGACTTGACACCATTGGCCGTGGCAGTGACCTCGGGCGTGTAAACACCGTCACTGAGTGGATCCACTTGAATGGAGTAGATCCCATTGGCATCGGATTTGCCCGTATAAGTTTTGCCTGCGACAGTGAGCACGATGTCTGAATTCGCAGTGGCTTCACCTGTTATATGGGGCGATTTATTGTTGGTGATGTTGTCCTTTGGACCCGTATCATCTGCGGCCAATAAACTGGCAGACTTCACGACAGGCGCGGCTACAGCACCGCCTCCTCCCCCGCCGCCGCCCGCCGCTGCAGCAGCACCCAAGGCCCCGGCGCCCAACAGCCATGGGCTCACAATCCCTGCAGCCAAAACGCCTACCGCGGCTCCAGCGGGAGCAACCTCAGCTCCACCCAAAGCCATGCCCACGACTTGTCCTGACTCAGCCAACATGGGAACGCTTGAGAAACCCGAAGCATTTTCAGGAATGTACTCATAAAACCGACCCGGTTCGGATTCGCCAATCAAGCCGTTGTACCCCTCTGAGCTGACTTTGTAATAGTCTTCAATCACCAGATCGGTCGTATTACTTCCCTCAAAACTCACTTTCAGGTCTTTGCCTTGTCGGCTTGCACGAATATTTTCAGGTGCGAAGCCCGTCACGGAATCAATCAATTGATAACGTGCACCCGCAACCGCCTTGATGCTCAGCGCTTGACCTTTAGCGCCAGCGACTGGAATGTCGAATGACTTTGAATCTTTACCTTGGTTGATTTTGATTTGATAGGTTTTACTCATCACATAAGCCTTTTAAAACAGCGCAAAAAATGAAATGGTGCGCAATGCAGCTCAACGAGCGCGTCGAATACCGACCACCAAGACCTCCACACGGCGGTTGGGTGCCTGGCATTGTTTGTTTTTTTGTGTCGGTGTATTGCCACACTCCGTGATGACCAATTCAGTGGATCCGCGACCCACTGTGCGGATGCCTTTGGAGGGAGTCAAACCGCCTGCGCGAAGCTGCTCGGCGACTGTATTCGCCCTGTCTTGAGAGAGCTTGTCGTTTATTTTTTTGGAGCCAATCGCATCGGTATACCCCTCCACGCGAATATGTTCGACCGATTTGTATTCTTTCTTGACCTTCTGCACCAAGCCTTCAATCACGTTGTAGCCCGTTGCACGTAATTCGGATTTACCAAAATTAAATAAAGTATCCGCCTCCAGCGCATATTTATATTCGGGGTCATTTTTGGGGACAACAACAGCAGCCACAACTGGGGCCAATGGCGCTGCCTCCTCTGCATCCATGCAGTCCTTGAGGGCCTTGGCACGCGAGACGGTGTGAATTTGTCGTCGGGTGTTTTTTAATTCAGATTGAGCTGTTGCAGGGTTCACCATCTGCAAAACCGGTGCCACCAGAGAACTTTCTTGAATACGCAAATAAATGGTTTTACCGCCATCGAATTGAAACCTTTGTCCAGGCTCCAATTTCCCGGTGTGCTGACGACTTGCGTCGTCCAAAATGGTCTGCATCGACAAGGAACCTGGTGCCAAGCAGCCCTCAGAAAATCCGCCCTTGAGTAAGGAAGTGTGGTAACTCCCGTTCAAATAAATATTGATCGGTTGGGACGTGAACACCATATTGGATCTGTAGACCACAAACTTGCTTTGCTGAGCGGCGACGGCTTTGCTTTTGGTAAACGGCTCTCCATAGGCTTCAATGCTGACGGATGTCGTCTGAGCAGATACCGGCTCTTTATCGGTTTTAACCTGAGCACATGCGGTCAAAATAAACGCTGTCAGTGCAAGTCCTGGACAACCCCTTAAACAGGACCGCAATCCCGATGGCAAAACTTCAATATTCATTCTTCAACTCCAAATCATTCGTTTCAGCTCAACGAATTAACTCGTTTTTCAAGAACGAGCTTGAAGCATCTTGCACGAACTATTTAATTTTTAAATAAGCCAAATGGAGTATGTAAATATAAAAAAAATGATAAATCGCCGTTTGATGCCGTTGAAATCAGCGCTGGTGGAGCAAGTTGAGGCACAAGGCTGTACAGAACGGGGTCAACTCGACAAGAAGCCAATGTGGTTCAGTCATGCAAGCACCTCATTGAAAACAGCGAAGCCCAAAGAAAAAAGCCCGTGAGACGAATCTCACGGGCTTTGCTCTGGCGGAAACGGAGGGATTCGAACCCTCGATGAGGCTCTACACCCCATACTCCCTTAGCAGGGGAGCACCTTCGGCCACTCGGTCACGTTTCCAGTGGGTCAAATTATAACTTAAGCCTGATCCAAATCGAAGGCTTTGTGCAGTGCACGCACAGCCAATTCCATGTATTTTTCATCGATCACGACCGAGGTCTTGATTTCCGATGTAGAGATCATCTGGATGTTGATGCCTTCTTCGCTCAAGGCTCGGAACATTTTGCTGGCCACCCCCACATGGCTGCGCATGCCAATACCCACGATGGACACTTTGCAGATCTTGGCATCGCCAGACACTTCAGTTGCACCCAGGCTTGGCAAGACCTTTTCTTTCAGCAAATCGATGGTCTTGGCGTAGTCGTTGCGATGAACTGTAAAGCTGAAGTCGGTCTTGCCGTCTTTGCTCAGGTTCTGGATGATCACATCCACTTCGATGTTGGCATCGGCCACAGCACCCAGGATTTGGTAAGCAATGCCTGGCTTGTCGGGCACGCCCAACACGGAGATTTTGGCTTCGTCGCGGTTGAACGCGATGCCGGAAACGACGGCTTGTTCCATTTGTTCGTCTTCCTCAAAAGTAATCAGGGTGCCAGAGCTGGCTTCTTCATTGATGTCGATGTCCCAAGGTGTGAAGCTGGAGAGCACACGCATGGGCACTTTGTATTTGCCGGCGAATTCGACCGAGCGGATTTGCAAGACCTTGGAGCCCAGAGAGGCCATCTCCAGCATTTCTTCGAAGCTCACGGTTTGCAGTCGACGAGCCTCGGGCACCACGCGGGGGTCGGTGGTGTAGACACCATCCACATCGGTGTAAATCAGGCATTCGTCGGCTTTCAAAGCAGCCGCCACGGCCACGGCCGAGGTATCCGATCCGCCACGGCCCAACGTGGTGATGTTGCCTTGCTCGTCTACACCCTGGAAGCCGGTGATGATCACGACTTTGCCTTGGTTGAGGTCAGCACGCACACGCACGTCGTCAATCGACTCGATGCGGGCTTTGGTGAAGGCACTGTTGGTCTTGATGGGCACTTGCCAACCGGCGTAGCTGACCGAAGGCTGGCCTTCGGATTGCAAGGCGATGGCCAACAAGGCCGACGAGGCCTGCTCACCGGTGGAGGCCAGCATGTCCAGTTCGCGGTTGTAAGCGTCGCCGGGCTTGGCGGGGGCCAGTTCTTTGGCCAGGCCCAGCAAGCGGTTGGTCTCGCCGCTCATGGCGCTGGGGACCACCACGATCTGGTGACCAGCTCGGGCCCATTTGGCCACGCGCTTGGCGACATTGCGGATGCGCTCGGTCGAGCCCATCGAGGTGCCGCCGTATTTGTGAACGATCAAAGCCATGTGTAGTTCTGATGAGAAAGAATTTGCGCCGAAACGACTTCCGGCAAAACCTTGGATTGTAGCAATCGGCCTGACGCTCTCTTGACCTCTGGGCTGCAGCCGGCCTCAGAAGTCTTGCCAGCCCAAGGCATCGCCTTGGCGCACCACATGGCCCCGACCGACTTTGAGATGCAATCGGTGCCCCCGGGTCGTGCAAGCGGCCACTTGGTCGAGCAACTCATTCAACTGCGCGGAAGAAGGCGTGGTGCTGTGGTGCAACCGCAGCCAATGGCGCAAAACCAGGGCCTGCCGGGCGCGGCTGAGCGCTTGTACCGCTCGAATCCGCGGCGGAATGCCAACCAGCACCAAGTACTGCTCAGCCACCTCGTTGAGCACTTCTTGCGCCTGCGCTGCATGCTCAGCGCTTCGGGCAAAGGTCTCCCTGAAGGCAGGAAAAGCTTCTTGCAACACCGGCAAGACCCGTGCACGAATGCGGTTGCGTGTGAATTGCTCATCGGCGTTGGTCGGGTCTTCGACCCAAGGCTGATCTTTTTGGCGCAAGTAGGCTCGCAACGCTGAGCCTGGCACGGACAACAATGGCCGATGCCAGTTCAATCCCAGACGCTGCCAGTGTGCAGGCATGCTGGCCAGACCCGGCAAGCCAGCTCCGCGAAACAAGGCAATCAGCAAGGTTTCAGCTTGATCATCGGCATGCTGGGCCAAAACCACATCGTGCACCTCAGGCCATTTAGCTTGCACCACCTCGGCCAGTGCGGCATAACGCGCCCGGCGGGCGGCATCTTCGGGGCTTTGGCCTGGCGCATGGCCCGCTTGCACACGGCGTACCTGCAGGGGCACATTCAGCCGTGCACACAGCGCTTGGCAATGCGCTTCAAAGCCGTCGGCCGCCTCTTGCAGACCGTGGTGAATGTGCACCGCCCTCACCTGTCCAGGCCAGCGCTCGGCACAAGCCAACAGCAAAGCGGTCGAGTCGGCCCCACCACTGAGGGCCACGGCAAAAGGAAGGCCCGGGCTGAAATCAGCCAGGGCCTGTTGAAGGGTTACAGCCATGTTTGCGAAAGCCTGAAGGCTCGCCTGCCGGTTTTACTTGCCGGCTTTGGTGTCGGTGAAGCGACCGTAGCTGTTCAAACGCTCATAACGGCGCTCCTGCAGCTCCTTGGGTTTGAGATCCGCCACCTGACGCCACGCATCGCCCAAGGCGCGTTTGAGCAAGGCGATCATTTGTTCGTGGTCACGGTGCGCCCCCCCCACAGGCTCACTCACGATCTTGTCGATCACATTCAAAGCCTTCAGGCGGTGGGCCGTGATGCCCAGAGCTTCGGCGGCCACTTCGGCTTTCTCGCCGGTCTTCCACAAAATGGATGCACAGCCTTCGGGGCTGATCACCGAGTACACCGAGTACTGGAGCATCAACACCTGATCGGCCACCGAAATGGCCAGAGCGCCGCCGGAGCCGCCTTCGCCAATGATGGTGGTGATGATCGGCACTTCGAGCTGAGCCATTTCAAAAATATTGCGGCCAATGGCCTCGGACTGGCCGCGCTCTTCGGCATCGATCCCGGGGTAAGCGCCGGGTGTATCCACAAAGGTGAACACGGGCAGTTTGAACTTCTCGGCAGTCTTCATCAGACGCAAAGCTTTGCGATACCCCTCGGGCTTGCTCATGCCGAAGTTGCGCAGGGCACGCTCCTTGGTGTCACGGCCTTTTTGATGACCCAATACCATGCAGGCCTGACCATTGAAGCGGGCCAAACCGCCGACGATGGACAGATCATCTGCAAAGTGACGGTCGCCATGCATTTCCACAAAGTCGGTGAAAATGCCATTGATGTAGTCCAAGGTGTAAGGACGCTCGGGGTGGCGCGAGATTTTGGTGACCTGCCAAGGGGTCAAGTCACTGTAAATATCTTTGGTCAGTTGCTGGCTTTTTTTGCTCAACTGATCAATTTCCAGGGTGATGTCCACCGCGGATTCGCTTTGCACATAGCGCAGCTCTTCGATCTTGGCTTCGAGTTCGGCAACGGGTTGCTCAAAGTCGAGAAATGTTCTTTTGGCCAAGTTTGACTCCTCTGTTCATCAATGGGCGGACAGCTTGTCCTGCCCTCAATACGCCACTGGAGTGGGGTCCAGCGAGCGCCAAATATACCAAGTCGCCACGGTGCAGTAGGGGCTCCAGGCTTGTGCGACCTCCCGTGCATCGCTGCGGCTGACGGGCTCACCCGAAAAATAGTTGCGGCTGATGCCATTGATCAAACCCACATCATCGAGCGGCAACACATTGGGCCGCAGAAGGTGGAAGATCAAAAACATTTCGGCCGTCCAACGGCCAATGCCCCGAATGGCCACCAATTCTTCGATGATGGCCTCATCGTCCATGGCCTGCCAGTCCTTGACGTGCACGGCGCCACTGCTGAAATGCAGGGCCAGGTCCACCAGATATTCGACCTTGCGCACCGACAAGCCGGCGGCACGCATGTCGTCCACCTTGAGTTTGAGTACAGCAGCAGGTGTGAGCTTTTTGCTCAGCAGCGAGAACTTGTCCCAAACGGTCTGAGCCGCTTTGACCGAAATCTGCTGGCCCACGATGGAGCGGGCCAGGGTCACAAAAGCATCGCCTCGCGTCTCGAGAATGGCATCGCCAAACTGGGGAATCAGCTTTTTCATGACCCGGTCTTTTTTGGCCAGGTGCGCACAGGCCTGCGCCCAATACGCGGGGGTGACGGGGATCACTTCTTTCGACTCAGCGCTCACTGAGCGGCCTCCCAAGTGGTGCCGGTGGCGGAGTCCTTGAGCACGATGCCTTGCGCCAGCAAATCGTTACGGATACGGTCAGCTTCGGCAAAATTTTTGGCCTTTTTGGCATCTGCGCGAGCCTGAATCTGTGCCTGAATGGCCGACTCGTCCAGACCTGCGCCAGATTGCAGGTAAGCGGTGGGCTCGGTTTGCAGCAGACCCAACAAGCCACCCAGGGCTTTGAGCAAACCAGCACGTTCTGCCGACTGGCTGCGGTTGACTTCGCTGGCCAACTCGAACAACACCGCCACGGCATCGGGCGTGCCAAAGTCCTCATCCATGGCCGCTTTGAAACGGGCGGCCATGGGTTCTGTCCAATCGATCTGAACCTCTGCCGGCGGGACTGCCTGCAAAGCGGTGTACAGCCGCTTCAAAGCCCCTTTGGCATCGTTCAAATGCACATCGCTGTAGTTCAGCGGGCTGCGGTAATGGCTGCGCACCACAAAGAAACGCACGGTTTCCGCATCAAACGCTTTGAGCACGTCACGGATGGTGAAAAAGTTGCCCAAGCTCTTGGACATTTTTTCGTTGTCCACGTTGATGAAGCCGTTGTGCATCCAATAACGGGCAAAAGGCTGACCGTTGGCACCTTCGCTTTGGGCGATTTCGTTTTCGTGGTGCGGGAACTGCAAGTCGGCACCGCCACCATGGATGTCAAAGGTCTGGCCAAGCAATTGGCAAGCCATGGCCGAGCATTCGATGTGCCAGCCGGGGCGACCGGACCCAAACGCGCTGTCCCATTTGCAGTCAGCGGGTTCACTGGGTTTGGCACTCTTCCACAGCACAAAGTCGAGCGGATCGTGTTTGCCGCCCTCTTTGGTGTTGACCGCGACGCGCTCACCGGCGTTCAACTCATCCAGGGACTTGCCGGACAACTTGCCGTAGTCGGGGAATTTGCGCACGGCGTAGTTCACATCGCCATTGCCTGCGCGGTAGGCCAGGCCTTTTTGCTCCAGCGTGCCGATCATGGACAGCATTTGCGGCACAAAGTCGGTGGCACGGGGTTCATGCTGAGGGCGCTCGATGCCCAAGGCATCGGCATCCTGGTGCAGCGCATCGATCATGCGATCGGTCAGGTGACGGATGGTTTCGCCGTTTTCCAGTGCACGTTTGATGATCTTGTCGTCGATGTCGGTGATGTTGCGAACATACGTGACCTTCAAGCCACTGGCCTTGAGCCAGCGCTGCACCACGTCAAAAGCAATCATCGAGCGGGCATGGCCCAAGTGGCACAAGTCATACACCGTCATGCCACACACGTACATGCGCACATGACCTGGCTCGGCGGGCGTGAACTCGGACACCGCACGGGTGAGTGTGTTGAAAATGCGCAGACTCATGTCAAATCAGAGAACATTCGGAAAACAAAAAAACGCCATGCAACGCCCGCGGCGTGCAACCCATTCAATGCAGGAAAATCGGGACTCCAGGCGGCTGTCGTACACGCGGACAGCGGGTCCAGCTGACGAGACCGGAAAAAACAGGGCCTCCGCTACAATGCCTCTCAGTATAGCCCCGACAAGCCGCTTCTTGCTGACCTGAAGCTCCCCCAGACCCGATACCCACTCCTGCATGCGCCATCTGATTTCGTTTGCTTTGTCTTGCGCCCTGATGGCCTGGAGCGCCGGTGCGCAAGCTGACCTCTACAGCGATGTCAACCGCATGATCAACAGCGGGCAATGGGACAAAGCGCAAAAAGAAGTGGACCAACGCCTCAAAGCGGCCCCGACCGATCCGCAAATGCGTTTGCTGCTCAGCCGCATCCAGGACGCCCAAGGTCAGACACAGGCGGCCATGGACACCTTGCAGGCTTTGACCCAATCTTTTCCGGAGCTGGCCGAGCCGCACAACAACCTGGCGGTTTTGCTGGCGCGTGAAAACCGTCATGCCGACGCCTTGGCATCGTTGCAGGCAGCCGTGCAGGCCCGACCGGACTATGCCGTAGCCTTAGAAAACATGGGCGACGTTTACGCGGCACTGGCCAGCCAGGCCTATGCCAAAGCCCTGCAGATCACCCCTCAACAACGCCGCATTCAGGCCAAGCAGTTGGGCATCGACCAAATGCTCAAAACCGCCCCCTGATGCGCCCGCCATCGATGACCCTCTCACGTTTCTTCACCACTTGCGCACTCATTGCCTCCGCGCTGATCTTGCCCAACGCTGTCCAGGCCCAAGCTAATGGCATCAGCAAAGTGCGCATCAGCACCACAGTGGGTGACATCGAAGCCGAGTTGTATGCAGACAAAGCCCCCCGGACTGTGGCTAACTTTTTGCAGTACGTCAAAGACAAGCACTACGACGGCACGATTTTTCACCGCGTGATTGCCAGCTTCATGGTTCAAGGCGGCGGCTACGATGCCAAATACCAGCAAAAGCTCACTCGTGCGCCCATCGAGCACGAGGGCCGCAAAGCCTTGGCTGCTGGCCTGCGCAACAGCACCGGCACACTCGCCATGGCCCGCACGGGCGACCCGCACTCGGCGTCTTCGCAGTTTTTCATCAACGTAGTGGACAATGCGTTTCTGGACCCCACACCGATCCCCGATGGCGACCCGGTCGCCAAGTTTGAATACCAGGGCCGCGTTTACGAAAACGTCGCCCGCTCACAATTGGTCAACGCACCGCAGCTGTTTGGCTACACCGTTTTTGGCAAAGTCACGTCCGGCATGGATGTGGTCCAAAAAATCCGCAACACGCCCACGGGCGCAGGCGGCCCCTTCCCGAGCGATGTTCCCAAAACACCGATCGTCATCCAATCCATCACTTTGTTGAAATAAGACCATGAGCAATCCTCAAGTTGAACTGCACATCGCCGGCTACGGCGTGATCACCCTCGAACTGGACGCCGAAAAAGCCCCCAAGTCGACCGCCAACTTCCTGGCCTATGTGAACAAGGGCCACTACAACAACACGATTTTTCACCGTGTGATCCCTGGCTTCATGATCCAGGGCGGCGGTTTTGAGCCCGGCATGGAGCAAAAGCCTACCGATGCAGCCATCGAAAACGAAGCCAACAACGGCCTGAAAAACGACAACTACACCGTGGCCATGGCCCGCACACAAGCACCCCACTCCGCCACAGCGCAGTTCTTCATCAACGTGGCGGACAACGGTTTTTTGAACCACACTGCCCCTTCGCTGCAAGGCTGGGGTTACGCGGTGTTCGGCAAAGTGGTCAAAGGCACCGAAGTGGTCGACCAGATCAAGGGCGTGAAAACCGGCCGCAAAGGCTTCCATGACGACGTACCTAAAGAAGACGTCATCATCGAAAAGGCTGTCGCCCTCTAAAGCCAGCTTGCCATGAACGCGCTGCCCCCCACGCCGGCCATCGGCCTGCTGCAAGCACCCGCGTCATGGCAGACGGTGGACCTGATCTCGGACCTGCACCTGCAAGCGTCCGAGACCGCCACCTTGGAGGCCTGGCGGCAATTCATGGCCACCACGCCCGCCCAAGCTGTTTTGATTCTGGGCGATCTGTTTGAAGTCTGGGTCGGCGACGATGCCGTGGCACAGGACCCTTTTTTGCAGCAGTGTGCCGAGGTCTTGCGCCAAACCGCACAACGCACCCAAGTGGCCTTCATGCCGGGCAACCGCGACTTTCTGGTGGGGCCGGCTTTCTTGTCCGATTGCAACATTCAGGCCCTGACCGATCCAACCGTGCTGACATGGGGCGATCAACGCATCTTGCTCAGCCACGGCGATGCCCTGTGCCTGGGTGATACGGCTTACCAAGGCTTTCGCCAGCAGGTACGCTCTGCGGCTTGGCAAAATGAGTTTTTGGCCAAGCCATTGAGCGAACGCCTGGCCTTGGCACGCGCCATGCGCACGCAAAGCGAATCGCAAAAACAAACCGGCATGCACTATGCCGACGCCGATCCCGCGCTCAGCCTGCAATGGCTGGCGGCGGCCCAGTGCCAACGGCTGATCCACGGCCACACCCACCGCCCCGCCGACCACCGACTGGATGCGCAGCCCACAGGGGCTGTGCGACAGGTGCTGAGCGATTGGTCACTGGACCACACCCCCCTTCGCGCACAAGTGCTGCGCCTGCATGCTGACGGCCAGTGTGAGCGCATCGCGCTGAACTGACGCAAGTCCCACCAGCACCAAGACAAAGGCCGCTCCATGGAGCGGCCTTTGAGCTGAACAGATGCAAGCCGAAACTCAGCGACGCAGCAGGTTCTTCAGCACGTTTTGCAAGCGGCGTGCGGTGTTCGCATCGTGCGGACCAGACAAGACCTGGGCCACATCCTGCCCCCAGGTTTCGGCCGGGCCAGGCTGGTTGCGCTGGGTCAGCAATTGCAGCTGCAAAGCGCGGCGCTCACTCAGGTGCTCGGCCGGGGTGGGCACTTCGGCGGCCATTTCCAGACGCAATAAAGCGGTGGCAGCAGGTGCCTTGGGCTCGGCACTGACGGCTTGCGTCCAGGCCTGACGCGTCGAGGCGTTGATGGCCTTGCCGAGCTCTTGCGCGCTCGGCAGTGCGTCGGCCTGGCGGTCTTGCCAAGCCCCCATCAAACGGGTCAATGTCTCGCCATGGGCTTGGGCGGCCAACTTGCGCAAGGACATCTCGGCGCGTTCCATGGCTTCGCGTTGGGCACGGAAAGCGGTATCGCCCAAGCGGGGGGCGCGCTCGCCACGGTCTGCGAAATCACCACGCGGGAAGCGGTCACCTCGATCACCGGTGCGGGGACCACGATCGCCTGCGCGGTCGCCGGGGCGGGCGTTGCGGTCACCCGGGCGGCCATCGCGTCGACCATCACGGCCAGCAGTGGCTTCGGTTTTCTTCTGACCGGGGCGGTCATCGCCACGCACAGCCACTACGGGTTTGACGGGCTTGGGCGCAACCACTGGTGCGGGGGCCGCTGGTTCTTCAGTGGTATCGGCCACGGCATCTGCAACCTCAGTGCTTGGCGCATCGCTGGCAGCTTCGGTCACATCAGCACTGGCCTCGGCAGTCACCGCTTGCGATGTTTCGCTTGAGGCTTGGGGCGCAGATGCGGCCTCTTGGGCTTTGGCGTTGTCAGCCGCTTCCAGGGCCTGGCCACGCAATGCAGCGTCCAACGAGGCCATGGCGGCGCGAATCTTGGCCGCATCGCCGCTGGCGTTGGCGGCGTCCAAGGCCTTGGATGCCTCGATCACGGCGCGGTCGCGGGCGCTCAGTGCGCTGGTCGCCTGTTGGCGCTCGGCACCTTTGCGCTGGAATGCTTCATCCAAAGGCGCACGGAAGATTTCCCACAGCTTTTGTTCGGTCTTGCGGTCCAAAGGCACGGCCTGGGCTTCGGTCTGCCAGCGTTGCTGCAAGGCTTTGACCGCGTCCACTCGCAGCGGCGCTGCGCTCATGTCCTTGGCCTCGGCAATCAGGGCCTGACGGCGCTCGATGCTGGCTTTTTGAGCGGCATCCACACGCGCGGCAGCAGCCTTGATGATGGCTTTCCATTGGGACTGCATCTCGGCGAAAGACTTCTCGCTCAAGTGCCCCGCATTGCGCCAACGCTCGCCAAACTGGTGCAAGGCGCGCAACTGACCACGCCAATCATTGCTTTCAGCATGGGCTGCGGTCCAGGCTTTGACTTCTTCCATCAAAGCCACACGCTGGGCGCGGTGCGCGGCCGATTCCTGCTTGATCTGGTCCAGCCAGGTCTGCACGGTTTTGTAGGCTTCGTTGCACGCGGCATCAAAGCGCTTCCACAAAGTATGGTTGGGCAAGCCGCCTTGGTCAGTCTGCTTCCAGCTTTCACGCAGTTGGCGCAGGTTTTCCTGCATCTTGCGGCCACCCATGGCAGGGGCCTTGTCTTCGCCCAGCAAGGCTTCGGCCTTGGTGACCAGTTCCAAGCGGATCTGGTCGGCACGCCAGCGCTGCCAGCCTTCGAGCTCACCGGCAGCAGTCAAAGCGGCATGCACACGAGCGTCGAGTGCCGTGTCCAGATTTTTACCGTGGGTCTTGAGCACCGCACGCAAAGCCACGGCCGCACCGGCGCTGGCTTTGCCGTGACCTTCAGTCACTTCCTTTTCCACCGCTTCCAACACTTCGGTCACAGCGGCAGTGGCCTGCTCGCGCAAAGCTTGGCGCTGCGCAGGGTCCATCTTGGGCTTGGCGGCCTTTTGGGCCTCTGCCGGTGCTGCGGCACCGGCTACTGCCTCACCGCGCAGGCGGCGAATTTCATCGGCCCACACGGGCACCGAGGGCAAAGCCGCAGACGCGTCAGCTTGGGCCTGCGCGGCCAAGGCCAAGGCAGCCGAGAACCCGTCCCACACCGCTTGGAACTGGCCGCGTGCGGATTCCAGTTGTGTTGGGAATTTCAGGTCCACGCTGGGCCACACCGCGTTGTGCGTCAGCGCATCGGCCTGGGCTTGCCACTGGGCCACATCGGCCAGCAAAGCACTCTGGCCTGATTGCGCTTCCACCAGGGGCTTGGTCGACAGCACCTCGATGCGCTGCGCCAACAACACGGCGGCTTCGCGCTGCACCATCACCTGGTGCTGCAAATCTTCCACGCCCTTGACCACTTCGGCCAGGCGACCCTTCAGGCTGGCCAAGGGCTCACGCGACAGTGGCGCGCCTGCTTTGGCCGCATCACGCTGCCAGGCCAAGGCGTCGGCAATGTTCAGGCGCGATGCCTGCAACATCTGCTCTGCCTTGTGTGCCCACTCACTGGCCAAGGCGTCCTGCCCATGGGCGCGTTTGATTTCGTCGAGTTTTTCCTTGAGGATCTTGGCCACGCCTTTGTCGCGTGAGGACAGCTCGCGGTACACCTCGTGCATGTGCTCTTCGGAGGGCTCGGTCACCAACCACTCACGCAAACGGGCTCCGCGCTCGCCAGAAGTGGCTGCACTGAATGCACCGGCGGTCAGTTGGTCAAGGGCGGCGAGGTCAAGGGGCTTAGAAGAAGTCACGGTAAAACGCTTTAAAACACGATCCATGCCAATACGGCATACAGATCAACCACTGTGCAGAGGTTGACCATCAACCTGCTATTTTCGCCGGTAATTGGCCTGTACCCGACGATGGACCTGAATCAACATCAATCTCTGTCGATTGCCCCACAAAATCCCCCGCTTTATTACCGACAAAGACTTATTTCCGGATTCATATTCTTGACGGGTTATGAAATATTCCTAGAATCCGCACGATTCTCACGAATATCACGCCTTGAAATCACCCAATACCCCTTGCACTGGTATTGCACCAGCCAAACACTTGGCCTCCAATCAGCGTATCCCCTTCACCAAGACCCTCGTAGCCCATACCCGGCATCAGCGGAACTGTCATGACAGCCAACACACAAATTTCCCGCTTTGGGCTGGTCCTCAAAACCATGGCCGGGGATGTACGCGATGGTTTCGTTGAAATCAGCCGCCACAGTTTGGCGCTGGTCGGACTGGTGGTGGTCGCCATGGCGCTGACTTTTGCCGTACGCCCTGGATTGCAAGTGGCGATCAACGATGTGGTACTGGGCTGGCTGGAAATGCGCCAGGCCGAAACACTCGACACACCGACCAACGATGCGGCTTACCGTTCAACGGCCACCTCGGTCAAGGGCTTGAGCAAAAGTCAGGCGGCGGTGACTTATTGGCTCAGCCGACGCTACCGCGTCTCGCCAGAACCCGTTGCAGCCCTGGTCACTGAAGCCTGGACCGTGGGCGAACGCAGCCAGATCCCGCCAACTTTGCTGCTGGCCATCATGGCAGTCGAGTCAAAATTCAACCCTTTCACCGCAGGCACGCAGGGTGCCATGGGGCTGATGCAAATCGATCCAGAAGCGCGGGCCATGGAACTGGCCCCATTTGGAGGCCGCCTGGCAGCGTTTGACCCAGTGACGAATTTACGCGTCGGAGCCCGCCATCTGCAAGACCTGATGTTGCAGAGCGAAAGCATTGAAGAAGCCCTTCGTCAATATGCTGCATCATCGGGACAATCAGAAGATAGCCCCTATGTGGAAAAGGTCCTGAACGAACAAAAGCTTCTCGATAAGTTGCTTTCAACGGGCACATGACACCAGCGCCAAACAGCGGCACCGGATTCCAGGCAACAGTGCTCGGCTACACTTGAGGGGTGCGCAACTGGCGATAGGAGTGCTGCTCTCGGCTTGAGACAGTCCGCTCTGACGTGGACCGCGGTGAACCTGAAATCAGGCCCCACCCCAAACCACTGGGAAGCGCGCAGCCCGGAACTGGCCCAAAGGCCCTGACCAGGGTTTTCAGCCGTTCGCCTGGGCAGCCCTTGTCAACAACACCCCTGTTTGAGCCAAGGTTCCATCTCTTTTGAAGGACTGCCATGTACGACCGCAACATTCTGATTGAACAAGCCGACCCCGAAATTTTTGCCGCCATCCAGGCCGAAAACGCCCGCCAGGAACACCACATCGAACTGATCGCGAGCGAGAACTACGCTTCGCCCGCCGTCATGGCCGCCCAGGGCAGCCAGCTGACCAACAAATACGCCGAAGGCTACCCCGGCAAGCGCTACTACGGTGGCTGCGAATTTGTCGACGTGGCCGAGCAGCTGGCCATTGACCGCATCAAGCAGATTTTTGGTGCCGAAGCCGCCAACGTGCAGCCGCATTGCGGTGCGTCTGCCAACGAGGCGGTATTCCTG
>JACCDU010293690.1_pt1 | contig 16654 bp, 11 predicted proteins | sample 7446081 | NCBI WGS metagenome assembly JACCDU01 (sample SAMN15323447, study PRJNA562643) | freshwater metagenome | isolation source: river surface water | place: USA:Blue River Watershed | collected 2017-08-17
GACTTGCCGAGGCAGATCGTCAGCACGTTGCGCGGGATGCGGAAGTACTCGATGGTGCGCGCCAGCGCGAACGAGTTCGGCGGGATGATACAGACATCGCTCTTGATGTCGACAAAGGAATTCTCGTCGAAGTTCTTCGGGTCGACGATGGTGCTGTTGATGTTGGTGAAGATCTTGAACTCGTCAGCACAGCGAATATCGTAGCCATACGACGAAGTGCCATAGGACACGATCTTGTGGCCATTGGACTGGCGCACCTGGCCCGGCTCGAACGGCTCGATCATGCCGTGCTGCTCGGCCATGCGGCGGATCCATTTGTCGGATTTGATGGTCATGTTGGCAAATGCGGTTACCGGCTGGCAAAGCCGGGATTGTACGCGAAAGCGCTACGTGGTCCGGGATCGGTACGGATCGCCGTCGCTACCCGTCAGCGCTGCATCGACTCCCACACCTTCTGCAAGCGCTTCACCGAGACCGGCATCGGCGTGCGCAACTCCTGCGCATACAGCGACACGCGCAGCTCTTCCAGCATCCAGCGGTAATCATCCATGCGCGGGTCACCCCGGCTGCCAGCCTTCAGCGCACGCTGCCAGGGGGCGGCGGCCTGCTGCCAGTCGGCCATCAGGCGCGCGTCGCGCGCCGGGTCGCTGCGCAGTTTGTCGAGCCGCACCGTGATCGCCTTCAGATAGCGCGGGAAATGCGACAGCTGTGCATGCGGCGTGTCGGCGACAAAGCGCTTGTGCACCAGCGCCTGCAATTGCGCCTGCATGTCCGCATGTGCGGCCGTATGGGTCTTGATGCCCTGCAGCTTCTTGGGCAGCGCATGGTATTCGGCCAGCACCTGTCCGACCAGCCGCGCGATCTCATTGACCAGCAGGTTCAGCCGTGCCTTGCCTTCGTCGCGTCGGATGTTGAACTCGCCCGGGTTCTTCGGCAACGGCGACTGCAGGCAGGCGCGTGCCAGTCCGGCCTGGATGATCTGTTCGCGCAGCTCTTCCTGCGAACCGAGGGCCATGAACTGCATGCCCATTTGCTGCAGGCCGGGCACATTCTTTTCGAGGTACTTCAGCTGTTCCTTCAGCTGCAGCGCGAACAGGCGGCGCAAACCGTTCAGATGAATCTCGGCCGCCTCGTTAGGGTCATCAAAGACTTCGATATCGCAATGCGTGCCCTTGTCGACCAGCGCCGGGAAGCCCAGCAGCGTTTGCCGGCCACGCTGTATCTCCAGCAATTCGGGCAATTCGCCGAAGGACCAGGTGGTCAGGTTCGTATATGCGCCGCCATCTTTCGCAGCCGGGTTGGCGGCGGCACCTGAACCAGTGCCAGAAGCAGGACCAGCGCCGGTGCCCATGCCGGCGGCAACGCGAGCGCCCGCTGCGCCCGAGCCGACTGCGGCAGCGCCCGCCTTTCCTGTGCCTGCGATACTCGCGTGTGTCGTGCGCGGGATCATGCCTGCGGCAGCTGCGGTCCCCGCACTGCCGGCTCCCACCGCCGCATCATGGCCTGCGTCCCCGCTGATCGGGCTCACCTGCTCCGCAATTTTCTGGAATTGCTCGCGCGCCTGCGCGCCCAGCTCGGCCTGCAGCACCGCGAGATTGCGGCCCATGTCGAGCTGGCGACCGTGCTCATCCACCACCTTGAAATTCATGAAGTGATGCGCCGGCAGCGTCTCGAGCTTGAAGTCGGCCAGCTTCACCATCACGCCGGTCTGGTCGCGCACGTCGGCGATCAGTGCATCGAGCAGCGGCCCCTGACCAAACTTCTTCGCGGCATGCACGCGGTCGCAGAAACCGGCCGCATACTCGGGCAGCGGCACGCAATGGCGACGCAATTTCTGTGGCAGTGACTTCAGCAGCAGGTGTGCCTTTTCCTTCAGCATGCCGGGCACCAGCCACTCGCAGCGCGGCGCAGATACCTGGTTCAATGCATACAAGGGCACGGCCAGCGTGACGCCGTCACGCACCGCACCCGGCTCGAAATGATAGGTGAGCGCCATCTCGATGCCGGCATGCCGCATCACTTTCGGGAACAACTCGGTGGTGATGCCGGCCGCCTCATGCCGCATCAGGTCGTCGCGCGACAGGTAGAGCACTTTCGGGTGGTCGCGGCTGGCCTGCTTCAGCCATTGCTCGAAGCCGACTGCATTGCAGACATCCTGCGGGATATGCTGGTCATAGAAGGCCGCGATCAGCTCGTCATCCACCAGCACGTCCTGCCGGCGTGACTTGTGTTCGAGGTTTTCGATCTCGCGGATCAGCTTCTGGTTATGCGCAAAGAACGGCGCGCGGGTATCGAAGTCACCCTCGACCAGTGCGCTGCGGATGAAGATCTCGCGCGCCTCTGCCGGATTGATCTTGCCGTAATCGGTGCGGCGCTGGCTGTATACCACCAACCCGTACAGCGTCGCGCGCTCGTAGGCAGAGACCTGTCCGCTGCGCTTTTCCCAGCGTGGATCACCATAGGATTTCTTCAGCAGATGGCCGCCGACCTTCTCCAGCCAGTCGGGCTGGATGTTGGCCAGCGTGCGCGCGAACAGGCGCGAGGTATCGACCAGCTCCCCTGCCACCACCCAGCGGCCGGCTTTCTTGCCCAGCGATGAACCCGGCCACAGATGGAAGCGGATGCCGCGCGCACCCAGATAATGCGGCTCGTCCTCGGCCTTGTAGCCGACATTGCCGAGCAAGCCGGTCAGCAGCGCCAGATGCAATTGCTCGTAGGTGGCTGGCGATTCATTGATACGCCAGCCCTGCTCGTGCACCAGCGTGAACAATTGCGAATGCACATCGCGCCATTCACGCAGACGCAATTGTGACAGGAAGTTTTCGCGGCAATGCTCCTGCAGCTGGCGATTCGATTTCTTGTGCGCGATGGCTTCCTCGAACCATGTCCAGATCTTGAGCCAGGACAGGAATTCGGACTTTTCATCAGCGAACTTCTTGTGCGCATGGTCGGCTGCGCCTTGCGCCTCCTGTGGGCGGTCGCGCGGGTCCTGCACCGACAGCGCGGCGGCAATGATCAGCATCTCGGCCAGGCACTGGTGATCGCGGCCAGCAAGGATCATGCGGCCCACGCGCGGGTCCAGCGGCAGCTTGGCCAGCTGGCGACCAAGCGGTGTCAGCTGCTTCGCATCGTCGACTGCTCCCAGCTCCTGCAGCAACTGATAGCCATCGGCGATCGCGCGACCCAGTGGCGGCTCGATGAACGGGAAATCTTCGACATCCCCCAGCTTCAGCGATTTCATGCGCAGGATCACGGCCGCCAGTGACGAGCGCAGGATCTCGGGATCGGTGAACTTCGGGCGCTGAACAAAATCCTGCTCGTCGTACAGGCGTATGCAGACGCCGGCGGCCACACGGCCGCAACGGCCCGCGCGCTGGTTCGCAGCCGATTGTGCGACCGGCTCCACCTGCAGTTGCTCGACCTTGTTGCGATAGCTGTAGCGCTTCACGCGCGCGGTACCGGCATCGACCACATAGCGGATGCCGGGCACGGTCAGCGAGGTCTCGGCGACATTGGTGGCCAGCACGATGCGGCGCGCATTGCTGGTCTTGAATACCCGTTCCTGCTCCTGCGCCGACAGGCGCGCGAACAGCGGCAGGATCTCGACATGCGGCGGATGATGCTTGCGCAGTGCCTCGGCCGCGTCGCGGATCTCACGTTCACCCGGCAGGAACACAAGGATGTCGCCGGGGCCGATACGCGCCAGCTCATCGACGGCATCGACGATCGCATCCATCAGGTCGCGCTGTTCTTTCGCGCGTGCGGCCGGCGACGTGCCACCCTTCGCCACGGTGGCCGCAGTCGCCGCCGTCGACGCAGCGGCCGCGGACTTTACGTTGGTGGTACCGCCCGCACCGGGCCGGATGTCCGGCTCTACCGGGCGATAGCGCACCTCGACCGGGTACAGACGGCCGGACACCTCGATCACCGGCGCTGGCTTGTTGTCGCGCGCGAAGTGGCGCGCGAAACGATCCGCATCGATGGTGGCGGAGGTGATGATCACTTTCAGATCCGGCCGCTTCGGCAGCAGCTGCTTCAGATAGCCGAGCAGGAAATCGATGTTCAGGCTGCGCTCATGCGCTTCATCGATGATGATCGTGTCGTACTGTGTGAGCAGCGGATCGCCTTGCGTCTCGGCCAGCAGGATGCCGTCGGTCATCAGCTTGATCCAGGCGCCGGACGTCAGCGTGTCGTTGAAGCGCACCTTGTAGCCGACATGCATGCCGGGCGGCGTGCCCAGTTCCTGCGCGATGCGCTTTGCGGTCGACGACGCAGCGATACGCCGCGGCTGTGTGTGGCCGATCAGGCCTTTTTCCCCGCGGCCCAGCGACAGGCAGATCTTCGGCAGCTGCGTGGTCTTGCCGGAACCGGTTTCGCCGCTGACGATCACGACCTGGTTTGCGAGCAAGGCCTGTGCGATCTCGTCGCGACGCGACGAGACCGGCAGTTCCGGCGGGAAGCTGATCTCAGGCAGCGGGTTGCGGTCGGGTGCAGGCTTGGGGTCACGCGGGGCACCGGGCTGCGCGCCGGACTGACGGTTTGCACGACGGTGGGCGTCAGGGCTGGGCGCTGAAGGCTGGCGAGGCTCGGAGGACGCCGGCGAAGGCGACTTTTTCGGGGCGGGGGGTGCAGGCATGTCGGCCGAATTATAATGCCGCCCATGGAGAATCCTGTTCAGTTCGTCGAGTGGCTGCGCTCGGTCGCGCCCTATATCCACGCATTCCGCGGCAAGACCTTCGTCGTCGCCTTCCCCGGCGAGCTGGTGATGGCCGGCGCGCTGCCGGTGCTAGCGCATGATTTGTCGCTGCTGCATGCACTCGGCATCAAGGTGGTGCTGGTGCATGGCTCGCGGCCACAGGTGCAGGAGCAGCTGGCGCTGCGCAATGTCGAGACCGGCTTTCACAACGGCTTGCGCATCACCGATGCAGCCGCGCTCGAGTGCGCGAAGGAAGCGTCCGGCGAACTGCGGCTCGATATCGAGGCCGCCTTCAGCCAGGGCTTGCCGAACACGCCGATGGCGAATTCATCGATCCGCGTCATCTCGGGTAATTTCGTCATCGCGCGTCCGGTCGGCATCATCGACGGCATCGACCTCGGCATGACCGGCGTCACGCGCAAGATCGCGCACGAGACGATACATCCGATTCTGAACGCCGGCGGCATCGTGCTGCTGTCGCCGCTGGGCTTCTCGCCGACGGGCGAAGTGTTCAACCTCGCGATGGAAGACGTGGCAGTCGCAGCCGCCAATGCACTGCGCGCGGACAAGCTGATTTTCATTACCGAGACGCCGATCATGACCGATGCGGGCGGCACCGAGATCCGCGAGGTGTCGGCGCATCAGGCGCAGGCGGTGCTCGAATCCGGTTGCCTGCGCGCCGATGCCGCGTACTACTTCGAGCATGCGACCAAGGCTTGCCTGGCCGGCGTGCCGCGCGCGCACATCGTGCCCTTCTCGACCGATGGCTCGGTGCTGCTGGAAGTGTTCACGCACGACGGCGTCGGCACGATGATCTCGGCGCAGAACCTCGAGAGCCTGCGCGAAGCGACCATCGAGGACGTCGGCGGCATCCTGCAACTGATTGAGCCGCTGGAAGCGGACGGCACGCTGGTGAAGCGCGGGCGTGAATTGATCGAGCGCGAGATCGACTACTTCTCCGTCATCGAGCATGACGGCGTGATCTTCGGCTGCGCGGCGCTGTATCCGTTCCCGGCCGAGAAAATGGCCGAGGCCGCCTGTCTGACCGTCAGCCCCGATGCGCAGGCGCAGGGCGATGGCGAACGCTTGTTGAAGCACCTGGAAAACCGCGCGCGAGCAGCGGGCTTCAGGAAGCTGTTCGTGCTGACGACGCGCACCGCGCACTGGTTCCTGAAACGCGGCTTCGTGCAGTCCAGTGTCGATGCGCTGCCGAAGGACCGGCAGAACATGTACAACTGGCAGCGCAAGTCGCTGGTACTGATCAAGAACCTTTGATGAAACCTGAACACCCGGTGGCCGCGTTGCGCGCGGCTCTGCCGGTTCATTGACCACCCCGGCCGCTCGCGCAGCGGCTGATCGCCGGAGAATCACATGACACGCATGGTCCACTGCATCAAACTCGACAAGGAAGCCGAAGGCCTGGACTTCCCGCCGTATCCGGGCGAGCTTGGCAAGAAGATCTGGGAAAACGTATCGAAAGAAGCCTGGGGCGCGTGGCTCAAGCACCAGACCATGCTGGTGAATGAAAATCGCCTGAACCTGGCTGATGTGCGTGCGCGCAAGTATCTCGCCGCGCAGATGGAGAAACACTTCTTCGGCGAAGGCGCCGATGCGGCGGCCGGTTACGTGCCACCGTCGAACTGATCACGCCGAGCTGATCACGTCGCGCTGATCAGCCGAATTTCAGCGTACGCACGCCCTCTGCGGTGCCCAACAGACAGACGGCCGCGCCCTGCATTGCGAACAGGCCGACGCTGATCACGCCGGGCAGCTGATTGATCTGCTGCTCGAGCGCCTTCGGATCACGAATCTGCAGGCCGCCGGCATCGAGTATCCAGCCACCATTGTCGGTCACATAGGGCCGGCCATCCTTCATGCGCAGCACCGGCGTCGCACCCAGCGCCGCGAGGCTGCGCGCAACCGCTTTCTCGGCCATCGGTATCACTTCGACCGGCAACGGAAACCTGCCCATCACCTCGACCAGCTTGGAGCCATCGGCGATGCAGACGAACCGGTCGGCAACCGAGGCGACAATCTTCTCGCGCGTCAGCGCCCCACCGCCGCCCTTGATCATCGCGCCGCTGTGATCGATTTCGTCCGCGCCGTCGATGTAGACCGGCATCGTATCGACCTCGTTCAGATCGAACACCGGGATGCCGTGGGAGCGCAGTCGCGCTGCGGTGGCTTCGGATGACGCCACCGTGCCCCGGATGCGATCCTTGATGGTCGCAAGTTCATCGATGAAAAAATTCGCGGTGGAGCCGGTACCCACGCCGATGATGGCGCCATCCACCACATAGTCAATCGCCGCGCGCGCGACGGCTTGCTTCAGTTCATCCTGGGTCATGTTTGCTGCCTTGAATACGAAGGCAGCATTGTAGCCGATGGCCCTGGCCGGCAAGGCCGAGCAACGCAGCCAGCGGCCTGACGTGACAGACACTTAATGGGTGCCCAGATTGGTGGACAGATACTGCGCCAGCGACGCCTTGTCATGCAGGTTGAGCTTGCGGTACAGATGGGCAAGCTGATTGCGCACCGTGTGATGCGACACGCCCAGTTCACGCGCGATCTGCTTGTGGCTCATGCCGGCCGCAAAGCGGCGAGCGACGACGAATTCGCGCGGGGTCAGGACTTCCATCGCATCGACCGGCCGTATGCGGCACAGGTTGCAGCCGGCCTGTCGCAGCAGCGTGATCTCGACCTGGGTGCCGCGATACGGCTTGTCCTGACTCAGCCACTCCATCGCCTGATGCGGAATGAACTCGGGCGCCAGCTCCGGCCATTCGCGCTCCAGAAGATCAAAGAAGCGCTGGTCCGCGATTTCGATCTGGCCTTCGTCATCGATCAGCCCGGTCGCGCCCGCTTGCTCGCGGTAGGCATGCGTACCCGGCAAACGCTCGGCGGCGCGCGCGCGATTGATCGCGAGCGCACGCGACAGGTGTATCCACAAGCCGTGCAGCGCTGCAGCATCGGACTCAGCGAAACGCACATCATGCTGACGGTACAGCACGATCCAGCGTGCCGGGTGCACACGGTTCGGATCATCACCGTGCAGCATCAGATGGCACATGCCCAGTTCCTCGGCCAGCGAGCGAAAGCTGCCGGCATCGCGTTCGCGCAGTCGCTTGCCGTTAAGGCTCTTGCGATACAGCACGCGGATTCCGCCTCGCGTTGGTGACAACGGCGCATTGCGAAAGCCCTGGGCAACGGGATCATCGGGTGATGCGGCTGCGGATGTTGCGGCAGATGCCGCAGGTGCGGCATGTGCATGATGAAACGGGCGGATCGGCTGCGCGGAATGGGTCTGCGACGGATGGGTCTGCGCGCGGCGGGAGGCAGGGGCTGGTTGATTGGGATGGCTGTGCTGTGTTTGCTGTGTTTGCTGTGTTTGCTGAGCTTGCTGATGCAGCGTCGCATTTGCCGCGGCGGACAATGGCGCACCGAACACCCCCTGCACGCCGGTATCGCCCGCCTCGCCTGTGCCGAAGATCGCACCGTCAAACCGTATCCACATCTGCATCAAGCCTATGGCCCGGGTCAGGAATTGATCGGGCGATGCGTATTCCGCCAATGCATACAAATCCCTGATGGTGCTCGAGAACGCTTGCATGCTGCCTCCTCCTGCGTCGCTCTGCGCTGCCCGGGCCGGGAACGGCATGGCGACTGAACATGTTGCTGGTCTGTACGGCGGGCGTGCTGCCTGTCGCAGGTCCCGGTCGAAGCGGTTTGTGGGATCTGCTTGTTGTCAGTGAATTTTATTTAATTGCTAACTTTTATACCATCGATCATTGAACGAAAACGTTGTTAATCGACCAAATTCCTTGGCTTTTCCGGCGGCAACAGGCTCTGAAGATGCAGACTGGAAACTGAGTGAACGTAAAACTTGGTGAAATCGGCTTACTTGCGATGAATCAGTCGGCCGGCCAGCGGACTTGCCGGAAATCCGGGCCGCGCCAGCGCGGACAGGTATCATCTCGGCCGTAGACAACCACGAACCCGACGCAGCCCGGTCTCTGACACTTCTGCCGGCGACCCGACCGACATCCCCGCCGACATCCTTTGCCGATGCTTCCTGCCGATTCACCCACGCCCGGCCTGAGCGCCTTGCCTGAATACGCCGCCCTCGAGCGCCATGCGGCAAGCGCAAGGCAATGGCAGCTGCGCGAACTGTTCGCGCACGATCCGCAGCGTGCGGCGCAATTCACGCTGGAAGCAGCGGACATCTGCTTCGATTATTCAAAAAACCATATCGACGCGCAGACGATCGCGCTGCTGACCGCCTTTGCACGCGCACGGCAGGTGGAAAGCCTGCGCGATGCGATGTTCAACGGTGACCGGATCAACCTGACAGAACAACGCGCGGTGCTGCACACCTTGCTGCGGGTGCCGGCCGGCACGCGCTTCATGCTCGATGGCGTCGATGCGGCGGCCGACGTGCACCGGGTGCTCGATCGCATGGCGAGCTTTTGCGATGCGGTGCGCAGCGGTGCCTGGACAGGTCATGACGGCCAGCGCATCACGGATGTGGTCAACATCGGCATAGGCGGCTCGGACCTCGGCCCGGTGATGGGCTGCCATGCGCTGCGCCCGTATGCGCAGCCCGGCTTGCGCATGCATTTCCTGTCGAATGTCGATGGTCATGCGCTGGCCGCCTTGCTGCCCGCGCTGGATGCGCGTACGACGCTGGTGATCGTGTCGTCCAAATCATTCACGACCCGCGAGACGATGGCGAATGCGCATGCGATGCGGCGCTGGTTCCTGCAGCATGCGCGGGAACAGGACCTGGCCCGTCATTTCGTGGCGGTATCAACGCAGACCGATGAAGTGGCGCGCTTTGGCATCGACACCGCAAACATGTTCCCGTTCTGGGACTGGGTCGGTGGTCGTTACTCGGTGTGGTCTGCGATTGGTCTGTCGATGATGCTGGCGATCGGACCGGATCAGTTCCGTGCCTTCCTGGCCGGCGCACATGCCATGGATACGCATTTCCGCAGCGCGCCGCTGGAGCGGAACATGCCGGTGCTGCTGGCGCTGCTCGGTTACTGGTATCGGCAGTTTTTCGGCACCACGTCCCTGCTGATCGCGCCCTACCATCAGGATCTGCACCTGTTCCCGGCTTACCTGCGGCAACTGGAAATGGAGAGCAATGGCAAGGATGTCACGCGCGACGGTCAGCCGGTCACGACGCCCACCTGCCCGGTGGTGTGGGGCAGTGTCGGCACCAATGGCCAGCATGCGTACTTCCAGCTGATCCATCAGGGCACGGACCTGATTCCGGTTGATTTCATCGCCGCATTGAAGCCCATGCACACGCATCTCGACCAGCACAAGATGCTGCTCGCAAACTGCTTCGCACAGGCCGAAGCGCTGATGAATGGCACGGCCGGCCAGACGATGCCGCTGCACCGTCGCTTCCATGGCAACCGCCCGAGCAACATGCTGCTGCTGGAACAGCTGACACCCTACGCGCTCGGTGCGCTGCTCGCGCTGTACGAGCACAAGACTTTCGTGCAGGGCATCCTGTGGAACATCAACAGCTTCGATCAGTGGGGCGTGGAACTGGGCAAGACGCTGGCTGCGCAAATCCAGTCCGAGCTTGATGAACCCGCGACGCAAGGCTTGCATGACAGCTCGACCGCCGCACTGGTCGCACGTGCGCGCGCTGCATTTAAGTAAGCGCCGTGTACGGCTGCGCCCTCAGCCTCGGCCTGGCTTGATGCCGACGCCGGCGGCGAAGCCACACGTCGCGTGCATGGGTAAAATAGCAGGTCTCAGCAGCAGGCCCGCAGCAACAGCGCGCCGCAGACCACCCTTCGGGTGCCAACCCTTGCAAACCGCCTCATCATGAATCAGCTCGAGCAACTGAAGCAGTACACGACCGTCGTCGCCGACACCGGTGATTTCCATGCGATGGAAGTCTTTCGCCCGCATGACGCGACGACCAATCCTTCACTGATCCTGAAGGCAGTGCAGAAGCCCGAGTACCAGCCGCTGCTGGCGCAGACCGTCGCCGAGCACAAAGGCAAGAGCACGGGCGAGATCATCGACCACTTGCTGGTCGCTTTCGGGCTGAAGATTCTTGCGATCATCCCCGGCCGGGTATCAACCGAGACCGATGCGCGGCTGTCCTTCGACACCGAGGGCACGATCGCGAAAGGCCGTCACCTGATCGCGCTGTATGAAGCGGCCGGCATTGCGCGCGAGCGCGTGCTGATCAAGGTTGCGTCGACCTGGGAAGGCATACGTGCGGCCGAGGTGCTGGAGAAGGAAGGCATACGCTGCAACATGACGCTGCTGTTCTCGCTGCCTCAGGCGATTGCTGCCGCTGACGCCGGCGCGCAGCTGATCTCGCCTTTCGTTGGCCGAATTCTCGACTGGTACAAGAAATCGACCGGGCAGGACTATGCAGCAACCGATGATCCGGGCGTACTGTCGGTGCAACGGATCTATCAGTACTACAAGAAATTCGGCTACAAGACTGAGGTGATGGGCGCCAGCTTCCGCAACACCGGCGAGATCCTGGAACTGGCCGGCTGCGACCTGCTGACCATCAGCCCCGAGCTGCTGCAGAAGCTGGCCGACAGTGATGCACCGGTTGCGCGCAAGCTATCGCCTGAAGCCGCGCAATCGGCGGCGCTCGAGCGCATCAGCTACGATGAAAAATCATTCAGGCTGGCGCTGAATGAGGATGCGATGGCGACCGAGAAGCTGGCCGAGGGGATACGGCTGTTCTGCGCGGATGCAGTGAAGCTGGAGCAGCTGGTGGCTCAGATTTCATAAGCCTGCGTCAAAACGACGCGATACCCCGACTCTTCGCCTCGGATCTGAGATAAATGGATGCCGCCAGGCGTCCTGCGTCGACATCAACGCCCGAGGGCATGCGACCTACCTGATCGATAAAGTCATTGGCATAGGCGAGGCATTCCGCGTTGAAGTACGGTGATGCGTCGGGAACGATGTAAGTTGGGCTGTTGCTGAACCGCTTGTAGGCATCGACATATTTTTCAAAAAGTTCACTGCCGGCAGCAGCCTCCTGATCAGTCAGATCGAACACTGAAGGTATGCGAATCTTGGGTTGGCTCGACGTGCTTTGTGTTGTCGGGAGCAACGCCCGTATTTTTTTTTGTAGTGCGCTGGAAACCTGAGTCTTTACAGCGTCCAATTGATCGATAATTTCCTTCGACACCGGGTCAACGACGGAACCTTTCTGCGCTTTGATTTTTTCGATCAGGTGATTCGCCATTTCCATTGATTCAAGATCATTTTCTGATTGACGGCTTGCTTCGGCACTGTCATTCAACATCGCCTGCACGCTCTGCGGACGTGCGGAAGTCAATTTCGATTGATCCGGACTCATCGCATCGGTCGCTGCAAGCTTCAGCAAACCTGCGAATGCCTTTTCGATCTCGTCATGATTCATCCCGTATGAAGCCCCGATATGAGCTCTTGTCTTCTCCGACAGCGAAGCAATCTTCGTAAGAACGACCTTCCAGCGTGGAACGGGCACTGACGGCGGAGTCTCTGCCGGATCTGACGACTGCGGTGGAGCGCTTGCCTGTTCGGCTTGGGTCGGCTCCGTCACGTCAACAAAAGTTTCGGAGCCTTGTACGCGTTGTCTCGCACGATCGGGATCACGACGCCAGGCTTCAAGGAAATCAAGCGCCGCCTTCTGGTTGGCTGGCAGTGGACCCGGCAGCCCCTTACCGTAGTTAACGCAGTCGTCGCCAAGGTACTTGCTGCCCGGGTAAATCTCGAACCTGACCTGATCTCTTTTGTGCGATGCATAGGCTTCGACGAAGGCCTCAAAATCTTGCTGACCCGGTGCCTTGCTGGAGAACGCTTCAGCCCGGCGGAGCTTTTCGGCATCACGGACAGCGCGCTCATCTCGCTCCCTGTCACGAATTTTCTGGTCCGTATGTGCATTGACTAATTCTTTCGCGGCGGCGACAACGGATTGCTTGGACTCATCAAGCTTGGAACCACTGTGGACTAATGCACGTGCATCCTCACAGATCTTTCTTGCGAACTCGACGCACTCCGGATCGGAGACAAACATGTTCATCTCCTCGCCATGTTTACGGGCTTCGATAAATGTGTCGAATTTTTCTTTACCTGGCGGATCGATTTTGACTTCCTGCACTGCGGCCGGACCATGTACGGGAATGGTGCCCAATATCCCCTGGACGGGAGCTTCCTGAAGCGGCGCTGGCATGGATGCTGGCTGGGACTCCAGCGTTGATGCTGGTTCAGCGACTGCAGGTGAATTTCCGGAAAATGTATAAATGGTCTTTGGCTGCTCCAGCCAGTCGGCGGAGGGTTCGCTTTCCGTCATTTGCGTGGGTGATGCGCCCGGCTTCTCGTGAATGTTTTTCAGCGGGTCAGCCGATATATTCCGCTTGAAGAAAACCGACAGAATCGCATCGCGTGCCGAAGAGAACGCATTCGAGAATGCATCAAGCACTGGCTGGAAGAAACGTTGAACACGCTGGAAGAAGGTTTTCGGCTTCGGTGGCTCGTCCGCCTTGATACGGTCGAGGATGGGGTCGGGATCAAGCTCCAGGCGGACGGGCTCGTAAGCACGCGTGCCACCATTTTTGCTTCCGGTCCGATCCATCGATGCACTCCCTCACGAAGGCGCCGCGCGTACGGCACGCTTTCGTTGGTGAAGTTGGCATGAACGGGGTTCAGATCGGCTGGGGGCTTAGTGCAGCATCCATGCAAATCGACGGGTGCTTACAACACCTTGTCGGCGCGTAGCGCTTCTATCTGCTCGGCGCGGTATCCGAGAGCGGTCAATACATGATCGGTATGCTCGCCCAGCTCCGGCCCCAGCCAGCGCGTGCCACCCGGCGTCTCGGACATCTTTGGCGTGACGGCCGGCAGCTTGACCGGCGAGCCGTCGCGGAAGGCGTGCTGCTCGAACATCTTCCTCGCGAGGAACTGCGGATCCTGCAGCATGTCCTTCACCGAGTAGATCTTCGATACCGGCACATCGGCGGCCTTCAGCACCTCCAGCGCGCTGGCGATGTCACGCTCGCTGCACCAGGCCTGGATCGCACCATCGATCTCGTCCACCCGTTGCACGCGGCCCGCATTGTGCGCAACGCCGGGATCGTTCGCCAGGTCATCACGTCCGATCGCCATCATCAGCCGCTTGAAGATCGCATCGCCGTTGCCGGCGATGACGATATTCTCGCCATCCGCTGTCGTGTAGGTATTCGATGGCACGATGCCCGGCAATGCGCCACCGGTGCGCTCGCGCACCACGCCCGCATGGTCATATTCAGGCACCATCGACTCCATCAGGTTGAATACCGCTTCGTACAACGCGACATCCACCATCTGCCCCTGTCCGGCGACGCAGTCGGCACCGGCCTTGCCATTCCAGCGGCCGCCGGTCACATCACGATGGCGCAGCGCCATCAGCGCACCCAGCGCGCCATGCAGCGCCGCGATCGAATCACCGATCGAGATGCCGATGCGTACAGGCGGGCGGTCCGCGTGGCCGGACACATAGCGTATGCCGCCCATCGATTCGCCGATCGCGCCGAACCCCGGTGCATCGCGCATCGGCCCGGTCTGGCCATAGCCTGACAGGCGCACCATGATCAGCGCCGGATTGATCGCCTTCAAGGTCTCATAGCCGAGGTTCCACTTCTCGAGCACGCCGGGACGGTAGTTCTCGACCACGATGTCGGCATCGAGCGCAAGCTTGCGCGCGATTTCCTGCGCGCGCTGGTCCTTCATGTTGAGCGTGATGCTCTTCTTGTTGCGGCTCTGGACGCTCCACCACAGCGAATTGCCGTCTTTCAGCACGCGCCACTGGCGGATCGGATCTCCACCATCCGGCGCTTCGACCTTGATCACTTCGGCGCCGAACTCGGCCAGCAGCCGCGTGCAGAAAGGACCGGCAATCAGCGTGCCGAGTTCGAGAACCTTGATACCGGCCAGCGGACCGCTGGCTTGAGGAGATGCTTCCATGGGTGCCTCAGCGTGCGCACGAAAAGTGCGGAATGGGGTGCGGCGTCAGTGACGGCTTCATCTTTTGGCTCGAAGTCATGACCTCGGGTGACGCGATCAGACCGTGAAAATCGGGCGTCGCGTCAGGTCGAGCGGCGGTCGAGCATCGCGCGTGCAATCGTGCCGGCGTCGACGTATTCGAGTTCGCCACCCACCGGCACGCCGCGCGCGAGCCGGCTGACCTTCAACCCGCGCGCCTTCAGCGTCTCGCTGATGTAGTGCGCGGTGGCTTCGCCTTCATTGGTGAAATTGGTCGCCAGCACGACCTCGGTGACGACGCCATCGGTCGCGCGCGCGATCAGCTTTTCCAGGTGCAGGTCTTTCGGACCGACGCCATCGAGCGGCGACAGGCGGCCCATCAGCACGAAGTACAGACCCTTGTACGTCAGGGTCTGCTCGATCATCAATTGATCGGCGGGAGTCTCCACCACGCACAGCTGCGTCGCATCACGCTCGGGATCGATGCAGGTCTCGCAGACCTCATGCTCGGTGAAGGTATTGCAGCGCGCGCAGTGGTGGATGCGCTCCACGGCCTGCGCAAGTGCGCGCGACATCAGCACCGCCCCGTCTCGATCATGCTGCATCAGGTGGTAAGCCATGCGCTGCGCCGACTTCGGACCGACGCCGGGCAAGCGGCGCAAGGCTTCGGTCAGCACATCGAGGCTGGAGGGTGCTTTCACGCTAGTCAGCGCGCATCAGAATGGCAGCTTGAAGCCCGGCGGCAGCGGCAGGCCGGCGGTCAGCGATGACATTTTTTCCGATGCGGTGGCCTCGGCCTTGCGCACGGCATCATTGAACGCGGCGGCGACCAGGTCTTCCAGCATGTCCTTGTCTTCCGCGAGCAGCGAAGGATCGATGGTCACGCGCTTCACATCGTTCTTGCAGGTCATCACCACTTTCACCATGCCGGCACCGGCCTGACCTTCGACCTCGATGGTCGCGAGCTGGTCCTGCGCTTTCTTCATGTTGTCCTGCATCGCCTGCGCCTGCTTCATCAGGCCGGCCAGTTGACCCTTCATCATGGTGGGGCTCCTCTGTGTCTCAGTAAAAGTCGATCAGTCACTATCAGGCTGGCCGGATAGAGCCCGGCACGATGGTCGCGCCGAATTCCCGGATCAGCGTTTGTACGAACGGGTCTTGCTGCAAGCTCAGCTCGGCCTGACGCTGGCGCTCGGCCTGCTCGGCGACATCGGCTGCGTGTGCGGTACGATTCACGGCGCCGATTTCGGTCTCGACACGCACCGGTTTGCCATAGTGCGCATCGAGCGCGGCGCGCAATTTGTCGGCACTGCCGGCCGACAGCAAGGTATCCACCGGCACCCGCAACCTGATCACGACAGTGTCGCCGGTATCGTCGAAGGACAGCAACTCGCTCTGCATCGCCAGCTGCTGCGGCACGCCGCGCAGTGGCAGGGTCTTCATCAGTGCCGGCCAGTCAACCGTGTGCGCAGAGGGCTCGGGGGCCGTCAGTGGCGCGTGCGATTCAGTTTTTTTTTGAGCCGGATCGTCGTCAACGACTGTCGGCGCGGCGAGCCCGAAGAAATCATCGTCCGCAAGCAGTGACGGCGGCATGGCCGAGGACTCGGACAGCTCGGGGACTTCAGGCGCCGCAGGAGCAGCAGTCGCCACGGCAGCGGAGGAAGCAGGGGCAGCAGGGGCAGCCTTGGCCTTCGGGCTGCGCGCCGCAGCGAGCGCAGCCATCGCCGGGCTCACCGGGCGCGCGGCCGCTGGCTCCGATGCCGGGGCTGCAACACTGGCCGCCACCGGCCGCGCTGCCTGCAACGCGGCGCTGGCCGGACGGGCGGCGGCTGCACGTGCTGCCGGCGCATCGGTCGACGATACCGACGACGATGACGCCGGTGCAAACGCGAGCATGCGCAACAGCGTCATCGTGAAGCCCGCATATTCATCGGGCGCAAGACCCAGCTCATGGCGGCC
>JACCDU010315117.1_pt1 | contig 16652 bp, 16 predicted proteins | sample 7446081 | NCBI WGS metagenome assembly JACCDU01 (sample SAMN15323447, study PRJNA562643) | freshwater metagenome | isolation source: river surface water | place: USA:Blue River Watershed | collected 2017-08-17
CGAAGATTCGAAAACAAGGTTACGCAACAAGCCGCGATGAGTTGATTGAAGGTGCTGTTGCTGTCGCAGCTCCGTTCTTCAATAGTGCAGGACAAGTAGCGGGATCTATTGCCATCTTTGGACCTAGTGTCCGGTTAAAGGATGAACAAGTGTCTGAATCTGGACATTTGCTCGTCGCGGAAGCTCGCCTCCTATCTGCGGCACTTGGTGCCAAGCAGGACTTTCTTTGATGTGAATCCTCACAGGGGATTCACATCTGGAAGAGCTTCCTCTGCTCAACCCAACTGTCCGGCAACGGCAACATAGAAAACAAATCAGATTCCTCTAACATCGAAGAACGACCTTTACCGAGGAAATGCATAGCTAAGTCTGGTGCCATGCATCCGAGATAAATCATTTTCAACACATAGCCACTTGAGACTCACATTTGGAAAACAGTTGTCTGCAATGGAGGCGGAGCGCATATATTCCGGCGCCAACTCCGCCATTTGGCATTCGCACCATGAGGCGAGCTGCCTCAGCCTAAGTACAACGCGTGAAGAAGACTACGTCGCGACTCTCATCAGGGTAGGCACACCACTTCTCGCCGAACGCTGGGCTGAGGTGCTTGCTCCTCACGGAGTGTCAATACGCGTCTCTGGCGTTTTCTGCCACGGTCGCCCGCAGGTTAGGTTCGACCATCCCGGAGCTCCTGTCGAGTTGGCGGATCTCTTGATAGTCCATCGCCATATGTCAAAGTCAAAGAGAAGCTTCTGTCGAGCCCTTCTGATACAGGCAAAGATGTCAGACGATGGTACACATGTACTGGCGCCAACCGATGCCCAATTGCATTTGTTCACCACATGGCCCGACTTCGTTTTTGTTGATCGCTCCATGGATCCAGCTGTTCGCAAGCTCAAGGAGACGGGAAAAGGAAGTCGCTATGCGCTTGTGAGAAAGACGAATGACTATCCTGAATACATATCGTGGCCAGACCAAAGTCCTTGGGCGGAAGCCAAGCCAGCAGTATTACTCGAAGGGAAAAAGTCCTTCGCAAAAACCCTTGGCGACATGCTCCTCGGGCTTGATGGGAGGCCCACAGCCCTTGTCAAGCCGGCGAATGATTGGTCCCGACTCATTGCTGAACTATTGGAGACCACAGGAGCAAAGACATTTCGTCGCGCGAACATCAGACTGGATCCGAAGCCCCGGTTGACCGATACGGAATTCCCCGGCGAACTGACGTTGTTCGTGACGCACTCACAAAGCTTCACTCCAGCCCCTGGAAACTTGATGAGTCTTCTTGGCGTAAATTTGCCACCAATGCCTCAAAACTCTCTCGGCGGAGGCGGTAGCGTGATTAGGGATGTCACGCCTGAGGAATCCAATCTGCCTGGTGGAATTTCGACGTTAGCAATTGAGACCCAGTCCCTTGATTGATGCTGCCTCGGCCACAAGTTTTTTGTTGACGAGGACACCGACTGTCAGTGTTATGCATGTCACTAACTGTCTATCTGATGTCAAACTTTTAGTGATCTTTACCAATACATTGAAAAAAGGAAATAATCATTTATTCATTACCCCATGGATCAAGGAAAATGCAGCCCATAGAAAAAGCTCGTCTAGTTTTGGCTTCTCTACCCCGCTGCGCAGCAATCTCGCGGCAAACTGGTGAACCGTGTAAGAACCCAGGTCTTGGTGCAGGCGGGCGTTGTCGATTTCATGGTGGCGCAAGCACTGGCAGACCTCAACGGCATGGGAACTCAACCAAACAGGCAAAACTTAACAGAGACTGGGCACGCCTTCTAATTGGGCTGGTACACGTTATCAACGGGGGAAAGTCTCGAGGCTTTATCAAGCCGGGGCATATTACAAAGCCTCGATTGGATGAGTTACTTAAGCTCAAAACGTCAAACCGACATCAATAGCAATCGCCATTTCAAGCACTTTACAAATGATGGGTTGGATGATGGGTGTAAAACGAAAAACGCCCCGTAAGGGGCGTCTTTGCTTGTTTGCTGGCGGTGGACGCAGTCTCGAGCTAACCCCTATCAGCGTACCTATTCCCGTTAACAGGGTAATTAACAGGGAATCTAGCCAATATCCACCCGAATCAAACGAGGCAACAACGCCCTACCCTAGTAAAAATGCGGGTTGCAAGAGGTTTGGCGCTGATATCAAAGAAAATTTATCAGGGAATTTTTTTAGCTGAAACAGGCAAACAAAACTAGTGTTTCAGCGACCGCCTTTGATATGAATCCTCAGAACACTCTCAATCTGCAGCTTGTCAGTTCGCGTCCCGCCATACTGTCACCGCTGCGGCTTCCACCTCCAAGTACGATTTCGGCAGTAATGGCGTGCGTGCAACCGCGCTCTCCTTAGCCCACTCAACAGTGTCACCCTGTTTATTTTTTCGCTTAAGCTTTGAGCCGCCGCCAAGAGACAATGAGAAGAGGTCAAGAAATCGCCTAGCACCAACTCCAGTGAAAGGTTCAAAAGTAACGCAATCTTCACCGGACTGTTCATCAAGGCTAGTTTTGAGGGAAATCGCCTCAGAATGCAGATCGAGAGCCCTGCTTTTAGGATACGGTTCGACATAAACAACACGCTTTATCCCAGCGTCAATAATGTGCTTGGCACAGTTATGGCACGGAAACGTTGTGCAATACAACGACGCGTTCACCGTCGTGATGCCAATGCGTGCACAGGAAAGAATTGCCTCCATTTCGGCATGAACGACACGACCGAACTCTGTAAGGTCGGAAATCTTGCTCTGTTCAAGAACCGTTTCCAGTTCTTGCTTCTTGTCCTCAGTTGAAAGCGATTGCTCAATCAACGCGTTGACAATCTCCTGGATGATTTCATTCTGAGCCGCCTTGTTTGAATCCTTGTCCCGCGTGTAGTCCTTTCCATCCTCAAAGTCATTGACCTCGCCCGTTTCCGGGTCAACTTCCGCCCAATACTGACCTCCACCGAATTTAGGGGTATCGTTTGCACCGGTTGCAATGATCTGTTGGCCACGAGCGATAATCGCACCAACTTGCCTAGAGAGGTCACTCGATCTAATCGATGAATTGAACGCCATGAACATGGCAAACTCGTCGAAAGTTGGACTCCTGAACGGATTGGAAAAAAGTAGCTCTAGGAACCGCTGAACTGTGTTTTTTACTTGATCATTATTTTTCCCAAGACTGATGTAGAAGTCCGACAAGTGGAACGTATCTCTGGTCCTCTGTCCATGATTAACCTTCTCATCTTCGTCTATGCGGATCAATTCCTCAGCTTGTGCCTGAGTTAGCGACTTGTCTTCAACAAGATAAGCATGCCTTCGCTTTTCATCGGCATGAATGCCGAATAAGTAGAAACCATCTCCATAAACCTTCCGCAAGAACTCGACTTCATCTGGATGCTTAAGCGAGTTGATTATGTACGCAGTCTTTTTTGGTTCGCCGATACGCGACTCACTAATCTTATGTGCTGTGCCAGCGGCAAGAATGGCGTTGTTTCCAGTCTGCTTTCGAAGGTTATCCCCCTGAGTCATATGGTGCTTTATGCGGTCGTACTCACTTGGATTGCCGCTTGGCTTGGGCAAGAGACTTGAAACTCTAATTTCCACTACAACATAACCAAAGCCTGTAAGTCGATCCTTCAGCGGTTCAAGTACACGCTTGTATTCGGTGCCGACGGCATTCACGATACCGATGATCAGTTCGGTTTCTTTGAAGTTGCCTTGTAGATAGAGCTGCTCTGTTGACACCGGCGTATCGGCAATCGGAGTCTCCGCTGAATATATGGGCGCAGTATGCGAGATTTCTTCTTTAGGTGCGTTGTATTCCTGCGGATAGAGCAGATGAGGTACAAAATTTTGTAATTTTTGAAGTCCCGGACTTTTGCCTTGAAATTGAAGTGTGCCGGTGTTACTGAACCAATTAAGGACGCCCCCATCTAAACGCAAAACCTTTTTGCTAGGCTGGTCTTCATGCCACTCACCATTCAGCGATGTGAGCTTGCTTTTGAGTGATTCAAATGTACCGGTGAATTTGAGGTTCATAAGGATACTTTCTTCAATGAAATTGGGAGGTGACGACCTTAGTGACGAGGTAAGTAGAGCGTTTTTTTGCTAGATCAATTGCGCGCCTAAGCAAGGTGATTTTGAAGTGCATAAATTTTCCCCTCAGCACTAAGCACAAAAAAATCATCTACACGACGTAGCAATTTTTGATCGACAGCACTTTGAATAACTACATCAAAGTACATCCGTGACATACCATTTCGCTGAGCACGTCTCGCAATCGAAGCGTATGAAAAATACTCAGTAGATGGGTTCGACTCAAACTCTTCAACGACAAATTTCATAACGACAAAGATAGGATCGCCAGTTTTCGTTGGTGCTATTGGTTCTGAAAAATCTGGTAAGGAGCCGACTTCTGGCTTAACGTAAAGCGGAGCATTGTGTATGGTTCGAATAAGCTCATCAAATGCAAATTCAAACTGATCCTCTACGGAAAAATCCACAAATAGCTTTGTTCCGAGGAATGTTGGCACATGGCGTGTTCCAGCCTGACGGATCAAAGGGATAACTTTATTAGAGTCAATATTGCGAACAAGTTCAGCTGTCACGATCATTTTTTCGTAGCCAACACCGCCCATTCCTGAGTTAGCTTTTGTTACATATTTTTCTGTGCAAATCATTAGTACTCGATTGGCACTAGCAAGATTACGCTCCATAAACGACGGCAAATCATCACCCGGCTGCAACTCCCACAGGTCAAGGACAGCATCTACTCCAGACGCTCGTAAACGAGTAGCTAGTGACACCACCCATTCTTTATGCGCTGGCGAATCATGTGAATAAGAGATAAATACTCGCGGTATAGCCATTTCATTTTTCCTATTTTTTTCTAAGTTTGGCACTTCCCCAAACCTCTAGACATTTCATATAGTACAGCTGCACTTCCGCTTTAAATTCGACTCCTTTGTTTCGGCATCGAAACTGGCTTAGCGCATCGAAAAGACTGATATTGGCTAATGGCCGCTTTGCAGGTATTGACGACTTGCTGCCGAATGTCTCTGTTTGGCTGAAAGCGGCCCCTTATCAGGCCACGTCCTTCGTCAAAAACTGACCAACAGACAATAGTTCTTAGTGTTACAGGGGAATTGGTGATAGGGTGGTCCCTGTGATGCAGTTCAAGTACTCAACAGCTGCACGGTCTTTTGGTATGTTGCCAAACCAGCTGAAAAAAAATTGGACCACAGCCAATTTGTTGGCCAGCAGCGGTATGAGGTGGTCGCAAAAGTCATCGGCCTCAGCTCGCAGGTCGTACGCCTCCATCGCGGTAATGGCAGAGTGGACTAAGGGAGAGTCCGGCAGCACATGTCTAAGAAAGGTCCAATGAAGGCAGGCACATACCCGGCGGTCCAACTGGTTATGCGCAGTCGGAAGGTCAATACTCCAGATCCGCCCCATCACAGCCTCCCAGTGAACTCGGCGTTCCGGGTGATATCCCAGTTCAACAGGAACGATGACCAAATGTTCCAGTGCGTTGTCCACCACTGTCAGTGCATTTTCGAACGAGGGGTCCCACCCCACCGTCTCAGCAAGGGCAAGCCGCGGCACACCGTCGACAAGCAGCCGCTTAACGTGTAGCACTTCGTGCCGCACGCCGCCGTTTGGGAAGTAGTCATTGGTGGGTGCCATGAGCCTAACGCAATGGGCTTCAATGTCAATCTTGAGCTTTCCTTGTCCGGTAGGACCACCAGTATTCAACTCAGCATCTGGAGTTACCTCAATAGTGAGACCGGTGCCGTCCTCAACTTCTTGGACAAAGGCCTGAACAGCTTCTTGTAGTCTGTCTAAGTATTCTGCTTGCATGCTTCGCATCATGCCTCAGATAGCTTGATGCAAGCGAGAGGCTACCTTTGCATGTTCTAGTTCAGCCCTTAACAAGCAATAAATCATCGTAGTTTATTTGGGCAAAAATCTAATTTGCTCGTACCGATTCACCTGCACTAATCTCCTCGGAATGAGGCAAATCGATCGACGTTTCAGATTTGGGCATAAGTGACTCTAAATATATTTTGATATCGGTCTCCCCTCGAGTTTGGGCATCTCGCCAAATAAGGCTAGGGTCTTTTACCACGTCAGCCCAAGTTTGCGCTTGGTATCGCCACTGAACATCAGACACTTCTGGAGTCCTAGAGTTCCAACCTTGTTGAGTTAAGCGTACGGTTGCCGACAAAATCATTACCTCAGTCAGTGAATGAACTAGACCAATGTAAATTAAGAATGCCGGTAGGGATGGGTGCGTGGATGTGAATGAAAGTTCGGCTACCTCGAGCGGAAGAGCTTCTGATGTTTCCAAGGTCGATGGACGATGGCGAGTCTCAACAACGAAGTCATCGTTGGATACTCGTCCACCAAAAAGTTTGTTAGTTGCTCCAAGGGAGAGCATGCCAAAAGGATCTTTAGGAACTCTTGCTTGATAAGACTCTTTTTGTACTTTGACGAAATAGCGTTTAGTCCATGATTGCTCTTCGGCAAATGCAGCAACAGAACGAGCTTTGGGAATTGAGGTGAGTTTGACATCGGTTCTAACCGACTTGGAGTAAAAGTCTCCTACTAGTGGATCTGCGATTGAAGATGCCACCAGAGACGCCTTGGAGTTCTCGACAGCTGTAAGAACTAGATCATGAGCAACAAAGGCCTTATCGCGTTCTTCTATGTGCGCTTTTATCAATTGACTTACGGCCGCCTCGGGCTTATCTGATGCAAGCGCCTTAGCGCGCGCCGAAATCAAGGCTTTCATTTCTTCGGTTACTGTGCTGAATACTTCAAGCCCAGAACCTTGATTTACAAAGAATGGGGTTTGGTCTGGATCAGATACAAATGCGTCAGCAAGTGCGGCTTGAATATCACGAAACAGAACCGCGCCAACATCCTTAGACAATGCAGCATCAATCCATCTCTTTGTGAAGAAACTTTCGGTTGCTGACGCGTATGAACTTTGATCTTGGCGACTGGATGCCATACAAATAAAAGAACCTAAGGGACTTTTGCTGAGAGCCTTCTCAAAGCCCGAACTTGCATCTTTGATGTACGGCGATCCTGATTGACATGCGTCTATAACTTTAACGGCTACTGATGGTCGAACGCTTCGAATCAGGTCATCTAACTCTGCATTGCTAATTGATGTTGTGGCAGGCCTATTTGAATCATAGTCAGAGCAGCAAAGCATCGCATCATTCTGATAAACACCGTGACCTGAGAAATACACAAAAACCTCTTCAATTCCTTCCGTGGATTGGTATTTAGCAAAGAATTGTCGAAGTGAATCTTTAACTTGATTTGAGTTCGTGTTATCAACTATCAGTTGAATATCATCATATTTTTTTGTTGCAGCCAAGAGTCGTCTCATGTTTTCGGCGTCTAGTCCGCAGGCCGGTAGCGCAGCTTCAGATTTGTACTTTGCGATACCAATAAGTATGGCGATGTTCATGCTTTATGCCTCCAGCAATGTAGTGAAAAATTTAAAAAACTTACGGCAACCGAAACCTAGGTTTAGTGCAGAAATAAATCAAAGATTGACTTAACAACGAGCGTATTTGAAATTTTGTGTAAACGCTCAAACTTTGACCGTACTTCTTACACAAAATTTAGGATATGTCTTAAAAAGGAATGTCATTTTCAGTTTTTTCTGGCCTAGTTAACACAAATTGAGATTCATTAGCATCAATCCACATCCAGCCCAACTCCGCAATAGCCAACCCAGCATAAGCATCACCGTTCATTTCATCGAAAAGCTCTTGCTCTCGAATGAATTTTTTTTGCATTAACCGGCGAACGGCAAGGTTGAAACCCATATTTGTAACGCCAGCTCGCTCTGCGGAGCGCTTGGCGTTGTTCACGGTAGTCGCTTGGTCTGGCAAATATGCATCGCCAGCAATAACAGCTAAAACAAGAACTTCTGGTGGAGAGAGTCCATGGACAGGATTTACAGGACTTTCTTCAGCAATTTTTTCCAGAACAGCGTCATGTTTAACGATCGCAGCGATCTTGGCAGTAAGGCTGTCACGCAGCTTGTCAAAGTCACTCGGTGAATCTGCCAAATACGGAATGATGCTTCGATGTTGAATGTCAAATGGATACTTCTTTCCCGTTCTTTCTTCAGAACAAACCATTACAATCGGTTTTCCTGAAGCAAATGCGAAGCCTAGCTCATACCAAACATTGGGATTGTCTGCAGTGATATCAGCTAGACAAACAGCGGCTTGCCGAATTCCTTTCTCAATTGATTCGATAGGGACTTGAACCCCGAGGTCTTGATCCACCCTATAAGCCTCAAGACCTGCAGCCTCAATCGCAGGCTTATAAATATCGTTGAATCGTTTATCGAACTTGCCTGAATCAAATGGCTGAATAACAAAACAGATAGTCATTAATTTCCCTTTCAATATGAATTCATGAGTGATTTCCGATGTAATGCTGCATCCTATTTATTGATAAAAAACTGCATTACTGTTGACTGCTGAAACCTTCAAAGACTGGATTTAATCGACATTGCAGAAATACCTCAAGAAGATTTAGTGCCGAAACACCACATTCCACACTAATATAAAAATTGATTCGATGGCAGTTATCTTTTACCCAATCACCGACATTTAACTCGTTGATGCCTTTCAAATCTAGTTTCTCAAAGTCTCCCAGTACAGATTTAGCTAGGTTGCTGACTGAACTTTTGGGGTTGTAGTGCTGACTCGTGAACCTAGCTTTACTCTTTGAACCGACCTTACCCACCTTAAAACACTGCTCGTTGTATAAAAAGACATAGACCCCTGCTTTTCCGACAGGAAGATTTGACGGCGGCTTATGCGGAGCAGGCAACACCTCGCAAGAAACCGATCCAGGAGTTAGCGAGACACCTGCTAGTTGTGCAACCTTATGGAAGTCTTCAAGCAGCTCAGAGGTTTCGTTTAAAACACGCATAGAACTTCATTTTCGATTGTTTTCAATTTTAGATTTTTAACACAGAACGAGAAATAAACCTTCAGTCATTGACTGCATTTTTCAACTCCTTCAATCGAGAGCACCGCATTACTTGATGACTCAAGAATTTTTTGAGCGGGAGATTGGTGTGCAACTTTTAAAGTTACGGCCAATGAGTACTCACGATCTCCATATATGGAAACTACGTTCAAGCTGTCAACACGACTGTATGTATCAGGCAGCTTCCAACAATCCTCGTGAATAACCTTCGTGCCATGCTTGAGCTTCATACGCACAGCCACTTGGCGATCAGCAAATCGTGCTGAAAACTGCTCAAACACGCGTTTGTCTGAAATCTCAAATCGCCTGCTCTGAATTGGCACCGCTTTCGTGCTTTTCTGAGTCACGATCACACTGCCAATCGATTTCTGAATCTCGGCATCAAGTAAGGTGAATATTTCTTGCAGCGAGTCAAGATAGCCTTGGTTCCAAGATGTTTCAAAATTGATTTTGACTTTTGCATTCCTGTCTTCATCAAATTTGAGTTCAGTGTCTTTCAGCTTGACGATCAACGCATTTTCTGGAAACCCAGCGAGGATCTTTGCAACCAACATGTCTTCTTTTTTCTTTTGCTTCACAAAAGAATTCAAACTGTCAGACACCCTCTTCCCATCAAGCTTTCCATTCGCTGCATCGGATGAAATGATTCGACTTGTTAACTTGCTTGAAGACACCCACACATCAGCCGTGACAGCCCACTTCTTCCCCACCTGCTCTTGAGAGACGATGGTGTAGTCATCGACATACCCCGCACTGTAGGAAAGAATCTCGTTTCGCAGGACTCGGTAGCTTTGAATCTCTCGTTCCGCCAAGACCAGCACACCGACACGGTTTTCAATCGCTTGGCGAAAAGCATTCTCCTTGGCTTCTTCAACCGTCAGCCCAATGCCTGTAGCCCGAATAGCTGTAGGACGAGCCGTCCGTGGAGCTTCAGGGGTAGCGCAGCCTGTCAAAAGAAACAAGCTGCTGAAGCATAGGCAGATACAGCAGTTAACGAAGCCGTTTACGTAACTCGCGGACTGCTTGTTCACTGTCTTTATCCCAACGCACGGTTACTGCAACTGTTTGACGATCAACGACCTTCTCACTCACAGCACGCACGCCTTTAAGTATCCCGCTTGATTGACTCGTGATGCTCTCAGTTACGGTCCGAACAACCTCGTTTGCATTCTCGCGAGTAGCGACGTTGAATTCGACAGTCGAGTCATCATCAGTTGTGCGCACAATTTCTTGTGAACCGATTTTTGACTTCACCCTGTCGTTCGCTTTTTCAACGTTCTTCGTGAGAGTCGTTGTCACACGCGATGTGGATATCTCGTCACTGATAAAGCGATTGAGCTTTACCAAGGCCATGTCATAGGCCACGTCAAAAGCAGTTTCGCGATTCGAATCCGTGTTGCCAAATGAAGGAGCGTACGCTGTTACCTCAATCGCCTTTATTTCTCCTTTGTTGCAAGTGGCGGCAGAAAAACCAGTCCCCAAACTGCACTCCCACTCCAAAGTAATACCCTGTCGCTTGAAGTTCGTACTCAGCCGTTGTCGACCAATTGGTTCCTCTATCTGGAGATCACTTTTTGATGTGGTGGAGCACCCTGCACTCAAGAGAACAATGAATGCATAAGCAAAAATCTTGTACATGTTGAATCCTTTTAAAGCGCTCAGACGAGTTTCAATACGGATTCAATTAGCTCATTGATTTCCTTAGGCGTTGTCAGAAACCATTCGAGCGAGGCACCTTCCACACGTCTCCCTTTGAGCTCTAGAACACTATGCAGTGCGTTTTGGATGAACCGGGGATGCGCATGTTCATAGAAGCCCAGCAATTCTGGAGGCTCAGGTGTATCTGTATACCACTGCCCAAAACGCTCAACATTACCTCGTCCAATCACGATGGGATAAGCGTCTGTGTCCTTTTTGTACGCTGGGAATGTGTACCAATAAATGCACTCATGAGAAGTTTGAGACGCTTGCTCCTCGTCATAATTTTCAAGCGAACCAAACAATTCAGCCGAAAGACCAACGAGGATTCTGCTTTCGCTCTTGGTGACAGTAAAGAACTTGCGGTTGTCCCGAACCACAATTCCTAGACGTGTTCTTTGTTGTACCCGCGCTTGCTGTTCGGTCTCGTACTTACCAATCAGGTAGTCTTTGTATTCTGGGTACATAGCCCAGATTGCATCAGTCAACTCGCGGAAAGTCAGTGACCGGTTTTGCTCCTGAAGCGCATTGATGGTTTTTTGCCTCAGGCTTGTGGATTCTTTTTCCATAAATTCTCCAAATTTGTACGACACATAGCCACTTCCCATGTCGGGAGTGGATTGAAGCCGTCAGAAAAATCTAAACGGCATCAAGTCTCTGTATCGCCCGCGGCTCTGTCCGCGCAATTCGGAGAACTTGTGGCGTTAGAAATCTAAGTCTGTGATTTCACTAGATCTCAATCGCCACCAAACTGCCCTATTAGGTCAGTAAAGGTAGGAATAGTTTGCCATACCGTTTTAAGAAATTTTCAGATTGCTAAGATTTTTTTGAAGATTTATCTTTGACGGCTGTGACTTCAATAGGTTTCAACTGAAATTGATGAAGCGCATTCGTGAGATTTTTAGGGGGTGCTGGGCTGTGGTAGTGGCCATCCTCGCCCTCCTCACCCCAAGACTTTGTCTCCATCCAATTAGTGTGTTCTTCGACCAACTGAACAAGCTTGTCATGTGGCACCAAGTACCAAGTTTCAGACATAGGGAATGCCATATAAATTTGTTTCCCTTTGTACTTTTTATCGATTGTCAGTCGCCCTTTGAGCTGAACTTTGAGCGTTTGCTCCCCATCGTTGTGATAGGCCAAGAAATCAGCGCCTTGCCAGTCGTCTGCCAACTTGATGCAATTGAAACCGTAGTTGGCCAGTAAGGCGGCAACTTTCTGAAAGTTGAATGCCTCTTTTTGCCGTGCATTCAGCTTTTCATATGCGATTGGAACAAGAGCGAGTGCCTCTGCTTCCCCCGTTTCGTGTCTAACGCCCATAACACTCCTCATGCGGCTTCATCAATGGCTACTTAGGTCAAAACATCTCTGGCCTCAATAAAGCACCTAGAGACTTATAAAACCATCTAAATGTCACTCATAGTGTGCCATACGTACTCAATGGGGTGTTGAGGCATATTTCATACTGCGGGAAGCTAAGGCGCATGAAAAAGCCCAAACGCATGACCGCACGGGAGATTTTTGCCAACAACCTCCGGGTTTATCGACGCATCCGTGAAATCTCTCAAGAAAAACTCGCACTTGATGCTGGAATGAGCAGGAGCTACTTAAGCGGCATCGAACGCAAAGCTCGAAATGTCTCGATTGACAACATGGGCTTGCTGGCCGACGTACTTGGAATTCCATTAAAAGATCTCCTAGATCCAGATTTATTTAACGGCCTAGATAACAGATGAAGAAGGAGGACATCGAATGCCAACGATCGATCCTGCGGTAATAAAGTGTGAAGTTGAAAAAGCTTTTCGAAAACTCGTGATTTCCAAAGATAAAGAAGCTGGAATCAACGGATGCGTAACGTTGATAACAGCAAAGATTCTGACTTTTAATCAACTTACTCCGAATCGCTTCTTGATTAATCAGGAGCAAACATCGAATGAGCTCGATATCTATGAAGCCAAGCTCCAAGAACTTTCTGTATTGATCGACGGATTCAATCAAAGCACCGTAGCTGTCTTAGATGATGTAGATCCAGGCAACATCTTTAGAAAAACACTTGGAATAGTAAAAAACGGAGTGACCTTGGCCCGCAAGCGATTGAGCACGAAAAAGATAGCGCCATCGAAGAAAAAGAATGGACGCCCTCCGAAAAAGCAAACAGCTGATATCGCAAATACTTTGTATGACCAATACCAGTCTTTAACTGGCAAGAAACCAATACACAGCTTCAATATGCGAACAAGAAAAGGATCCGGTCTTTCTCCTTTTTCCGAACTGGTGCAAGATATTTTGACTATAGGGAACTTGCGATCCAGCGCAGCCTATGCGTCCAGAACGGTCTGTCAACGTAAATCCGAGAAAAAATCTAGTGAGAAAACCTCCCATTAATTCGGAAACTTAAATTACTAGTCGCCACAACAAAAGAAAGATTGAATCACCCCCTATGTTCAACATATAGGGGAAGGTCATGCGACCCAATCAACTTCAGAAATCACCACAAGCCCATGCCTATCAGGCACGTTTAGAGTCAGTTCACCCTGACCCGCGAAATCCACGCGTTCATAGCCCGAAACAGATCAAGCAAATCGCTCGAAGCATCCAATCATTTGGATTCAACGTTCCGATCCTGATCGACAAAGAAAGCAAGATTCTTTGTGGTCATGGCCGCTATCTAGCGGCAAAGCAACTCGGTATGCCTGAGGTGCCCATCATTCGACTGGACCACCTCAGCCCAGAACAGGCAAAAGCCTTTGCAATTGCAGATAACCGGCTAACTGAGAACTCCACCTGGGATGAAATTCTGCTTGGAGAGGTGTTTGCCGAACTCAGTGAACTTGAGCTGAATTTCAGTCTTGAGGACACTGGTTTCACCATGGGTGAAATTGATCTCAAGATCGAGGGCTTATCAATCACACCAGAGGTCGATCCTGCTGACACATTTGAAGAGTCCACGGGCCCCGCTGTCACACGTCTTGGAGATATTTGGCAGCTTGGCAAGCATAGGATACTTTGTGGCGACGCCTTGCAAAAATCTTCCTACGAAGCACTAATGCAGGGTGAATTAGGGGCGGCTGTAACAGCGGATTTTCCATTTAATGTGCCAGTAAATGGCCATGTTTCTGGGAATGGAAAAACGAAGCACGCCGAGTTCGCTATGGCATCCGGAGAAATGAACCGTGCTGAGTTCACTCAGTTCCTCAAAACCGTCTTTGAACATCTTGTTGACTACACCCACCCGGGGTCACTGCACTTTCAGTTCATGGATTGGCGGCATCTCACAGAGATATTGAGCGCAGGAGAGTCAACTTACTCAGAACTCAAGAACATATGCGTCTGGGTTAAAGATCGTGGTGGCATGGGCTCCATGTACCGAAGTCAGCACGAATTGATCTTGGTGTTCAAAAACGGGAAAGCCCCTCACCGAAACAACATTGAACTAGGGAAATACGGCAGGTACCGAACCAACGTATGGAGCTATCCCAGTGCAATCACTATGTCTCGTCAAAGTGGTGGGGAAAACGTTCTTGCTATGCATCCGACAGTCAAACCTATCGCGTTGATTGCTGACGCAATTCTCGATTGCACAGAGCGCGGAAACATTGTGATTGACAGCTTCTTAGGGAGTGGCACCACCCTCCTCGCTTGTGAGCGCGTTGGCCGCGTTTGCCGTGGATTGGAGTTAGAGCCTAAGTATGTCGACTTAGCCATACGACGCTGGCAAACCTTAACAGGCGAGAAAGCAATACACGAAGCCTCGGGGCAATCTTTTTCAGCTCGTGAGGCATTGGCATTGGAAGCAACCGAGGAGCACGGCCATGAGTGATTCAAAAGATGACAACCAAAACTATGACGTTGGTTACAAAAAACCACCAATGTCAACCCAATTCAAGAAGGGCCAAAGTGGCAACAAAAATGGACGGCCTAAAGGCTCGCTAAATATGAACACAATTTTGAACAAAGAATTGAACGTCGCCGTATCAGTAACGAGGATGGGAAAGAAGCTGAAGATAAAAAAGAAAGAGCTGATCATTGCTCAACTGACCAATCAGGCGGCAGCGGGAAATATAAAAGCGATCGGAATGGTTTTCAGTGAAGACAGGCAACTTCAAGGTTCTGCAACATCAGCAGCTCCTGCGTTGACGCTCAAACCCACGGACGAAATAGTCCAAAACGCATTCCTTAGTCGTTTCAAGGAAAGTCTTATGGCTGAGATTGCACAGGAGCAAATTACTCGATCCATAGAAACAAAAACATCGCAGGAGAGTCCTCATGAAAATGACTGAAGCTGAATACCTAGAACTACTCAGAACAGATTTTTTGAGCTACCTTCATTGGGCATTCTTCGAGCTCAACCCTGAAGAAAGGCTATTGCTGGCTCCATATATTGAACTCATGGCGTCAAAGCTTGAGGACTGCCGTCTTGGAAAGATCAAACGATTGATCATCAGCTTACCGCCTAGATATCTGAAATCACACTGTGCCTCGATTAGCTTTCCGACCTGGCTACTTGGGCATGCAACTGGTAAAAAAATCATCTGTGCAAGCTATGGTCAAGAGCTGGCAAACAAACTCGCCCTTGACTCGCGCACACTGATGATGAGCCCGATGTATCAAGCGATTTTTCCGACAAGACTTTCTCCTGATAAGCGAGCGATTGATAGTTTTAGAACTACAGCGCAGGGAGAGCGTATGGCGACATCGGTTGGTGGCGCTCTAACGGGGATGGGGGCTGACTTTCTGATCATTGACGACCCCTTAAAGCCTGATGAAGCACTCTCTGATGTACAGCGAAAAAAATGTATTGATTGGTTTGAGAACACGCTTAGAAGTCGACTCAACAGCAAAACTGAAGGGTGCATCATTCTCATCATGCAACGACTTCATCAAAACGACCTCGCGGGTCATCTGATCGAACAAGGAGGTTGGGAAGTCCTATCGTTTTCGGCTATAGCCGAAACAGACGAAATGCATCTCATAGATACCCCACTGATGAAGCATCGTATCTTTTCTCGAAAAGCTGGAGAAGAGCTTCACCCTGAACGTGAAACGAAAGCAATGCTAGAAAAAACACGGGAGGTCATTGGAGCGTACAACTTCTTTAGTCAGTACCAACAAAACCCGATCCCTAAAGAAGGGGTAATGGTCAAAGATGAATGGCTTCAGTACTACGACGAACCACCACTGGCGAGCGAAATTTCGATGGTGATTCAAAGCTGGGATACAGCTGTGAAATCTGGAGCGATGAATGACTTTAGTGTTTGCACCACTTGGGCAGTCACACGAAAGGGGCATTACTACCTAACTCATGTTTATCGAAACAAGCTGCAGTACCCAGAGCTCAGACGGACAGTGATTGATCTTTGCAATCGACACAAACCCCGTCACGTTCTCATTGAAGATAAATCGTCTGGGTCGCAATTGATTCAAGATCTTGAAAAAGAATTGGGTTCAAAAATCAAAGCCTTTGTCCCACTAGCAGGAACTTCAAAGTCCGAACGTTTGAACTTAATTACAGATCTTTTTGAAGCGGGGAAAGTCTTCCTCCCCAAAAAATCTCATTGGCTACATGACTATCGATCTGAGTTAACAAGTTTTCCCGGTGCTAAACATGACGATCAAGTGGACTCAACAACTCAGGCGCTCACTCACCTCAAAAACAGTAATAGTTCACTTGCGGTTTGGGAAAAACTTGGACGAAGAAATGCTTAGATGAAATAGTCGACTTCTGGGAGCTCCGAGTTTTAACGTTAAGGGATAGCCCGGTTAAGGCTGGTAGCAGACTGCCAAGTTAACAAGGCAACCGACAGCAAACGACCCAAAGCCGTCACTGGTCTTTGGGTTTGGAATGTCTGCTTTCATGCTAAGCCAGCAGGTCTTCGAGCAGTTCATTTTTTTCGGTGAACAGAGGAAATCAATTGAGCAATCGCCTCGAATTCCA
>JACCDU010495518.1_pt1 | contig 16640 bp, 16 predicted proteins | sample 7446081 | NCBI WGS metagenome assembly JACCDU01 (sample SAMN15323447, study PRJNA562643) | freshwater metagenome | isolation source: river surface water | place: USA:Blue River Watershed | collected 2017-08-17
AGTCTGCGGATATAGTTGAGAGCTGAAAAAGTAAAAAAACCTCTAGGAGATGGGTGTGTCTGTAACAGTAGAAAATATACAAAATGCGCTTAAAAGCGTTATAGATCCTAATACTGGCAAAGATTTGATTAGCTCAAAATTTGCCAAAAACATCAAAGTTGAGGATGGTGACGTCACCCTAGATGTGGTTTTAACCTATCCAGCTAAGAGTCAAATTGACCTTATTCGTAAGTTGGTTATTAATGCCCTAAGAGAGATTCCTGGCGTAAAAAACGTGAGCGCAAATGTCACGATGAATATTGTTGCGCATGCGGTGCAGCGTGGTGTGAAGTTGTTGCCAAACGTTAAAAACATCATTGCTGTTTCAAGTGGTAAGGGTGGTGTTGGTAAATCAACCACTGCGGTCAACTTGGCGTTAGCGTTGGCAGCCGAAGGCGCCACAGTAGGTATTTTGGATGCGGATATTTACGGCCCAAGCCAGCCAATGATGTTGGGTATTACAGGTCGACCAGAGTCAATAGCTGAAAACACCATAGAGCCAATGGAAGGCCATGGTTTACAAGCCAGTTCTATTGGGTTTTTAATCGATCCAGATAATCCAATGGTTTGGCGTGGTCCAATGGTCACGTCGGCTTTAGAGCAGTTACTTCGCCAAACTAACTGGCGTGATCTTGATTATTTAATTGTTGATATGCCACCTGGTACTGGCGACATTCAACTGACCTTATCTCAAAAAGTGCCTGTAACTGGTGCGGTGATCGTCACAACTCCTCAAGATATTGCGTTATTGGATGCTCGTAAAGGGCTGAAAATGTTTGAAAAGGTCGGTATTCCAATCTTGGGTATTGTTGAGAACATGAGTATTTATGTCTGCCCGAACTGTAATCATCAAGAACATATCTTTGGTGCCGGTGGCGGTCAAAAAATGTGTGATGAGTACCAAGTTGGATTTTTAGGTAGCTTGCCTTTGAATTTATCCATTCGTGAACAGGCCGATTCTGGTCGCCCAACCGTGGTGGCAGACCCTGATGGTGTCATCAGTGGGATCTATAAACAAATAGCGCGCAAGATAGCAATTCAAGTAGCTGAAATGTCCAAAGATATGACCAGCAAGTTCCCAAGTATTGTGGTCCAAAACACCTAATATGAAACTACATCTTGCCGTTGTGATGCGCAAAGAGTTGATTGACAACCCTTGGCAGTCATATCGGTGGGCTTTAGATGAGGTGGTTTTTGATGTTGGGCAGTTTGCACACAAAAGTCCCGACGTAACTATTGCCAACAGAGCTGCGATTTGCATGCGCAAAGATGAGCAGGGCGAGCGTTGGCTGTATACGGGCTTTGAGCTCGAATTATTTAAAGACGAGGCAGAAGGATATTATTTGAATGCCACATCTACAAGACCTGCATGGTTTGTGATGTGGCGTTTAGAAGATCATCCAGATGGACTTGAACCACTTGCTGTGCCACATTTTTTGAGTGTGAGCTACTACGAAGCGGGGCGTTTATTGGACGGTGGTGAAACTGTTGAAAATGTTCCGCTTGATAAAGATACATCTGCTTGGCTTGCTGGGTTTGTTGCTGAGCATTACAAACCTGAACCTAAGAAGCGCGCACGTCCTGTTTCTTTTAAGGGCGCATATCGTCCAAAGGATGAGGCCAACTAATGGCGGGTTTCTTAAATCGCTGGTCAAAGAGAAAAGCTGGTTTGGAGTCTAGCGAGCCATCTAGAGATGATGCTCAGCATGATTCAAAATTGACTCAAACCCCATCAGAGTTGCATGCGTCAGTGAGTGAGCATCAGAGTAGTGATTTAACCTCTGCCCAAGTATCTCAACAAGAACAGATGCCAACCCTTGAAGATGTTCTTAAGTTGACAAAAGATTCTGATTACTCTGCTTACGTGAAACCAGGAATTGATCCTGACGTTCAGCAGGCGGCCCTGCAAAAACTTTTCTCTGATCCAAGATACAACGTGATGGATGGTTTGGATATTTATATTGATGATTATTCAAAGCCAGACCCAATTCCATTGGAAATGTTGAAAAAACTAAATCAATCAGAGCTCTTAGGTCTATTTAAATCTTCCGAAGATGAAGATAAAAAGTCTGATGCTCCAAAAGTCGATCAGGACAACAAGCATCTTCTACCTGATGAAACCCCTAGTGACGCAAATAACACTAATTCTGTAAATTCACTAGAATCAAACAAAACGCAAGAAGAAGTTGGCTCGAATCAGTCGAAACCAGCAGACAGTGCTAGCTAGTAAAGGCAAAAATTAATAAGTGCCATTTAAATGGCTGAAGGTAGAGGATGACAAAGAAGACGCTCGTTTGTAGCTGTAATCAAACCATGCCCCTTGATGTTGCACAAATTGCTAAGGGCATGGGTGTTGAGTCAAAGAATATTTCACTTAGCAATGCATTGTGTCGCCAAGAGATTGGTAATTTTATTGCTGCGACTCAAGGTTCTGATGAAATTGTTTTAGCTTGCACTCAGGAAAAAAAGTTATTTGATGAGTTGGCTGCAGAACAAGAAAAGCCTTTGGTTGCACCAATCAAGTTCGTCAATATCAGAGAAGTTGGCGGTTGGTCGTCTGAGGCAAGAGATGCGATGCCAAAAATTGCAGCCCTCTTAGCTAAAGCTTCTTTGCCTGACCCAGATCCGGTTAACACGGTGAGTTATCAAAGTGGTGGTCGCTTATTAATCGTTGGTCCTGCTGATGTTGCAGTAGATTGGGCAAAACGCTTATCCAAAAATTTAAGTGTTGGGGTGTTATCAACAAGTAACGGCACCTTACCTCAAGATAGAGACTTTCCTGTTTACAGCGGAAAAGTAAAAAGCGTAAAAGGTTTCCTTGGTGCTTTTGAGATTGAGTGGGCTCAGGAAAATCCAATTGATTTGGAATTGTGCACTCGATGTGGCGCCTGCGTTGATGCATGTCCGGAAAATGCCATTAACCTCAGTTATCAAATTGATTTAGATAAATGTAAAAGTCATCGTGCATGTGTCAAGGCATGCTCTTCAATTGGTGCAATTAACTTCGATCGATCCGATGTGCTTAGATCAGAAACTTGGGATCTCATTTTTGATTTGTCAAAAGAGCCACTATTTAAGATGAGTCAACCCCCTCAGGGTTATTTCTCTGCAAAGGGTGATCCTGTTGATCAAGCTATTGCAGCATCTGAGTTGATGACTATGGTGGGTGAGTTTGAAAAACCTAAATTTTTTTCCTACAACGAAAAAATATGCGCACATGGACGTAATGGGCAAGTGGGTTGTACGGCATGTGTAGATGTATGTTCAACAGCAGCTATTGAGTCACAGTTTAGAGATGGCAAAGGGATTGTTAAGGTCAATCCCAACTTGTGTATGGGGTGTGGTGCCTGCGCCACAGTGTGCCCGTCCGGTGCAATGCGCTACAACTATCCGAGTGTTTCATATCAAGGACAGCAAATTAAGTCCATGGTAAAGGCTTATCAAGCAGCGGGCGCGAAGAGTGCGCCAAGTTTGCTGTTGCACAGCAATGAAGCGGGTCAAGAATTAATTCAAGCTGTTGGGCGTTTGGCAGTTACTCAGTCAAATCAATTCAAAGGTTTGCCAGCCCATGTGATTCCATTTGGTCTCCATCACAGCGCGTCAACGGGTATCGATTTTTGGCTAGGTTGTTTGGCTCATGGTTACGGCCAAGTTGCTATTTTGTTGAGTGGTGAGGAAGCGCCAGAATATCAACAAGCATTAATGCAGCAGGTGGACCTTGCTCAGTCAATATTGCATGGCCTTGGGTATGACAAAAATGGCGTTGTCTTATTGCAAGCAGAGGATCCAAAGTCGCTGCAAGCAACTATTGGTGGCTTGATTGTGCGCGCCGCAATTTGTCCAAGCGCCACATTTGCTTTTGCGCTTGAAAAAAGAGAGACGCTTGAGGCTGCGCTTGAACATTTGATGAAACATGCGCCGCATCAAGTAACAGCAGATCAGCCGCTAATGCTTGCTGCAAGCTCTCCAATTGGAGCTGTTAGTGTCAATCAAGATGCATGTACATTGTGTATGTCTTGTGTGGGCGCGTGCCCTGAGAGTGCTCTGCGAGATAACCCAGATATGCCACAGTTGTCCTTCATTGAGCGTAATTGTGTCCAATGTGGTTTATGTGTTGAAACATGCCCAGAAAATGCGTTGACTTTGGTGCCAAGATTACAGGTTACTGAAATCAGAAAGAAGGCAGTTGTTTTGAATGAAACCAAACCATTTCATTGCATCAGTTGTGGCAAGCCATTTGGCACATTAAAAATGGTTGAATTGATGTTAGGTAAATTGTCCTTACATGCAGCATTCTCTGGTGAGGCGATGGAAAGACTAAAAATGTGTAGTGATTGTCGTGTGGTCGATATGATGAATAAACCGAATGATAACGATGTGGTTTGATTAATCAGATGAGTAAAGATATGGATAAAGAAGTAGCCTCACTCAGTTCAAATGGTCTGGAAGAAGACGTTGCTAGGGCCGATTTGTATGGCTTATTGGCAACGCTTTTTTATAAGGCGCCTGATGATGACTTATTGCATCGCATGGCTGCTTCAGCAGCATACGGTGCAGGTTCGGATGCTCCAGAAACGGCGGCGCTAACCCAAGCTTGGGACAATTTGGTGAGCGTTGCATCAGCATCCAATGCTCAAGAATGGGGTCGCGAGTACCAGGATTTATTTATTGGCATAGGCAAGCCTGAAGTATTCCTTTATGGTTCTTACTATCAAACTGGGTTTTTAAATGAAAAACCATTGGTTAGATTGCGAGATGCTTTGCAAGTGCTGGGACTAGAGCCTGCAGAGAACATTACGGAGAGTGAGGATCACATTGCTTCTCTGTGTGAAGTCATGAGATATTTGATTGCAGGTGATGATCTTGCAGTCGCTAATTTAACTCAGCAGAAAAAGTTTTTTGATGAGCACATGCGCTCATGGTTAACTGATTTGTGCGATGCAATAGAAAATCACCCAAGCGCTAATTACTACAAGGCAGTAGGGGCATTGGCTCGAGCTTTCTTTGAAGTAGAAAGCTACGGCATGGACATGGTTGAGTAACACTAGGGAAACCCCTTACCAAAATTCGTGATTGTCTTGTGCAAAGATTTTCAGATAGGTTTATAGTTAATTCATAAATGCAAGTATTACTTTTATAACTTAGTAATAGATTGTTAAGAATTAAAGGAGATAGACATGAGTGAAAAAAATCACAAAGAGTCACGCAGAAAATTCTTTGCTTCCGCGGGTGTTGCTGCTGGTGCAGTCGCTGTTGTTTCTCAAACACCTCTGGGTACTGCGATTGCTGAACAAGCATCAAGTATGGTCGAAGACAGCAAGGGTTACAAAGTTTCCGATCATATCCGTAAGTACTACAAAACTACGCTCGTTTAATTTTTAATTAACGAGCGTTTTTTATTTCTTTTGATTTCAAAAGGGTCTAGCCATGAGTTTGATTCGTAAATCGTCACAGCAAGTCACTGCTGCTTCTCGTCACACTTCACAAATGGTGGGTAGTTTGGCGCGCAGTCTTCAATCAGCGATACCTATGATGGATCGCCGTACATTCCTCAAGCGTTCAGGTGTTGGCGTCGGTATAGGTTTAGCTGCATCTCAATTAACCTTGGTGCAAAAAGCCAAAGCTACACCAGGCGCGAAGCTTGATGGTAAGGGCAAGATTGAGGTCAAGCGCACCGTGTGTACTCACTGTTCAGTCGGTTGTGCAATCGATGCGGTTGTTGAAAATGGGGTTTGGACTCGACAAGAACCAGTTTTTGACTCGCCAATTAATTTAGGTGCGCATTGCGCTAAGGGTGCCGCTATTCGTGAACATGGTCATGGCGAGTTCCGTTTGAAGTACCCAATGAAACTGGTTAATGGCAAGTACGAAAGAATTAGTTGGGATACGGCTCTTGATGAAATCACTGCAAAAATGAAGAGCCTCAAGAAAAAATCGGGCCCTGACTCACTATTCTTTATCGGTTCATCAAAGTACAACAATGAGCAAGCATATTTGTTGCGTAAATTTGTTTCCTTCTTTGGTACCAACAATACTGACCATCAAGCACGTATCTGCCACTCAACAACTGTAGCGGGTGTTGCAAATACATGGGGTTATGGCGCGATGACTAACAGCTATAACGATATGCAGAACTCAAAGGCTGCAATCTATATTGGTTCCAATGCTGCAGAAGCGCACCCTGTATCGATGTTGCATATGCTGCACGCTAAGGAAGCTGGATGCAAAATGATCGTCGTTGATCCACGCTACACTCGTACTGCAGCTAAAGCAGATCAATATGTACGCATTCGTTCTGGTACAGATATCCCATTCTTATTCGGTGTTTTGTATCACATCTTCAAGAATGGTTGGGAAGATAAAAAATACATCAACGACCGTGTTTTTGGCATGGAAGATGTTAAGAAAGATGTGCTCGAAAAATGGACTCCAGCAAAGGTGGAAGAGGCTTGTGGAGTTCCTGAAGCTGAGATGTACAAGGTTGCAAAAACACTTCATGAAAATCGTCCAGGAACAATTGTTTGGTGTATGGGTCAAACACAGCATACGATTGGTAATGCGATGGTTCGTGCCTCATGTATCTTGCAGTTGGCTTTAGGTAACGTTGGTAAGAGTGGTGGCGGAACAAACATTTTCCGTGGGCACGATAACGTTCAGGGTGCTACAGACGTTGGACCAAACCCAGATTCATTGCCTGGTTACTATGGTCTAGCGGCTGGATCATGGAAACACTTTGCTGGTGTATGGGGTGTTGATTATGAGTGGATCAAAGCTCAATACGCTCCTAATATGATGGAAAAGTCAGGAACAACAGTCTCTCGTTGGGTTGATGCTGTTCTTGAAAAGAATGAGCTCATTGACCAAGATAGTAACGTTAAAGGCGTGTTCTTCTGGGGTCATGCGCCGAACTCTCAGACACGTGGTCTTGATATGAAAAAGGCCATGGATAAGTTAGAGCTCTTGGTAGTTGTCGATCCATATCCAAGTGCTACAGCAGCGATGGCTGCGATGCAGGTTGATGGTGCACAGGTTAATAAAGATCGTGCAGTCTACTTACTGCCTGCGGCTACTCAATTTGAAACCAGTGGTTCAGCTACAGCGTCAAATAGATCTATTCAGTGGCGCGAAAAAGTGATTGACCCATTATGGGAGTCAGTGCCCGACCACGTCATCATGCAAGCGATGGCAGATAAACTTGGCTTTGGTAATGAGCTATCAAAGAATTACAAGATGCTCAAGAGCAAGTTCGCTGGCAAAGACTGGAAAGAGCCAGAAGTTGAATCTATCTTGCGTGAAATTAATAAATCTGTATGGACTATCGGTTACTCAGGACATTCCCCTGAGCGCTTAAAGGCTCACATGCGCATGATGCATGTATTTGATGTGAAGACCTTGAAGTCAAAAGGAGGTAAAGATCCTGTAACTGGTTATGACACTACTGGCGACTACTTTGGTTTGCCATGGCCTTGCTACGGTTCACCGGAGATGAAGCACCCTGGCAGTCCTAACCTATATGACACAAGTAAGCATGTGATGGATGGCGGTGGTAATTTCCGTGCAAACTTTGGTGTTGAAAAAGACGGTAAGACTTTGCTTGCCGAGAATGGTTCACATTCCAAGGGTGCAGACATCACAACTGGTTATCCAGAGTTTGATCATGTGCTTGTTAAGAAATTAGGTTGGTGGGGTGAGTTAACTGAGGCTGAGCAAAAAGCAGCTGAGGGTAAAAACTGGAAGACTGACGTGTCAGGTGGATTGATTCGTGTGATTATGAAAAACCATGGTTGTCATCCATTCGGTAACGCTAAAGCCAGGGCAGTGGTTTGGAACTTCCCTGATCCAATTCCTCAACACCGCGAACCTTTGTATGGCACACGCCCTGATTTAGTTGCTAAATATCCAACTCATGATGACAAGAAAGCTTTCTGGCGTATGCCAACGCTCTACAAATCTATTCAACAAAAGAACGTTGAAGATAAGTTGTATGAGAAGTTCCCAATCATCCTAACTTCAGGACGTTTGGTGGAATACGAGGGCGGTGGTGAGGAAACTCGATCTAACCCATGGTTGGCTGAATTACAACAAGACAACTTCGTTGAAATTAATCCTGCGGCCGCTAACAAACGCGGCATCAGAAATGGCGAATATGTTTGGGTTAAGTCCCCAACGGGCGCAAAAATCAAAGTTAAGGCTTTAGTTACTGAGCGCGTGGGGCCGGATACAGCATTCATACCATTCCACTTCTCTGGATGGTGGCAAGGTAAAGATATGCTTGATGCATACCCTAAGGGTGCTGCGCCAATCGTACGTGGTGAGGCTGTGAATACGGCAACCACCTATGGTTACGACAGTGTGACGATGATGCAAGAGACAAAGACAACAATTTGTCAAATTGAAAAGTTCGCTTAATAGAGACTGAATTTAGGAGACGATGATGGCAAGAATGAAATTTATCTGCGATTCAGAGCGCTGTATTGAGTGTAACGGTTGTGTTACAGCGTGCAAGAATGAGCATGAGGTTCCTTGGGGGGTTAACCGCCGCCGTGTTGTGACAATCAATGACGGTCAAATTGGTGCTGAGAAATCAATCTCAGTTGCTTGTATGCATTGCTCGGATGCGCCTTGTATGGCTGTTTGTCCTGTAGATTGTTTCTACAGAACGGATGAAGGTGTTGTGCTTCATGACAAAGACATTTGTATTGGCTGCGGTTATTGCTCATACGCCTGTCCATTCGGAGCACCTCAGTTCCCAGGTACTGGCACGTTTGGTCTGCGCGGCAAAATGGATAAGTGCACATTCTGTGCTGGTGGTCCAGAGAAGAATGGTACACAAGCAGAGTTTGAGAAGTATGGTCGCAACCGTTTGGCTGAAGGCAAATTGCCTGCATGTGCTGAAATGTGTTCTACCAAAGCATTAATTGGCGGTGATGGTGATGTGGTTGCAGATATTTTCCGTAACCGTGTTGTTAAGCGCCAATCAAATGGTAAAGCAGCTGGCGCTAATGTATTCGGTTGGGGCACGGCTTACGGTAAACCACAACAAGCATCAGGAAATAAATCATGATGAAAAAAATCTCATTAATTGCCCTTGCTGCGGCCTCATTCACGTTAGCGGGATGCTCTGAGAAACCTCAGGGCGTTGTTGCTGCAAAGAAAGGTGATGAAAAAGCACATGTAGCTGCTGACAATAACTACGTGGTTAAAGGTTGGACATCGGGTGATGCTGCGAGTTGGGAAAAGCAATTAAAGACGCGCAGTCTTGGTCAAGATGATTACGTGAAATCTAAGTAAGTTCTTGGAGTAATTTAGGAGACAGTATGAGAATTACAATAAAAAACTTACTCGCAAGCTTGGTTCTTTCCTTCGCTGCTTCATTTGCTTTTGCACAGGGCGCAGCCCCTGTTGCAAAAGCTCAAGTTGAATCTGTGAATATCTTGGAGGTCAATAAAGATGTTCAGGCGCAACGTGAAAAAGCTGAAAATCAACCAGCGAATAATCAACCTATTTGGAAGAGCGCTAACTCAGATCAAGCTCACTACGTCAGCATTCCTAATAAAGAGGCCGGCGTTTTAATTCAAAAGTCTGGTCAGCAATGGCGCTTGATCCGTAACGGTGTTATCACTGTCTGGGGTGGTTGGTTGATTGTGATCATGGCGGGATTGATTTTGACAGTCTTTGTTGTAAAGGGAAAAATTAAGCTTCACGAGCCGATGACTGGTCGTTTGATGAAGCGTTTTAGTGGCTTGGAGCGATTCTCACATTGGTTAATGGCTTTTAGCTTTATCGCATTGGCAATCACTGGCTTGTTGATCTTGTTTGGTAAACATTTCTTGTTGCCAATCATGGGTGGCACAGCGTACGGTGCTCTTTTATTGGTTATGAAAAATATTCATAACTTCACCGGACCATTGTTCACAGCAAGCATACTTTTATTTTTCGTTATCTTTGTTAAAGATAATTTGCCAAGTAAAGATGATCTTTATTGGCTTGCTACTTTCGGAGGCTTGCTATCTGGTAAGCACATACCGTCGCACAGATTCAATGCTGGTGAAAAGATTTGGTTCTGGGCTGGTGTGACTATTCTAGGTATGGTTGTATCTGGATCTGGCTGGGTCTTGGATATGATTGTGCCTAACATGGAGTACTGGCGTGGCACTATGCAGCTTGCCAACATTATTCATGGTGTTGCAGCAATATTAATGACAGTGATGGCAATGGGCCATATCTATGTTGGTTCTATCGGCATGGAAGGTGCTCTGCAAGGTATGAAGACAGGTTATGTTGATGAGGCTTGGGGTAAGGAGCATCATGAACTTTGGTACAACGATGTTAAGTCTGGAAAACTATAAAAACCTAAAGCTAAGGAAGAGACAGATATGAAAAAAATATCACTATTACTCGTTACTTTATTAACTTCTGGTTTTGTGATGGCAAAGTTGCCAACACCAACTCCTGAGCAGGCTGCTGCAGCTGATTTGGCTAAAGCTAAGACAGCTCATGGTGATAAGGTGGGGGCTTACAAGTTGTGTTTGGCACAAAATGAGGTTGCGAATAAATATAAGAAGGCAGGTACAGCAGCGCCTGGGGCATGTACTAACCCAGGGCCATTTGTCCCGCCTGCTACTAATTAATTATTATTAGTATGAGATAAATATGTAGCTAAGCCAGCTTAGCTACATTTTCTTTTTAAGCGCATCCATTGGTTAAATTAACTAACGCAGTAGCTCCATTAATCCATGAAGTAGGAGTCATGGATGAGCAGGGTCGTAAAAAAATTGGACATATACCTGGTGAGCGACCCTTAACAATTTACCTGGATAAAAAAGAGTTGGTCACTCTTATGACTATGGGTGGCGCTCCTGAGGCATTGGTATTAGGCTATTTGCGTAACCAGCGCTTGGTTTCTTCAGTGGATGTGATTGAGAGTATTCAAGTTGACTGGGAGACTGAGTCTGCTGCAGTAAAAACAAAGTGCAATACTGTGAATGTTGAAGAAAAGACCAGTCGTAGAGTGGTGACAACCGGATGTGGTCAAGGTACAGTCTTTGGCGGTTTGTTAGACGATATAGACAAGATACATCTTTCTGAGACCGCCAGAATTAACCAGCTAGCCGTCTATGAGATTGTGGATCACATTAGAACTAAACCGTCTATCTATAAACAGGCAGGGTCAGTGCATGCTTGTGCGGTTTTCAAAAACCATGGCGACCATGCTGAGTTATTACATTTTGTTGAAGATGTGGGTCGACATAATGCTGTTGATTCAATTGCGGGTTTGATGTGGTTAGAAGATCAACCTGGTGACAACTTAATTTTCTACACAACTGGCAGATTAACATCAGAAATGGTCATCAAGGGTGCTCAGATGGGCATTCCTTTTTTATTATCGAGATCCGGAGTGACAGCAATGGGTCTTGAAATGGCAAATAAGTTAAATCTAACCTTATTTGGTCGCTGCAGTGGTCAGCACTATCTTATTTATAGTGGTGTTAATCGTTTTGTTGGAAAGGCTGCTGATGTCCATACCGCGTGATTTGATTTCTGGTTTGGTTTTATCTGGTGGACAGGGGAGAAGAATGGGGGGTACAGATAAAGGTCTACAACCTTTTAAAGGTGCCCCTATGGTGATGCACACTATATTGCGTTTAGAGCCACAGGTAGATGTCGTTAAAGTGAATGCCAATCGTAATTTGGCTGCGTATGAATCTCTGGGTGTGGCGGTGATTCCTGATGTTATTGGTGATTTTGCAGGCCCATTGGCGGGCTTTCAGGCAGGACTGGAAAATTGTGAGCACCCCTACCTGGTGACGGTTCCTTGTGATTCACCTAAATTCCCTTTGGACTTGGTTGATCAGCTTTCTCAAGCATTAATCATTCAGGATTTAGATTTAGTGTACGCCGCCACCGTAGAGGATGGCCAGATTCAAACGCATCCGGTTTTTGCATTAATGAAATCATCGGTTATCTCTTCACTCACCCCTTTTTTGACTGGTGGTGGACGAAAAATTGACCAATGGTTTAAGTCCATGAAGACGGCTCACGTTGTATTTGATGATGTGAAATCCTTCGCCAATATCAATACGATAGATGAGTTAAGAGCAATCCAGACTTAAAGTCACTATCCATAGATTCTCCAAAGGCTAAAATGGAGCTCAATTGATAATCAATTGAGCGGCTACTTTTTTAATAAAAATAATCAATGGGGTTTGGTTGAAACGTTTAATCATTCAGCTTTGGCAAACTGCAGCGACAGAACCGGGCGTGGCTGTGACACCATTTCTGGTGGCATCCACAGCAGCTGCCCTTGATATGCACGTTGAGGTGCATATTATTGGTAGAAACGTAGAAATGTTTATCAAAAATAATGAAAGCAGGCACCAGGCTGTTCCCCCAATGAATCGACCTCTATCTGATTTTATTGATGATGCTATGCGTACCGGTGTTAAGTTCTACCCATGTAGTGCAGCGATGCGTGACAGAAATTTGCAGCTTGGTGATTTGATTGATGGTGTTGTAGAAATTATTGGCATGGTCACGATGTTAGATCGCGCCACTCAAGATAACACGACAGTATTAACTTTTTAGGAATCATATGGCTGTAGCAAATCAACAAGAAAAACCACGTTTAACATCTCTGTCTCATGGCGGTGGTTGTGGTTGCAAGATTGCTCCAGGAGTTTTAGCCAACTTATTAAAAACGGCTATTCCATTTGCGGTTCCATCAGAATTATTAGTGGGCACTGAGACAGCAGATGATGCTGCTGTATATAAAATCAATGAGCATCAAGCATTGATTGCCACGACTGATTTTTTTATGCCAATTGTTGATAACCCAAGGCACTTTGGACAAATTGCAGCAACCAATGCAATTTCGGATATCTATGCAATGGGCGGAACACCGTTGATGGCTTTAGCGATTGTTGGTATGCCCATCAACGTATTGCCGCACGAAGATATTGCAGAAATATTGGATGGTGGTCGTGAGGTTTGTGCCAATGCAGGTATTCCAGTGGCTGGTGGGCATTCAATTGACTCGGTTGAGCCAATCTATGGCTTGGCGGTAATTGGGATTATTGATCCTAAGAACCTTAAGAAAAATGCCACAGCTAAAGCGGGCGATGTTTTGGTCTTAGGTAAACCTTTGGGTGTGGGTATTTATTCAGCAGCCCTTAAAAAAGAAAAATTAGATCCAAGTGGCTACGAGCAAATGATTGCGAATACCACCAAGCTCAATACTCCTGGAAAAAGGTTGTCAGCGATTGCTGGTGTACATGCGATGACTGATGTCACAGGATTTGGTTTGCTTGGCCACGCATTGGAAATTTGCAAAGGGTCCAATGTTCAAGGGCATATCAATTACCCTGACTTAAAAATATTACCAGGGGTCAAAGATTTAGCGCAGCAAGGCTTTATCACGGGTGCATCTAATCGTAACTGGGCAAGTTATGGATCAGATGTTGAGCTCTCAAAGAGTTTGACTTCGGTTGATCAAGCTATTTTGACCGATCCCCAAACCAGTGGTGGTTTGTTGGTGGCATGTGATCCGCTAGTGCTAGATCAAGTGTTAAAAATATTTAATGAAGAGGGTTTTGCGGATGCTAAGGTGATCGGTAACTTGGCTGCGAAACCAATTAATCAAGCCTATTTGCGAGTAGTTTAAAAAAACTCAATCAATACATTAGATATGTCAAAATACAAGTTATGACTATTAAATCTGACCGCTGGATCCGCCGCATGTGCGAAGAGCACGACATGATTTCTCCGTTTGAGCCTGGCCAAGTGCGCCAGTCTGCTGATGGACAAAAAATCGTTAGTTATGGCACATCAAGTTATGGCTATGACATTCGTTGTGCAGACGAGTTCAAGATTTTTACTAACATTAATAGCACGATCGTTGACCCTAAGAATTTTGACGACAAATCTTTTGTCGACTTCAAGGGAGATGTGTGCATCATTCCACCGAACTCTTTTGCCTTGGCTAGAACGGTTGAATACTTCAAGATTCCAAGAAGTGTCTTAACAGTTTGTTTGGGTAAGAGTACTTACGCTCGTTGCGGCATCATTGTGAACGTGACGCCTTTTGAGCCAGAGTGGGAAGGTTATGTGACTTTGGAGTTTTCAAACACCACACCATTGCCAGCAAAAATCTATGCTGGTGAGGGCTGTGCTCAGGTCTTATTCTTTGAAAGTGATGAGATCTGTGAGACTTCTTATAAAGATCGCGGTGGCAAATATCAAGGTCAAGTTGGCGTGACACTGCCAAAAACCTAAAAAAGGTCCCAAAATCACTAGAAACCTTATCTAGTATCAGAAGTACCTAAAGCACCTAAATAGGTGCTTTTTTGATGGATTTTCATTCTGATGCCTTATTGAATCATTAAATTAGTTCGTTTAGCGCAACATTTCATGAAATAAATTCAGCGAAATCTTCTATTTATATATATAGTCACGTTTTTAAGAAAAAGACCCTCAAAATAACGAGGTTTAGCTAGGCAGGGAGTCACCATGAAATTTCGCTTTCCAGTAGTCATTATTGACGAGGATTTCCGTACTGAGAACATCTCAGGTTCGGGTGCGCGCGCCCTAGCTGAAGCGATTGAAACTGAGGGTATGGAAGTATTGGGTTTGACCAGTTATGGCGACTTAACTTCTTTTGCCCAACAGGCGGCTCGTGCCTCTTGTTTCATTCTTTCGATTGATGATGAAGAGTTTGGTGCTGGTTCACCAGAAGAGATTGATGTAGCTCTAGAAGGTTTGCGCGCATTTGTGGTTGAAGTGCGTAAACGCAATGAAGAGATTCCAATCTTCTTATATGGTGAGACCAGAACTTCACGACATATTCCTAATGATGTTTTACGTGAGTTGCATGGCTTCATTCACATGAACGAAGATACGCCAGAGTTTGTGGCACGTCACATCATTCGTGAAGCAAAAGTTTATCTAGACTCATTGGCGCCACCATTCTTTAAAGCATTAACTCACTACGCTTCTGATGGCTCTTACTCTTGGCACTGCCCTGGTCACTCAGGGGGCGTAGCTTTCTTAAAGAGTCCTGTGGGCCAGATGTTCCATCAATTCTTTGGTGAGAACATGTTGCGTGCTGACGTGTGTAATGCAGTGGATGAGTTGGGTCAGTTGCTAGACCACACGGGACCAGTAGCGGCCAGTGAGCGTAATGCGGCTCGTATTTTTAATGCCGATCATTTGTTCTTTGTAACAAATGGCACATCAACATCTAACAAAATTGTTTGGCACTCAACGGTAGCCCCAGGAGACATTGTTTTGGTCGACCGTAACTGCCACAAATCTATTTTACATGCCATCATGATGACGGGAGCGATTCCTGTGTTCTTGATGCCAACACGTAATCACTACGGCATTATTGGCCCAATTCCCAAAGAAGAGTTTGATTGGAAGACTATTCAGAAGAAAATTCAGAATAATCCATTCATTACTGACAAAAATGCCAAACCACGTGTATTAACTATTACACAAAGTACTTATGACGGCGTTTTGTATAACGTAGAAATGATCAAAGAGATGTTGGATGGCAAAGTGGATACTTTGCACTTTGATGAGGCTTGGTTGCCGCACGCGACATTCCACGATTTCTACAAAAATATGCACGCGATTGGTAAAGATCGCCCACGCTCAAAAGAGAGTATGGTGTTCTCAACTCAGTCGACTCACAAGTTGTTGGCAGGCTTATCTCAAGCCTCTCAAATCTTGGTGCAAGACTCTGAATCCAATAAATTAGATAACGACTGCTTCAATGAGTCTTATTTGATGCACACATCAACTAGTCCGCAGTACGCGATTATTGCGTCATGCGACGTGGCAGCAGCCATGATGGAGCCGCCAGGTGGTACGGCCTTGGTACACGAGTCGATTGCTGAGTCATTGGATTTCCGTCGCGCTATGCGCAAGGTCGATGAGGAGTGGGGCGCCGACTGGTGGTTCAAGGTTTGGGGTCCGGAGTATCTTGCTGAAGAAGGTATTGGTGAGCGTGAAGACTGGGTATTGCAAGCGGATGAGCGTTGGCATGACTTTGGTAAGTTGGCTAATGGCTTCAATATGTTGGATCCAATCAAAGCCACAGTTATTACCCCTGGTTTAGAAATGGATGGTGACTTTGCTGAGACAGGTATCCCTGCGAGCATTGTGACGAAGTATTTAGCTGAGCATGGTGTGATCGTTGAAAAGACTGGTTTGTATTCATTCTTCATCATGTTCACAATTGGTATTACCAAAGGTCGTTGGAATACATTGGTAACAACTTTGCAGCAGTTCAAGGACGATTACGATAAGAACCAACCTTTGTGGCGTGTTCTGCCTGAGTTTGTGACTAAGCACCCACGCTATGAGCGCATTGGTTTGAAAGATTTGTGCCAACAAATTCACCAGGTATATAAAAAATACGATGTGGCTCGCATGACCACAGAAATGTACTTGTCTGACATGGTGCCAGCAATGAAGCCATCAGACGCTTGGGCAAAGATGGCGCATCGCGATATCGAGCGTGTACAAATTGATGATCTAGAGGGTCGTGTAACAGCCATGTTGGTAACACCATACCCACCAGGCATTCCTTTATTGATTCC
>JACCDU010541113.1_pt1 | contig 16635 bp, 15 predicted proteins | sample 7446081 | NCBI WGS metagenome assembly JACCDU01 (sample SAMN15323447, study PRJNA562643) | freshwater metagenome | isolation source: river surface water | place: USA:Blue River Watershed | collected 2017-08-17
CAAGAGAAAATGCTTCATTCGTATTCAATAAGGAGAAGTCTAGGTCCTCCGAAAAACGATCTAAACCATAGAAAATACGCAATGCTGTACCGCCATAGAATGCGGCATTCTCAAAAAAATCTGTACGTCATAATTCTTCAAGTGTTGAAATGAGCATTTGGAGACTTGACTTTTTAGGTGCATCGGGTAACCATGTTTTCATGATTGAGGTGTCTAGGTTGCGAAGCATAGTGATATCCATTCGGAGGTCCTCTAAAAGGAATAACGTAGTTTGTTTACGGCTGCGTAAATTGATGCCGGCAGTAAGAATGATTTTATCGCAGATGGCTTTTTCAGGTGTCGAAATGAGTGCTGTTTGTTCGTTAGAGATTTGAACATTTTGAATTCCAAATGCATAATAGGGTAAGGAAACCTGTTGAAAAGTGAATCTGCCGAGTGCTGTATGGTACTTTTTTGATGATTGGATACAAACCGAGCTGATTTCAAAAGTTCTTTCTGGAATGAGACCCCAATAAGACAATGCTGTTTCTAGCGTAACGTAACTCGGGCCACGCAGGTGATTGGCGATCAAAAAAGGTGCAGGCGTAGGTAATTCGGTTTGAGGCCCCGGCGCATATAATCCTCTCCGGATTGAAATGAGCTCGCCACTTTTCAGTAATTCACTAATTTTATCATTGGGGCTTTTGTATTCACCAAGAATATCCAATAGCAAGTTTCTGGCTATTGGGACATTGGTGTAAGCTTTGATTTTTTTAGTGAAGTTCAAAATGTCATATTTATATACAAAAATCGGAAAAAATCCGATTATGTACAATAAAAATTACATGTTATTTATTTTGAATTTCATTCCAAACATTTTCCCAAAGCTCTTGTTTCAATTTAAAACCAACACACATGCGCAATAGCGGTTATGTATTCACGCCTTATCAAGCGCCAGAGCAGTCTGATTTTGAGCGTTTGTTTGAGATTTTTTCGGAGCTGATTGTGCATACTTCGGGGGATGTCGATGAGGCGCTGGAGTGGTTGGAGGTGCTGGACAAAGAATATGGCCTGACCAATGAAAATTACACGATGGAGGATTTCATCGAGGATTTGAAAAAGAAGGGTTACCTGCGCGAGGAGATTTTGCCTGATGGCCAAGGGCAGTTAAGTGTGACAGCCAAAACCGAACGGATATTGCGCAAGAATGCCATGGAGCAAATTTTTGGCAATATCAGAAAGAATGGGCGAGGGCAGCACAAGTCTAAAAAAAGCGGCCAAGGCGATGAAGCAACCGGAGAGTTTAGGGATTTTCAGTTTGGCGATGCGCTAGAGCATATTTCCATTACCGAGAGCTTGAAAAATGCCCAGATCAACCATGGTGTTGGCGATTTCAGGCTTACCGAACAAGATTTAGTGGTGCAAGACACGCATCATCAGGCCCAAATGAGTACGGTGCTCATGATCGATATCAGTCATAGCATGATTTTGTATGGCGAAGACCGCATCACGCCGGCTAAAAAGGTAGCCATGGCACTTGCTGAACTCATTACCACTACTTATCCGAAAGACACCCTAGACGTGATTGTTTTTGGCAATGACGCTTGGCCAATCAGCATCAAAGACTTACCTTATTTGAATGTTGGGCCGTATCATACCAACACGGTTGCCGGGCTTGAATTGGCAATGGATATCTTGCGCAGAAAACGCAACACCAACAAACAAATTTTCATGATCACCGATGGCAAGCCAAGTTGTTTGCGCTTACCCGATGGTCAATACTACAAGAATAGCAATGGCCTTGATCAATATATTGTAGATAAATGCTACAACATGGCGGCTCAAGCGCGCAAACTACACATTCCGATCACCACTTTTATGATTGCCCAAGACCCATACTTACAGCACTTCGTAGACGAATTCACGAAGTCCAACAAGGGTAAAGCTTTTTACACGGGCTTGAAGGGCCTCGGCGAAATGATTTTTCACGACTACGAAACCAATCGTAAAAAACGCATGAATTGATATGATAGACACAACGATAAATACACTTGGCGCTTTAAAAGCAGCGGGCTACACCTCTAAAAGCATCAAAACAGAACTTCGAGACAACCTCATTGCTGCCTTGAAGTCAGGGAAGAAAACTTTCCCAGATATGCACGGCTATGAACACACCGTGATTCCGCAGCTCGAGCGTGCTATTTTGTCCAAACACAACATCAATTTGCTCGGTTTGCGTGGGCAGGGCAAGACCCGCATTGCGCGTCTCATGATTCATTTATTAGACGAATACATACCGGTAGTGGCGGCCAGTGAAATCAACGATGATCCATTGGCTCCGATTAGCCGTTATGCCAAGGACCTCATTGCCGAGCACCAAGACCAAACGCCGATCACTTGGTTGCACCGCTCTGAGCGCTTTTTTGAAAAACTCGCTACACCAGATGTTACAGTGGCTGACCTCATTGGCGATATCGACCCGATCAAAGCAGCCAATCTTAAACTCAACTACGCCGATGAACGCGTTTTGCATTTCGGCATGATTCCGCGTGCGCACCGTTGTTTGTTTATCATCAATGAATTGCCCGATCTTCAGGCGCGCATTCAGGTGGCGCTCTTTAATATCTTAGAAGAAGGAGACATCCAGATCAGGGGCTTCAAGTTGCGCTTGCCACTCGACCTACAATTTATTTTCACGGCTAACCCTGAAGACTACACCAATCGTGGCAGCATCGTGACGCCACTCAAGGACCGCATTGGGTCTCAGATTTTAACGCATTATGCCGCTGACGTCAATACCGCCAAGCAAATCACGGCTCAAGAAGCCCAAAAACTAGATACGCGCATCTGTGAGGTGCACGTGCCCGAATTAGCCAAAGATATCTTGGAGCAAATTGCTTTTGAAGCGCGCAACAGCGAATACATCGATGCCAAAAGTGGCGTGAGCGCGCGCATGAGCATCACCGCCTATGAAAACCTAATTAGTACTGCTGAGCGTAGGGCTTTGCTCAATCATGAACACCGCACTACCGTGCGCTTCAGTGACCTCATGGGTATGATTCCTTCGATTACTGGAAAAGTTGAGTTGGTGTATGAAGGCGAGCAAGAAGGTTCTTCGTTTGTCGCTAATCACCTCATTTCAGAAGCTACCAAAACGCTCTTTTTGAACTACTTCCCTAAAATTGAGAAGTTACAAAAAGCTGACCAAGAAACACCTTATGACGGGGTTGTAGCATGGTTTACCCAAGCTGAAGCCCTCGAACTCCAAGACGAAGCCGATGAGCCAACTTACTTACGCACTCTAAATGCCATTGAACCTTTAAAAGCACTAATTGCGCGTTATCAGCCGCATGTCGCCGAACAAGACATTCCGTTCTTGATGGAATTCATCTTGTGGGCTCTTGTAGAATTCAAGCGTTTATCTAAGCAAAAAACTGCAAGCGGTATGTCTTTCAATGACTTATATGATAGCTTATTGAAAGGATTATAAGTGCCTGAATAGTTTTGTATTTTTGCCGTCAAATTTAGATGATGAGTGGAATAAAAATAGAAGATTTTTCTTATCTATTACCAGACGAGCGTATAGCACGTTTTCCGACTACGCCGCGTCACAATAGCAAGTTATTAGTTTATCAAAACGGCGCTATCACAGAGGATCGCTACATCAACCTTGCTTCGCATTTACCCACTCAAGCTTTATTACTGCTCAATAACAGTAAAGTCATTGAAGCGCGACTTATTTTTCAGAAACACACCGGTGGCAAAGTGGAAGTCTTTTGCCTAGAGCACGATGCCATTTATGGCGATGTCAGTAGCGCTATGCAGCAAAAAGGAAGCGTCTATTGGTGGTGTCAGATTGGTGGTGTCAAGAAATGGAAAGCGGGCCCAATTGAGCTTGAGTTTGAGACTGCAGGCGAAAAACATACTTTAACCGCTGAGCAAATTCAGCGATCTGTTGCCGGTTTTAAAATTCGTTTTTCATGGACTGCTCCTGAACTGACTTTTGCTGAAATCTTGCACATCGTTGGTAAAATTCCATTACCGCCTTATCTAAATCGCGAGGCAGAAGAGAGTGACAAAACTAATTACCAGACCGTTTATGCAAAAGAGGAGGGCTCTGTAGCAGCGCCAACCGCTGGCCTTCACCTCACCGAAACTGTATTTGAACAACTCGCTGCCAAAGAAATCCATACAGCAACACTCACACTACACGTGGGTGCAGGTACTTTTAAACCGATTAAGACCGAAACAGTCGAAGAACATGACATGCACGCCGAGTTCATTGAGGTGCGTCAAGAACTTCTCGAAGTCTTACTTCGAAACCCAGGACAAACAAAAATAGCCGTGGGTACGACCTCATTGCGTACTTTGGAAAGTATTTATTGGATGGGAGTGAAGCTCATCGAAAATCCAAAACTCACACTTAAAGATATCGAACTGCAGCAATGGGAGGCCTACACCTTGCCCCAAGATGTCCCTTTCCCGGACGCCATTCAAGCAGTGCTCGAGCAGCTCAAACACGAAAAATCCGATCAATTTTTGACCAAAACCAGCTTAATGATCAAGCCAGGTTATCGCATTCGCAGTGTAGATGCCATACTCACCAACTTCCACCAACCGCGCTCCACCTTGCTGCTGCTCATTCATGCATTTGTTGGCTCAGCCTGGAAAGATATCTATGATTACGCCCTTTCCAACGATTACCGCTTCTTGAGCTACGGCGACGGGAGTTTATTGTGGTTGGATAAATAAATCCCAACACAAATGTGCTGGGTTCTTTTTGTGACCCCGGAGGGTCGAGAAATCTAACTTTTATGAGGATTTGGAGGGGGTGGAGGAGTGGGAGTAATCAACGAAGTATAAAATTTGCTTTTGGTGCATTATTGGTGTACATTTGCACCATAACATTTTTGATATGAGAAGACAAAGCATCTCTTTTACAGAACCAAATGATGAATGGCTGAAGAGTCAAATTGACAATAAAGAATATTCAAGTAAAAGTGAATTGGTCAATGACTTGATTCGTCAGGCCAGAAATCAGCAACAGCAAATTGATCTCATTCGAATGAAATTAGACCGAGCTGAAAAATCAGGCTTTACGACTGATTCTAAATCAGAAATCTTGAAGCAAGCCAAAAGTTTGCTAAATGGCTAATTACAAATTAAGCAATGTTGCCAAAGAAGATTTAATCCGAATTCATCGATTCGGCGTGCAACAATTTGGAGTCAATCAAGCTGACAAATACTTTGATGCTTTCTTTGTGCATTTTGACTTGATTGCAAAAAATCCGCTTTCTTTTGAATCTGTTGATTTTATTAAGCCAGGATATAGACGCTGTATTTGTGGTGTAGACAGTATTTTCTTCAAATTAAATGAAGATTACGTCGAAATAATGACAATTATTGGGAGACAAGAACTTAGTTCATTGTAATGATATTTTTGCTTGTGACCCCGGAGGGATTACGCTGACGCGTGTTCCCAATTTTTGGTTCAATCCAAGCATAGAACCCAAACTGCTTGCGCAGTTCTCGTCTTTTTTGTTTGATCCGCAAATCAAAATAAATTTTGCTTGCTCCTAAAAACAAAAAACCCGGCACTTTCGTGCTGGGTTCTTTTTGTGACCTCAAGGGTCGAAAAATCTAACTTTTATGAGGATTTGGAGGGGGGTGGGGATTGGGTTGATTAATCTGACGGTGAATTTTCAAACTTCATCTTTTCAACCAAATCTTTGAAATACCTAGCACTCCAAATGGATAGCATATTTTCGTCTTTGAGGAATCGAACGACATCATCTTTGATATTTGTAAAGGATACCGATTCAATTTTGTGATTTATTAATTCAAGGATCTGTTCGTTAGTGATGATTTCTGCACTCCAGTCTCTGGTGTCTTGAGCTCTGCGTAAGAAATGAGCTGCATCCAACGGAATACCTTTCTTTATGTACCACTCAAGGTCATACCAATCACGACCTTTTACTCGATTATTCCATTTGCGATAAAGAAGTGCATGCAATTTTCCTGCGAACAAACTAGGGAGTTTGAAACACCGCACATAAAAGGAAAATGGGCGAATCAATAGCTTTTCTTCTGTTTGAAAGCCTAATGGTGGATTCCGATCCACTTCAATTTTTATTTTGATGGGCTTATTAGATTTAACTCCTGTTTGCTTCAAAATATCTTCAAGTACCAATTCTTTCCAAATTGTTTCTGTTTTCAAAAAAGCCGACTCAATTGCTGAACGTTTTGCTTTTTCCTTTTCGTTGATCCGAACCTTAATTCCTAAGGCGTCAAATTCAGTAAGAATTGCTGAAAAATAAGGCTCTAGTGTAAAACCTTCATCTGCTTTCATAAGTGAAAAATCTAAGTCTTCAGAAAACCGATCTAGCCCGTAGAAAATACGAAGTGCTGTTCCACCATAAAATGCTGCTTTTTCAAAAAAATCAGTTCGAGACAAGGCTGCCAAGGTGATTTCCTGCATAATTTCCCGCAGTGCATCCAAAATCTCATCTTCATTTTTGGGCTTATATTCGGCAATCCATTCTTTAATCATAGTTCCTTGATAGTTGAAATGAGCATTTTTATACTATTTTTTTTCGGAGCGTCTTCAAGCCAAGTGCTCATCATTTCCAGATTTAATGTCCGTAATAACTGTTCATCTATACGAAGATCCTCTAATAAAAAGGCTCGGGTTTGTTTGATGCTCCTGAGATTAATCATTGGTGTGAGTACGATTTTATCACAAATGGCCTTTTCGGTCGAAGCAAGAAGTACGAGTTGATTTTTTGACAATTCTACACATTTAATACCAAATGAGTAATATGGTGAAGGAAGATGTTGATAACCAAATCTTCCAATTGATGTCTTGATTTTTTTAGTTGTTTTGATCGTAACAGAACTTATTTCATACGTTCGTTCGGGAATAGCACCCCAATAGGATAAGGCCGCTTCTAAAGATACATAGCTTGGGCCATGGAGATGATTAGCGATAAGAAAAGATGTAGGTATCGTTATTCCCGTCTCTGGACCTGGCACATATAATCCCCTTCTTAACGAAACAAGTTCACCATTCTGGATCAATTCGCTAATTTTATCATTTGGGCGTTTGTATTCACTGAGGACTTCCAGAAGGACATGCCTCGAGATCGGCGCATTGCTATACTCTTTTATAAGTCTTGAAAAGTCCAAGTTGTTATATTTTTATACAATAATCGGTTTTTTTCCGATTATATGCAATTATTTTGACATTTATTTACAAGAAAACGCTTCATATCCAATCGAAACCAAGAAATTCAATAGACTGAATGATGGGTGAAATTCATATAATAAAGGTGAAAACACTTAAAATAAATCTCAATAAGTGAAAAATACTTAATTACTAACTGACGAAAGTTCTAACTTTTCATTTCCCCTATCAAACTCAATATGACAAAGGGATTACGCTGACGCGTGTTCCCAATTTTTGGTTCAATCCAAGCATAGAACCCAAACTGCTGGCGCAGTTCTCGTCTTTTTTGTTTTATCCGCAAATCAAAATAAATTTTGCTTGCTCCTAAAAACAAAAAACCCGGCACTTTCGTGCTGGGTTTTTCGCTTGTGACCCCGGAGGGTCGAGAAATCTAACTTTTATGAGGACTTGGATTTATTAAAATTATCTAAAATGTGTGATTGATGAAAAAATGTTTTTACATTTGTTAGTAAATACTAACTAACTTGTCAACATTCAATTATTTCTTGCTTTACAGCTATTATCAAGACGACAATTTTTTACAAAATAAATGTTCCACTTATGAAATTAGTGTTATTTAATTCGATGTTGCTACTTTTTTGTAGTGCAAATACATATGGTCAAGTTTGGACCTTAAATCAATGTGTAGATAGTGCCTACGTAAACAATTCGAAAATTTCCTTGGCGCTAAATACGCATAAAATATCAAGTTTAAAGTATGATGAAGCACGGTCTCAACGATTGCCTAAAATAAGCATCAACGGAGAATATAAATATTTTATTGAACTACCTTATCAATTATTGCCATTATCCGTTTTTGGAGGGCCTGAGGGTCAATTCAAAGAAGCTCAATTCGGTGTTCCACACAATTTATCTGCTAATGCACTACTCCAGGTACCGATTTACTCTTCAGAACTAAATGGAAGTATTCAAAAGTTGGAAACCTCAAGAAAAATTCTAGAGATAGAAGTTCAGAAAACATATGACCAAATTTATTTTGAAATAGCTATCATATATAGAAACGCACAGCTGATCCATAATCAAATGCTCTTTTTTGATACGATTATTTCCAATACTCAAAGAGTGAAAAAGAATTTGGAATTATTGGCAAGTCAAAAAATGGCAAATCAGAATGATGTGAAGAAGTTAGAATTGAAACTTTCAGCTTTACACTCCTATCAAACTACGTTATCACTTAACCTTCAGCAAATTTATAATGCACTTCAATTGCTGACCGGATGTTCAACAAACTTTGAGGTGGAGAAGGAAATGTTAATAATTGAGGTGCAGCAATATGACGTCAAAAGTAATACTGATTTAGCTCTTATAGAATTACAAAAAGAGTTAGTTGAAATTGATTTGAATACTTTAACCAAATCAAAATACTTCCCAGAAATAGGATTCATGGCTACGTATGGCATGCAAGGATTTGGATATGATCAAAGTCCAAACCAGTTTTTAAATTTCTATCCTTTAGGCTATACGGGTATTAAACTTTCCTATCCCATTTTTAATGGCACAGTGACCAATAAAAAAATAGCTCAAAAGAATTTAGAACTCAAAAATTTAGAAATCAAGGAGGATTTTACCAGTCAAGCGTTGCGCATCGAAATCGAAAATGCCATTCTGCGTATAGAGAATGATTATCAAAAAGTTACCCTTTGTAAAAATCAAGTGGCACTAGCAAAGTCAATTTATGAACAGGAGGAGAAAAAAAACCAACAAGGACTCATTTCTTTGAATGACTTATTTTGGGCTCAGAATGAACTAATAGGGCAACAGCAAAACTATCTCCAAAGTATAGCAGATTTATTAAAAGCAGACCTTGAACTTAAAAAAATAACAAATAACCTCTCAAATTGAACAACATGAAACGATTTTACAACATAGCAATCCTTTTTGGCTTATTTGCCATCGTGATTATCCAGTTGGTTCAAAATAAGAAGAACGCAGAAAACAGGGTGTATCGTTACGATAAACAAGCTCCGGTCCATGTGTTTGGAGAGGTCTTAGGTAGAAAGTATTCTAAGAATAACAGTTCGTATAGCGGGATGTTTGAGTCAATGAGAGAAGTTAAAGTAAGTGCAGATTTTCAAGGTAGGATCATTGAGATTCTTGTTGAAGAAGGACAAAAAGTACACAAAGGACAAGCTTTACTCAAATTAGATGCTCAAATGCTTCATTTGCAACTTAAGGTGCTGGAATCTAAATTAATTGGTTTAAGAAAGGATGAATCGAGATATCAGGCGTTGGCAAATGATGATGCGGTTCCGGGGATCAATCTGGAAAAAACTCAAAATTTAATTTTAACCGCAGAGGCTGAAAAGAAAACCATTCTAGAGCAGATTAAAAATGCTGTGGTTCGAGCGCCATTTGATGGTCTTGTCTCCCTGAAACTTTGTGAACTTGGAGGATTTGCTTCACCGGCAGTCCCGTTGTTTGAATTAATAAATACGACGCATCTAAAATTTGTAATTTATATTCCGGAGTATGATCTTCCTTTGTTTACAATAGACCAAACTTACCATTTAGTGGCTGGTCCAGACCAAGAGAACTTTGCGGCAAAATTGCTCCAAGTTAGCAGTAAAGGAGGCAACGGAAATAGTTTTAAGGTTGAATTTTATTTAGATAAATCAGTTGGTCTAAAACCAAAAATGAATGGTTTATTAACTATTGAAGCAAAAAAAGAGGCAGCCCGGATTCAACGAGGGTTTTCCATCTCGTCAAAAGCAATTATTGGGTCAGAATCTAAACCAGAAATTTATCTGGTTTCAAGGGGTAAAGCACGTAGAATTCCGATTAAAATACTATCTAGGAATGGCGAATATTTAATTGTTGATGGCCAACTTAAGCATGGTGATACAATTGTCAATGGAGGTTTTATCAATCTATTTGATAATGCAAATGTGGTTATTAATCAATAAGTTAACGTCATGAATCTTACTGAAATTTCAATCAAAAGACCTTCTCTGATTCTTGTAATTTTTAGCTTGTTTATCCTTTTAGGTTACATAGGCTATAAAAACTTGAGTTATGAATTGATGCCAGATTTTAATCAACCTGTGGTGGTCATTAAAACAATTTACCCCGGAGCTGAGCCACGAGAGGTTGAAAATTCTGTATCTCGAAAAATAGAAGATGCACTGTCAAACCTCGAAGGAGTAGATTATTTGGTGACCAAATCTTTGCCCAATGCATCCGTGATTATTGCCAATTTAGAATACGGTACCGATTTAGATAAAACCATGCAAAATGCACAACGCTATATCGACAATATTAGCAAGGAGTTACCCGCTGATATTTTAAGCCCAGTGATGAGTAAGGTATCTCCTAACGACTTGCCAATTATGTCCATTAGTGCAACTAGTAATCAGTTGTCTACTGAATTTTACCAAAAAATGAAGGATGAATACTTGCCCCAAATTCAGCAAATTAAAGGAGTGGCTGAGTTGACTTTGTTGGGAGGTGAAGAAAGAGAAATTCAAGTGTTAGTTGATGAAAATAAATTGGCATATTATCAGATTTCGTTACAACAAATTATTGAAGCCATGAACAGGTCTGGTTTTGATATTCCTGCGGGTAAAATCGAAACAGTGAGCCAAAGTAATTCTGTGAAAATAATCTCAAAATATAATGCAGTATCTGATATTGAACAAATTCAGGTGGCAATTTACCCTCCAAATACATCGATTTATATCAAGGACTTAGCTGTTGTTAAGGATGGAATCAAGGAAATCAGCTCTGTCAGTAGATACAATGGAAATAATGGGATAGGTATACTTCTCAAAAAACAAGGGGATGCCAATGCTGTTGATGTTTCTACCAAAGTAAAAGAAAAATTACAATGGATTGAAAAGCAAAACAAGTCTGATAAAGTCAAATTTATTATTGCCGACGACAGCACAGAAAATACGATTGCAGCCGTAGACTCAGTAGTTTTTGATTTAATTATTGCAGTGCTTTTGGTATCACTTGTCATGTTGCTTTTTTTAAGGAGTTTTAGGAATTCTCTTATCGTATTGATTGCAATCCCGACTTCCTTAGTAACCGCTTTTGCCGTGATGTGGCTACTTGGATACACCTTAAATTTGATGACACTTTTAGCGATGTCGCTCATCATTGGAATTTTAGTGGATGATGCGACGGTTGTTTTAGAAAATATTCAGCGTCACTTAGATATGGGCAAGGACAAACGAGTTGCCGCAATGGATGGGCGCATGGAAATTGGATTTTCTGCCTTGTCAATAACCTTAGTTGACGTAGTGGTGTTTCTACCGATACTCTTTTTACAAGTATTTGTTGCTGATATGCTCAAGCAATTCTCGGTAGTGGTCATTACATCGACGCTTACTAGTTTGTTTGTGGGTTTTACACTTACTCCTTGGATGGCATCTAGAATTGGAAAATCAGAAGAAATAAAGCCGACGAATTATTTCAATAGATTCTTGATTTGGTTTGAATTTCAGTTAAATAAATTCACCAATAACTACGGAAAACAACTTAAATGGGTACTCAATCACAAACTGATCTTTACAGGCATCCTAGTACTGCTTTTTGTACTCACTGGCCTGATGTTGAAGCAAAATATTATAGGAAAAGAATTGATTGCAACAGGTGACCAAGGGAAATTCCGTCTCACATTAGAGTATGATAAAACGACCTCACTAAAAAATAACAATACTAAGTCATACCAAATAGAACAATTTCTTTTACATCAGCCAGATATAGCCAATGTTTTTAGTAATGTAGGAGGCCCTAGTACAGGAATCGGTAGTTTAGGAATGGGTTCGGCAAATATTACCGAGTTTACAATTCAATTGAAGCCCAAAGAGCATAGAAATTTTCAGGAAACAGAAGTTTACATGAAAGACCTCAGAATTGCACTACAAAAACAGTTCGCAGGTATTAATTTTTCGATGGCTAGTTTAGGATTAATTCCTCGTTCAGCACCAATAGAACTCACCATTAGTGGGCCAAATTTTGATGAGGTGCTTTTTGAATCAAAAAGATTAATGAATGCCATTAAAGATGTTGCTGGGGCTGATAATGTCCAATTATCGGTGCAAAATGGTGCTCCTGAATTTAGCGTAATTCCAAATGCCGTTTTGATGCAAAAATACGGTCTAACTGCAGCGTATGTCGGCCTGCAGATAAGAACTGCACTTACCGGAAATAATGATGCCGTATTATCTCAAAATGGAACAGAATTTGGCATAAGAATTCTATATGATCAAAATAGTCGTAAAAGTATAGATGACTTAAAAAAGATGACCATTATCAATCCAAAAGGGATACCCATTCAGCTACATCAATTTGCAAAAGTTGTTCAAGAGCAAGCTCCTTCGCAATTGGAAAGAAAAGATAGGCAACCAGCCGTTACCATTACTGCAGATGCTTTAGGTCGCCCGTCGGGTAGTGTGGCTGATGAAGTTCTTGTTTATATTCAAAAAAATCCTTTAGCTTCTGGTTTGCAAATGACCTGGGGAAGTGATATCAAAAGACAAAATGATAGTTTCGGAGCACTCGGATCTGTGTTAGTCATTTCCTTTATTCTCATCTATTTGATCATGGTGGCACTTTATGACAGTTTTATTTATCCTTTTGTTGTTCTATTTTCAATTCCTGTTGCGGTAATTGGTGCTTTTTTAGCACTGAATTTATCCAATAGTCACCTAAGTCTTTTTGCTTTACTTGGGATGATCATGCTGATGGGCTTGGTAGTTAAGAACGCGATATTAATTGTAGATTTTGCCAATCAACTTAAAGAAAAAGGCATGCACTACAAAGACGCATTGATTGAGGCCGGAAAAGGACGAATGCGCCCCATATTAATGACAAGTATTGCTATGATTGTTGGCATGCTTCCGATAGCATTGGCTCAAGGGACAGCAAGTGAATGGAAAAATGGCTTGGCATGGGTAATTATTGGTGGCGTTACCTCATCACTTATATTAACGGTGTACTTGGTACCAGTTGTTTATGATCTAGTAGATAGTCTAAAAGCTCGCTTTGGAATAAAATAATAATAGGTTAAAAAGTCAGCGAATAAATTCTCTAGTGTACCTTTGTTGTTATGGAATACACTCCCAGACAAATAGAAATTATTCACGCTGCAACAGAGCTCATGAACCAAGGAGGGATTCAGCTGCTCACAACTAAAGCATTAGCTGAAAAAATGGGGTTTAGTGAGCCTGCAATTTATCGACATTTCAAAACTAAAACTGAAATTCTATTTTCGGTTTTAGATTATTTTGGAATGGGGTTGAAATCTAAAATGAGTGAACTTGTTCAAAATAATAGTGTTGGAATTGAAAAACTAAAGCAAGTTATCGATTTTCAATTCGAACACTTTTCTAAACAACCAGCCATTGTGATGGTCATTTTTGCCGAAACGAGTTTCCAGTACGAGGAGAAATTATCAATTACTGTACACAATATTCTAAAAAATAAAAAAGAACGCGTCATTACCATCATTCAGCAAGGTCAAAAAGATGGCTCCATTCGATCAGATATTGATGCGACCCAATTGGCTTCGGTATTTATGGGGAGCATGCGATTTACGATTCTTCAGTGGCGCTTGAATCAATACGCAACAGACCTAAGAAACGAAGGAGGTTTATTATGGGAAACTCTTGAAAAACTTCTTGCGTATGATCCAAAAAGCGTAGCAATCAATCAATAACTCACTAACGCATTCATTTTTTCCTTTTGTGGACTTAAGTAACATGAGTCACTTTATTTTCCAATCAAATACTTCACCTTAGTAGAAGTATTTTAAAAGATAACAAATGAAAAAGTTAGTTTTGAATTTTGCTGTGGGGATAATCCTATTTTCTTTTTGTTCAAAAGATGAGGTGCTAGTCCCGTTAAGTGACCAAGAAAAGTCTGATTTGATTTTTTTACGAGAAGAGGAAAAATTAGCTAGAGATGTCTACCATCATTCTTTTGTGAAATATGGACAGAGTACTTTTAATAATATTTCAGGCTCTGAGCAAGCACATATGACTAGTGTATTAACACTTTTTGAAAAATACAACTTGTCTGACCCAGTAACAAATAATGATTACGGTGTTTTTGTGAGTCAAGATCTACAGCAGCTATATAATACTTTGGTTGCAAAATCAGATAGCTCTCTAACTGATGCACTCGAAGTTGGTGCGCTCATTGAAGATTTGGATTTACATGATATTGATCAATTCAAAGCGCATACAACGAAGGTTGATTTAATCGAAGTCTATGAGAAATTAAGTTGTGGTTCTAGAAATCATTTACGCAGTTTTGTTGGTCAGTTAGGATCTTATCAACCATTGTACATTAATCAGTCACAATACGACTTAATTATTGGGGCAAACAATGAGCAGTGCGGTTTTTAGTTGCCTTTTTTTACTTGTGACCCCGGAGGGTCGAGAAATCTAACTTTTATGAGGACTTGGAGGGGGTGAGGGAGTTTCCTCTAAATACTAATCATTGAAAATGTCATTCAGGAGTTCTAATAACTCTTGCTTGACTTTTTCATAAGATTGTTCTATTCCTCCTGGAATTTGGTGGGCTAAACTATTTTGCCATCCAGCTTTCACTTGTTTGTCATTGCCTTCATTGATCATATGGTGAATTCCCTCAAATTCTAAATTTTTAAATTTCATTTTGATATGAAAAGCTTCCTTTATTTCTTTCCAGTCAATTGCTGTCTGATTATTTGCTAAGTACCAGATGTCATAAAAGTCACGTGGAGCTGTATATGAACGTTGTATAAGCGCCCGTAGTTTTTCAGCAAGTACTTCACGTAGTGAATAGCAAGGGATGGTTAAGGGTGAAGCCGAAAGTGCATCAGAATAGGGGTGAAAAACTTCTCTTTCTTCCGTTGGAAAAACCATTAATTCGTAAAGTATGATTTCAATTTTAATACTGGTGCTCCAGCGATCTGGAGTTGGTGGCGCTTGATTGGATGAATGGTCTGCACCCCAAAATTTAACGATTGCCTTGTATCCGGTTAATTGATCATTGAAGCGTAGCTCCGTAATTTCTTGAATGAACAAAGGAACTTCTGTTCGGCTCGTTATCCGGTCTGTTATTTGTTTCAATAATTTACGGTCCAGCACTAAAGCTGGGTTGATTGAAGTAAAGTCGAGGTCTTCAGAAAAACGATATTCTTGAAAATAGCATTTTCTTAAGCAGGTTCCGCCTTTGAACACCAAACTGTCATGACATTCCGTAACGGAAAATATAGCATCAATAAAATGACCCAGGACCCAATCTTTATCGATTGTTGATTTAGGAACTTGCTGCATTTCTGCCTTTTGTTCTATTTCCCTTTTTCTAATCATTAATACTGTTTGTTACAAATTTGAAGTATTTCAGCCTCCGTAATATTCAAACGTAGTTTCCATTTGTTATTGAAAACACCTTCGCTTGGGCCGAAAGGATCCATTAAGACATAACGAGGATTCACCTTGGCTTGGGCAAATTTTAAGAAGCGTGAAAGATTCTTTTTTTGCAATAATTCTCCAAGAAAGGCCATTCTTTTAATAACTGATAAGTTGTTGATGGCGGCACATGATGCTATCAGTTTGTCTTGGTCTAGCTCAGCATCGTTGAAGGCACGTATCAACTCTGAGTAACCTCCTGAATATTGAGGTAAATCGAAACAATCAACAATGGTCTTTTCTATGGTTGTAATCGTATAGCGGTGATTCCCGTAGCCTTCGTTTTGTATATTCGTTCTTTTTCTTGGATTGATTTTTACAAACTGATAGGGTACGCCAAACACACTTTTTTCACTCTTTACTTTCGTCGTTTGAATAAAAATGGTATTTGAAAATTGCTCCGTAAGACCGTGGATATTTAAGGCAGACCAATACGAAATGACTCCGTCCGAAACTAAATGGCACCCAATCACTTTTTCGTCTCGATAGTTGGTTCTGCAATATTTTCCTCGTTCAATTCTAGATAGAAATTCTTTTTCAACGAGATTTTCTAGAATTTCATTGAGGTTTGAAAATTCAAATTCTATTGTTTTTTCAATCGAATCAATTCCAAAAATATCAATTTCGAATTCATCTAATAAGCGAATGAATTGTTGCTGGTCCTCGAGTAGGTTCTTAGATAAATATCTTCTAGCCATATTTACATCTTATGAAAGGTTATGTGGTAAAAAATAGGACATATCTTTAATAGAAATGTAAAGTTAAATAATTTAGATATTACAGCAAATATTATTTAAAATATTGTTTTTCATTATTTTACGAAACGAGTTACATCAAAAGTTCTAACTTTTCATTCCCCCCTATCAAACTCAATATGACAAAGGGATTACGCTGTCGCGTTTTCCCAATTTTTGGTTCAATCCAAGCATAGAACCCAAACTGCTGGCGCAGTTCTCGTCTTTTTTGTTTTATCCGCAAATCAAAATAAATTTTGCTTGCTCCTAAAAA
>JACCDU010058114.1_pt1 | contig 16616 bp, 10 predicted proteins | sample 7446081 | NCBI WGS metagenome assembly JACCDU01 (sample SAMN15323447, study PRJNA562643) | freshwater metagenome | isolation source: river surface water | place: USA:Blue River Watershed | collected 2017-08-17
AACAGCCTTGACGTTGATCTTGGCGGCGGTAGTAAGTTCACTTTTAACGAGTTCACAGAACAGGATAAGACCGAGTTAATGTCCGAAATGATGAACATCGTTAAGTACAGTGGCTTAAATACTACGCAAGAGGATATGAAAACAATGCAAGCCGTTCTCCGTGAGAGGGCTATCATTAAGAAGTTTGACAAAATCGTCAACGCTATCTATAATGAAGCAGCGTCCACATCCGCCAAAGCTGCCCGGAATGAGTATCATAATTCAGAGGTTATTAGGAAAGGTGATACCTTACCTAACAAGGGGTCTGTGACTCCGGAAGATAACCTGTTTGAACGCCAAATGGCATACTTGACCGGCAAGCGCAAATAACGAGTGATTAAACCATTAATAGCATAATAAAATGCCTATTTCAAGTTACACAAACAATTCGTTTGTCGCTCCATATAGTAGCGACCTACTGTCGGGCTTCGACATCTACAAGCCCGAAAAACTGAACAAACTGTTCCGCGTTAAAGGTGATCAGGGTATGTCTTACTTCATGCTCCTAAAGTCACTTGGTTTCGAAACCGCTGTTGCTCGTGACCTTTACAGTCACTATGAGGAGATGTTGATCCACGACACCGTTCCTGTAAACGCACAGGCTGGTGGTGCCGCTGGCGCAACTGTAACCTTAACCATCAACGCCGCTGGTATCGATGTAATCAACGGTGTTAACCGTATCTTCCCTCGCCTTTGGGATACTATCCTGTTCTCTAACGGCGTTACCGCTTCTGTTGTTGCTGTCAACGTAGGTGCTGCTACATTCGATGTACGCCCTAACGTATCCGGCGACTCTGTTCCTGCTACCTCACTGGCAGAAGAGATCGTAGTTATCTCTAACGCTTTCTCCGAAGGTTCTGATCAGCCATCTGGCCGCTTAGCAGGTACCAAGCAGTACACCAACTATCTTCAAATCATTAAGGAGTCATTGAACGCAACTGGTTCTGAAATGACTAACCAAGACTGGTTTGATGAGCTGGTAGACGATAGCGGTGCTGGCAAGAAGATCCTTGGTTACGTTATGAAAGGTCAAGTTGACCTTGACTACCGTTTGGCTCTTTCTGTATCTAACGCTCTGTTGTTCCAGAAAGCTACCACCAACACCATCACCGATGGTACTACCAACCGTGCTATCCAGACGACCAACGGTCTGATCCCGGAGATCCGCACAGACGGTAACGTATTGCCATACACCCCTGGTACTTTCAACATCGCTACATTCGATGACATCGTTAAAATCCAGGACGCCGAGTTCTGCGGTAACGACATCGTAGCTTTCTTGGGTATCGACCTGCACCTGGAAATCGAAAACGTAATGGTTGACTATTTCAAAGAAACTGAAATCGGTTACACCGTTGCTAACGTATTCAAAGGTGACGAGGGCTTGGCTATGTCAGTAGGCTTCAAGTCGTTCCGTAAGGGCGACCGTACATTCCACTTCAAGCGTATGGGATCTTTCTCCCATCCTAAGATCGGTGGTGCTCCAGGTTACAACTACCGTAACATGGGTATGTTCTTACCTATCGACATGCGTAAAGACCGCTCTACTGGCGATATGATCCCATCAATCGGTTGTCGTTACAAGTCTCTTGGCAAATACAGCCGTAAGATGGAGACATGGAACGTATCCGGTGCTGGCGATGGCATGAAGGTTATCAGCAATGACTTGGCAAACTGGTACATGCGTACACACGTTGGCGCACACCACATCGGTTTGAACCGTTTCGTATTGCTCGATCCGCAGTAATCTATGAATAATATGGTAGGGGTGTAATGCCCCTACCTTATTTCTAACACAAGAAAAATACTATATAAGATGCTAATTAAAGATGGAGAGCCGGTAGCAGTTCCGGCGGATTTCTTAAAGAAGTTCACAAAACCGCTAGTGTTCCGTTTGACTAAAGAGCAAACACCTATTGACCATTCGACCGGAAAGCGAAAGGTGCCACGGTCTTTCTCACCGCCTACGGAATATTCATATTTTGATTTGTCAAAAAGAAAGGTTGTCACGTTTAAATTTGCCGAGAATGCTTCTCGTCATAATATAAACGGCATGCCTGTAGAGGTACACACACCTAACCGTATTTCTTTCCGAAACGGCCAGATCGTATGCGATCCCAACAAGGACTCTCATATTGAGTTGGCTTATTGGCTGTACACTCATCCGCGCAACCAAAGCAGCGAATACTACGATAACACCAAGTCAGCTTGGTTTGAGGTAGAGGATCGCGTAGCAGAAGCTCGCGAGCGTAACACCAAACGTAGCAGTCGCGCTAAAGCTGAACACCTTATCTTCGAGGTATGGGGTAAGAACGAGCTTGCAGAAATCTGTCGTTCGTTTGATATTTCCAGCGTAGATGAGATGTCAGTTGATGAAATGCAAGATGTACTCTCTGGCTTGATGGACCGTGATCCTATTGGATTTATGGAACGTGCCGAAGATGAGCAGATGGTACTGCGTGCTAAGATTGCCCAAGGTAAAGAGTTCGGCGTCATTGTTTATGAGCCAAAAAATAACCGCTGGGTATGGGGCATCCCGACAGACAAGGAGAACGAGGAGATCGTCCGCGTTCGTCCTGGTGAGGATGAGAAAACCCGCTTGATCCAGCACTGGAACCGCGTAGCTAAAGAGGAAAATCTTGAGTATTTTTACGATCAGCTTAACTTTGCTATTGAAAAGAAAAAAGCAGAACGTGACGCTCGCGTGTCAAAGCGCGGCAAAAAGAAAGAAGAACCATCACAGTCTAGCGATTGATAAACCAATATAAATAGCGACAGGCGATGCCAGGGAAACTTGGTATCGCTTGTCTTTTTAGATATGTCATACTCTGGCGCTCCCACAACACCTAATAAACAGTGGTTATATATAGCAGATCCGTATCAAGATGATCTGATTAACGATCCTGTTAAGATACAGTCCTTGCTTTGCTATACTTATTCGCAAGGATATACAGGTCTTGTGATGTATGAGATGAGTAACTACGTCTCTGGTGGCGTGCTTACCCAGACCTCTGCCTGGAGTTCCTTTATTAGTTATTTTAACGCATACGGTATTGATGTAGCTGCCGCTTTTGGTGGACCTAACACCGCTAACGCTATTATCAACTATTCTGCCGCCAATCCAGGATCAAAGTTTAAAGCTATTGTTACCGAGATTGAGTGGTGGAACTATTCCTGGGGGCTTCCTTTCCAGGATCCAACAACAGGGGCGTATTCGTTCATTGACTTTATTTATATAATGCAGCAGCTCAAGCCGGTGGCCGTAGCTGCCGGTGTAGAGATCTACATGTATTGTGGTTTTGCCCAAGAAATTGGCGATGACTACAATAGTGGTTTCGATCTTATTGCTGTAAACACATCCACCCATCCAACAGATCCAAACAAGTTTACCATCAACGGAGATTTTACCACCGGAGGTATTCTTAATGGAGAGATGTATAAGGTGGGGCAAAAAATATTGGTAGCAGACTACCCGGTAGCAGGACCTGCTACAGAGTACACAATTACCGATGTTGATCTTTATCTTGGCAACACAAGAATTGAAGTAACACCTCCTTTAACAACCGCATACAACAGCACTCTTGGCAGTAAAATTTTAAATAAGTTTAATATTGTAGCCGCTGACGACATTCTTCAAACGGTTTCAATACCTGGCAATAAAACAGGTTTGTTTAGTCTTTCAGCATCAGACAACAGGGGTAAATTTGCAAGGATTATAAGTTCAACAGGAAACGATGGAGACTATGATGTTCAGCAAACATTCGTTACCTACGATTTTTTAAATGACGTAACTGTAATACAATTAGCTGGACCAGGAGTCATTACAAATCCTGCCGCCGGAGGATATATCACCATGGATATATCGGGCAATGATGCTGGATCTGTAGGTGCTTTTGCTGGAGATATAATTACAGGAAACGAGCTATCTCAATTATACAAACTAGTTGATGAATACTGGCTGCACGTTTATGTTGCAACACCTCCTGGAATACCAAGATATAGTAGAGCACAAGGAAGATCTATATATATTGCAGCAGACGCAGCAGCGTGGGATGCAGCTTTACCTGGAGATATTACACCTGGCAAAAATGTAGAGTTTATTGTATCGTCAGAGTTAGAATTTAGCAGGTTCTTTTTTCAAGGAAAAGACTCTACTGGAGCAATTGTATATCAGCCTAAAAATCCTATTGACGCTTACAAGTATATTGTAACATTAATACCGGGAGCATCACCGCCACAAAGCGCTAACTACGCCAAGGCCGAAACCGATCCAAACGTAAACGCTTGGCTTGACATTAATGGTATCGTTATTTTTAAGGATACCGATATTCGCCCTTATATCACCGGCAATGGACCAAACATCTTAATTGATTGGGGTGGATCAACAAGTATTATTAGCGCAGGGCCTGGAACATTTCCTGTAACGGCAACGTATTGTGATGACTGTTTACCATCTGGTGTTACTTATGACATTGATTGGACACTACCAACAAAGCCTATAGGATCTACCGGATCGGTTAGTCCCGCTACCCAGACCGGAGTATGCTCTGGATCTGGAAGCACTACATTGAACTATGATATCCCTGGGGTTTATGTCATAAGAATGACTGTAACTGATGGGACCAATGTTCAGTCGACTTCATCTTTTGTTGACTATACCGTTACTGTTAGCGCCCCATCGTCATTTGACATTAACTCAATTACATTCATTACTGGTTTTGTATTATGTTCTGACGGTCCGCTTGACCTACAGGTTGTAACTAATTATAACAACCCCACCGGAAGTTGGTCATATTCAATATATGATCCAAGTAATAATTTGTTTAATAGCGGAACAACAACGCTTATTGGAACTACATTATATGTATCTGGAATATCATGGACAGCTGGCAATGGAGCATATTCAATACATGTAACCAATGATATTGGTGAAACGGCGATTGGTAATTTTACATTAGCTCTTCCAACTGAAATCACCGCTACTTTTGTTGCAACAGGCGGAGATTGCTTCGGAAACAATGGAACAGCAGTTGTAACACCAAGTGGAGGCGTTCCGCCATATACTTATCAATGGGATGGAAACCCGGCATTAAATACAGATACATTAAGTTTAGCTCCGGCTGGATCTCACTATGTTGATGTAACGGATAGTAATTTATGCACCAAACAATTTTTGGTAAGCATACCTGGCCCAGCTGTATGGGATGTTCAATATACTTCTGCTGATGCCGGATGTTTTGGAACCAGCACAGGGTCTATTGTAATAACATCTGTAACAGGTGGATATGGAGGACCTTACACTTATTCATGGAGCCATAACCCTGCTTTAAACAGCCCTATTGCAGAAACTCTTCCTGCCGGTACATATACAGTTACCATCACAGATTTTGACGGCTGCTCTTACACTACAGCTCCAATAGGAATAGGTAATAAATATGCGCCTATAAGTTTTAGTATTACAGGCCCTACCACGGTATGTAATTATGGAAAAAATCCGTACACATTTAACGTAACAAGTGTTTCCGGAAGCCCTGTAAAATTTGAATGGTCAAACGGAGACATCGGCACAGTAGGTCTTTATAACTTTGACACATTTGCGCTAGGCCCAAACACTATATTTTGTACCATGACAGATGTTTATGGCTGCACCTATACCGCCAGCTATAACATCACCGTGTCAACGTGGAGCCATATTCCTAATATCACCGTTACCGGAACCCCATTGACATCATGTACCGGATCACAAGCTGTGATCACTGTTACAAATGTTGTTGGAACGGGATACTGGGCTATAGCAGGAACACCTACAACGCCGTCAATAACTATTGATAAAGCGTGGTGGGATGCCAACTATCCGCAGTTGCCTCAATTAAATTTTAATTGGGTTGAAACAGATCCTACAACAACGTGTATTGTTGTTGGCACTGTTACTCTTGACCGGCCTACAGAAATAACGCTAGAGCTTGATTATGTTGGCCCTAACCCATGCGGAGGTCCTGGAAACGTAGGATCTATTGATGTCTCTGTAATCAATGGCTGTCCTCCTTATACCTATTCTTGGACATCAACAGTGCCGGGATGGGTTGATCCAGGAACCCAGGATATTAGCGGTCTGCAAAACGGAGACTACACCGTAACTGTTACAGACTCTAACGCCCCTACGCCAAACAGCACATCTCTTGGCCCAATCACCGTAGCCACATCTTTCCCTACCGTCACCGCACAGGTGTCAAGTGCAGGATGCGGACTAGCCAACACAGGAGCTATTAATGTTAGCGTCAACGGCGGCACAGCCCCATACACCTACCTTTGGAACGATGGCGCTACAACCCAGGATCGGTCAAACCTAACCCCTGGACTTTATACGGTTGTCGTAACAGACGATAATGGATGTACGGCGCAAGCCACATACACCATATTCAGCAATGCATCTGTAGTTGTAAACATCAACGGAACAGCCCCTACTGGGGTTGGCGCAAATAACGGAACAGCCACAGCGCTTGCTTCCGGAGGCTTCCCGCCATACACCTACCTATGGAGTAATGGCGAAACAACACAGACTATCACCGGTCTTGACTACGGAACATACACCGTTCTTGTAACATCTAGCGGAAATTGCACCAATTTCGCAAGTATTACATGGACTAACCCTATTGTTTCGCATCCTCCTGTAGATCCATGTGTTATTGATCGGTTGAAGTGTTGCGCTGCATCCATTGCCTACCAGTATGTAAAACAACGTAAAAATGGTCTTTGGGATAAGGCGGCATGCACTATGAACAACTTGATGCTTATCCTGGGCTACATTGACGACATGTGTAATTACATGGAGGACGGCTGCCTTAGCGTAGATGAGATACAGAATATAGCTGAAAAAGCAAATCAAATATGCGGATGCTGCGGGTGTTCACAAAATCCGTATGACGACACACTATAAAATATAAAATAATGGCATTACAAGTAAATTTCAAAGTCAAAACTAACACTACCCGCCTGTACTTCGATTTCTATGAAACGACAGGACAGTATAGTTTTCCATCCAATCCTGGAGGATATGGAGCGCCCAACCTGCTTACAACGGATATTGATTACGCAAAGCTAATCATAACAAAAAACGGCGCAACAACATCATATACTGTTAGTATGCCCATACCACCAAGCACAACAGGCACTTTGGCAATCCCGGTTTACAATACAGACATGGGCCTTACCTCTACGGACAAGATACCAGACGGCATCTACAATATTAAATATGAGGTAGGTCAGCTTGTAAACGGATCAGAGGTTCCGCTTTCTGCCATGGATTATACTGTTGATTTTGTCGAGGGCCTTAAATGTTGCCTTAGCAAGCTCCGTAAAAACATCTCAATCCCTGTCGATAACGGCTGCGGATGTTCAGATAAATCATTAGAAAAAGTCGCTAACGCACAAGCATTATTGGATTCTATTTGCTATCTTGTGGGTTGTGATCAGATTGACAGAGCTGATGCGGTAATATCCTATTTAGCTAACTTCTGTAGCTGCAATTGCAGCGAATGTGATTAACCAAGTAGTTGAAAATCAAATAAATGTCCTGCTCATCAACCTGTAGTAGTTCCCGCGGTCCGCAAGGGGATCCTGGGCAAAGTCAATACACTTACATAGCTTACGCTTCCGACAACGCCGGAACAGGGTTCTCTTTAGTTCCCGACAATAGCTTGCAATACCTTCAAGTTCTAGTTTCCAATACACCTATTGTAGCCCCAACGGTTGCCAACTTTACCGGAGTATGGGTAAAATATATTGGCAACAATGGCGCAAACGGAACAAACGGAACAAACGGTTCTGATGGCGCTCCCGGCGATGTTACTTTTACATACAACTGGAGTAGCTCTACAACCGGAGCTGATCCTGGATCTGGAAACGTAAAAGTCAATGATCCGGACGTTTTATCGGCAACCACTTTATACATTGATGTTGAGGACTCGCTAGGCAATAACGTTGCTAACGTTTTATCTGAAATGTATTTAGTTAGCACAAGTACAGTTAAGTCAATTATATACATAAGAAACACTGGCATCAGTAGTTATGTCGCATACCGAGTAACCGGAGGTGTTAATCTTGGTGGATACTTTCTTATCAACGTAACTCCAGTTGGAGCTACATCTAGCACTCCGTTTTCCAATGGAGATCCTTTGTTGTTTTCATTTAGTGTAACAGGAAACAAGGGTGACACAGGAGCTGAAATTCTTTACAACAATCTTACCGACACGGCATCCACTGGATCGGGAGCTTTTGAGATTTTGATGTCTTATAGCGTTGCCGCAAACACATTGTCGTCAAACGGATCTTATCTAAAGATTGTTGGACAAGGGATTACTGGAAACGATCAAGTTGGAATTACTGACGCCGAGTATTTGCAATTAAAGCTAACCGGCGGCTTAGGCACGCAAACATTCCAGGTTCCATTTGCTTATCAATATGAAAGAGCGATGTTTGAAATGGAGCTTCATAGACTTAGCGCAACATCTACAAAAGTGGTATATAAAATTTATAGCGCCGGAGGATCATCCACAGGCTTAATCCAATGGAACGCTATAACATCGACTCTTGTACCAAGTAACGATATTATCACTGTTCAGCTTGGCGCTTTAGATCTTGTTACCGCACCAAGGGCTGCTTATATAGTTGCTCAAGAATTACTTATTGAAAAACACATTAAATAATGGCCCAGACAATACGCTATAAAAGAATTGAATTGGATGGTTCTGGTGGAACTATATCAATTGATGTTACAGAGGATTTCCAGGCGTATCTATTTTATGGCACTGGAACAATGGCTGCCAATTACAATATCACCCACACAGGTGTAGTTGACAGTCCCATCTCTATTAAGATATATTACGCCGCACAGCTAAATCTTAATGGAAATACATTTACCATGTTTGGCTATAAGCTAAGCGAGCAAATAGTAAATAAAGCTCCGTTTATGGCCGAGGCGTTATGGGATTTTGGTACATCTTCTTTTAATGTATCAATCAACGAAAGCGCTACCATTGATCCACAAACAAACCGTTTTTCGGAAAGCACCACCATTCCTGGTGGAGGAGGAACAAAGACCTTGTTACCGTATCAAAACGGACAATGGCAAGAGCTTGTTGGAACAGGAGCGCTTAGTGGAAACTATACCGTTAACACTGTTGGCGATCAACCTGATGGTCTTATGTACTTTATTCAGTACAACGCAACCATGAATATTGGTGTCAATACGATTACAATCTTTGGTCATGTGCTTGACACCGATGAGGCTTCATTAGGCAACAGCATGGTTGTAGCCTATTACAAACTTGGCGTAGGCTGGAAAGTGCAACATCTCTTGGGTGGATACACCAATCTATCTTATGAATTTGAAAGTGTTACAGTTTCTTTTGAGGCTACCGAGCAGTGTAAAAACCGCGTTTACATTCCATATAATTTCCGCATAGAGCAGGTTAACACTATTGTCACTAAGGCTTTGGCTGGATCAAACGATGGAACAGTGGTTGTTTCGATCAATGGATCTGCAACAACGCCAAGTACTATCACGGTTCCGGCATCTAGCGCTCTTGATCACGAAAACTCTCTTGCAATTACATCTACAAACACCGGGGCCGCCGGATCATATATTGATTTCACTACAGCAAAAACAACGGCTGGAGGAAAACTTTTATTGACGATGAAACTTAAACGTACCGCTTAATAATGACCGTAGAAGAGCTGCGAATTTTTATTAACGCCATAGCCAACAAGGATCAGACTGGAAACGCCATGACTCCAGCTGAATACAACTCCTATTTGGCTCGCGCAAATGAGGATAAGTTTCGCATCGAATATGGCATACGCGAGCGCGGACCTAATAATCCTGTCTACTGGCAAAGCAATCAGAACTCTACTGATGCGCTTCGCCCTTTCGTTACTACGTTAACAATACTTACGGCTGCTCCGAACATCATTCCTTTTCCGGCTAACTATGTCCACTATATAGCAGCGGCAAACTTTGTTGGTAACAACCCTAATCCAGTAACCGTAGTTAACAGGGATGAGATGAATCAGGTTCGGGTTGATCCTATTGCCTTTCCTACAGAGGACTATCCATACGCTACAATAGAGGGCAACCAGATGATGGTGTACCCATCATCCATTGACAGGGTTGACCTTACTTATTTAAGAAAGCCGAACCAGCCTGTATGGGGTTACACTATTGTCAATGATGAGCCGGTTTACGATCCATTGACTAGCACACAGCTAGAATGGAAAGAGGTGTATCATATTGATATCGCCCGCCTTATTTTGGCTTACCTTGGAATTAACTTCCGCGATGCAGACTTACTGACGTATGCTGAACAGATTAAGGCCACAGGAGCGTGATTACAAAACATAAATTAGCTATCCGGATTATCCGCGCTTTACAGGGCGGTTCCATTAGCGACTGGCGCAAGATTGATCCTCGTGAAGTTTATGAGGCTATCGAGACAGCTCGTAACGCCGTCATGGAAGCGTTCATTAAAAAGAACGGCATCCTTGATGGGGAGTTTGTAACCCAGTACATTAACGTTCCTGTCCTTTGCGATACTAACACCGATCAAAAGTACAGCGTATTGCCCGCAAGACTTATCAGCTTTTCAAGCTACGATGGCATCCGCCTGGTGTCTCCTATGCTTAATCAAAGGGCTGCGTTTGTGAAGATAAACAACGGAGCGCTAGGGATATTCTCAAAGCTAGAGGCTGGACACATCGGTGGAAACGTTGGGTATTATATTGAGCGTGTAAAAGACGGAAACAGCCTTTCCGCCCGCATCTATTATGTTAACATGCCTATGGATTATGATAAGGTGTTAATTAAGATGATCGCCAGCACCTACGATTTTAATGATGATGAGCAACTTCCTATTCCTGCGGAATTTGAAGATACAGTATACAGAACCGCTTTTGACCTTATGGCCATCCAGTATGGTTCGCCATCCGATAAAACAATAGATACAGAGCCGATTAGTTAATGAAAACATCATCACAAGGGTTTCGTAATCTTGACTATGCTATTCATAGTGTGATGGCCGATAACATGGAGCCATCATCGGTTAACTACCAGCGATACCTTAAATGGGCTATTGACTGTTATAACGACCTTTCTTTATACCGCTTTCCAAGCATCAAGACCGTTGAGCTTACTGTAAAAGATAATTTTACCGTAGATCTTCCAGAGGATTATGTAGACTTTGTAGCTATCGGTGTATATCTAAGCGGCAGACTTTGGACGCTTACAAGAAATGATAGGTTGGAAAGAAAGCCTATTGAAGATTGCAATGTTCCTATTGAGTCGGCTACGCAAGATCTTAATGGACAGTTTGCCGGCATCACTCCTTATGGCTATATCTTTGGCGGATCATTCCGTAACGGCCAGTATGTAGGTGAGCAGTTCGCTTATGGCGGAGGCTGGAACCACCAGGGCTATTACCATGTAGATATCGCAAACAGACGTATTGAGTTTAGCAATGTCATCCGTGGCAAGAAACTTATTCTTGAATATATTGGAAACGGTATAAGCTGTGATGGCACTGCGGAAATTCCTTTTGCCAGCGTTCCTGTGTTTACATCCTACATTCACTGGATGAGCGCAGAGCACGATCGCAAAGTTGGCGATGGACAGAAAGAGCGCAAGCGCCAGCTATACTATATTGAATATAACAAGTACGCGCATCAGACATTAATGTTTACGATGGACGAGTTCCTGGACTACAAGTACAGAACTGTTAAAATGACTCCGAAGCGATAAGTATGGCATACTTAGACGAGAAACTTTTTTTTGCAGGTCTTAATACGGACGATGAGGATAGGGGTTTGGAGAATGGCGATTACCGCCATGCTTTAAATACCGAGATCTCCGGATACCTTAACGCTGCCGTTGGCGTAGCTGAAAAGGACCGGGGTAATAATCAGGTGCTATACACCTTGCCAGCAGGAACTAATACCTGTATCGGATCATGCCGCGATGAGATTGGAAACAGGATCTATTTCTTTATCCATAACAGCAACGGAAATCATGGCATATATGAATACAACCGAGTAGACCGTGTTGTTTATGAGGTATTTATAGGAAGTATTCTTGGCTTTAGTTTAGCCAGCCGCATCAACCACTGTAACGTAGTTAACGGAAAGCTGTTGTATTGGACCGATGGAGACAATCCTCCGCGCAAGATCAATATTGAAAAGGCTAAGCCGTACAATAAAAAGCGTACATACAATATTAACTTTGGCGATCAGTGCGCCACTGGCGAGACGTATTCGTTTCAGGTTTATAACCCATCTGGCGTACTTGTAGAAACATTTGCCACCACTGTAGCCGGAACTGGCGGAACGGCCTATGTTGTCGCTAAAGCTATTGTTGCTCAATATTCAAGTGCATACGTAACCCTTACTACTTGCGGTCCCACTGTTGAGGCCGAGATGATAAATGTTGGCGCGTACACCCTTCAATGTACGGCATACAGTAATGGCTTTGTGCTGTTGCCTAACCAAGTCATTACTGTTGCCAACAACTTTTACCCTACCCCATACGTAGAGGATTTCATTGACCGCCTTAAATATCCACCGCACTGCGAGCCAACAGCAGAATACAAGTACGATCCATCAAGAGGTGTTAGCCTTGTCGAAGATCGTGTGTTTCAGTTTGCTGTACGTTATATCTATGATGACTACGAAAAGTCTACGCTAAGCCCGCACAGCTTAATACCAACATACAATTCTGGATGCAGCGCCACAGCCAGCTCCGGAAACTATATCCAAGTTGACTTTACAGAGGCAAGGCTTAACGATCCGGATATTCGCAGCATCATTAAAAAGGTGGACATCCTTTTCAAGGAGCGTAATGACGGCATCTGGAAGATAGCTCAAACCTTGGAGCCAGATCAGTTTGGCATCAACACAAACATCTTTAACTTTTATAACGACAGCGTATATGCGGCCATTGATATTAATGAGTCGGTAAAGCTGTACGATGCTGTTCCTATTAAGTGCGGCGCATCAGAGTTTATAGGTAACAGGATATTTGACGCAGACATCACCGAGAACTATGACAATGTTTGCGTTGATGCTAATATTGATGTTTCTTATCAGAACGCAAATAGTACTGGTGTAACCATTAAAGGTCTTTTAAGTGTAATAACAAATAGGAGAAGCACGGCTGATCCAATGAGTCCGTTGCTTGGAATATTCAGGGAGCCAATATACAAGTTTGAACAAGCAACAGGAACATCTAAAAACGGATATGGTTTCAACCTAGCGTATAATGGTCCTTTTGGATTTAATCCATTTAACGATTATGAGGTTGTTGCTATTGATCAATACAAGCAAAACCTAGGACTAGACGGCTTTGTTGTCTACTTGGCCGGCACAGATTATTACGGAACGTCAACACAAAAACCAGCTGTTGGCTTCGGGGGATATCAGGATCCAGCAACAGGTGTTGTTTCTATTGATAAGAACAGAAGAGGAATTAATAATCAGTGGGATGACGCTTTAAAAATTGTATCGTACACATCTACTGGCGGTCAATTCCAAAGCGAATGGTTTATCCAAGGTGTTAACCCTGGGCGATATAGCCTTAGAATTGCCTCCCACTTGACTACAGGGACTGATATTGCAGCTGGAAAGGAAATCTATCAAAAGACATCTACCACAGTAATGCCAGGAAGTTATGGCGGTACATTACTGGGTGTTGCAAACACAGGCCAGTTTGAAGCCATTGTAGACGTAAATGCAAACGGATCCGTAGACATCTACGATCCGTTCAGCCTTGCTTTATTATATTCTTCACCAACAGGAGATTGCGGAGAGACATTTATCTGCGATCCAGCATACGTAAAACAAGAAATCAATTTCATAACTCCACCATCAACAGTTCCTGGCTATGTTTATGCTGGGTATTATGTAGATGGGGAGCAGGCATCTTTGCCTACAACCTTGCAGGATGGACTTGCTGAAACCAGGATACCATACGCAGGAATAGAAGCATATCAGATAGGCGTTCCTGGATTTTCAAGCGACTACCCTACATTCGGTGTAGCTGATCATAATGGCTTCTTCTATCTTGCGGCGCAAGTAGCTAGTAGTATATACATCAATAAAACAAGGATAGGCACAAACACGTATGACAACCCAGGCATACTTAACGGAACACTACCATCCAACGCTGTATATTTCTACGACACATTCCCGGCTCTTAATGGAAACAGAACAACAGCAGGGGCCACTTATGTTGTAATAAGATTAAACGATCCTACATCAACACAGGACCGCAGAACACATATCACCGGAACCATAGTTGATCAATACGGCAACGCCTTAGAGGGTGTAAACGTGGTCTTGGCTACTGGCGTATTTGCGGAAACTGATGCGCTCGGACAATTTGATATTATTACCTATTTAGAGAATGGTGTTTCACCAACAGTGTTTAGGGTGCTATTATTGTCGACATCAAACTACAATTGCCTATACACGATTTCTCAAAATCAATTTCCTTATTCATTTGATATATCGGCAGGAGCTTTTAATAATACAAATCCTTTTGCCATTACCCCATCATTCCAGATAACGGTATCAATGCAGCCTTACAACAGCTCTTTTAAGAGAGGTTTTGACGGCACGTTTGGTATTGTTTATTATGACAGAGGAAATCGAAGCGGAACGGTAAACACTATTGATCCGCTGCAATTACATATTCCTTATTACACAGAGAAAGATCCTGTTACTGGGCTTGTCCCAACAGGAGATATTCCTGTACTTACATGGACCATCTCTAGCCCACCTCCGGACTGGGCCACCCATTACCAGTGGGTTAGAACAAAGAACCTACAAGTTTCTTTCTTTATTGAATGGGCCGCCGACTCTATTGAATATGTTAATGAAGCGCTAAGCACAGCCCCAACAGTAAACGCAACCCAGGCTAAACTTGTAAGGATTAGTTACGCAAATCTTTTATTCTACCAGCAGCAAAATGCTGACAGTATTCTTGCGTACACGTACCAGGCGGGAGATCGAATTAGATTTAGATCTACGCCGAATGGAAACTATTTCACACAATACCTAGATTACAAAATAACCGGTATTGATACCGGCTATCTGTTTATAGAAAACGACTCTTTTCTTTCGAGCCTTGCATCCGGAACAATAGTCGAGATATACAGAAGCAACCTTATTACAGAAGAGAAGCTGTATTATGAGTTTGGTGAATGCTATGAAGTCTATGAACTGAACGGCGTAAAGTACCATGCCGGCCCACTTCAAAATCAAACAAGCACACAGAACGCTAGAGGCGTATTTAAAAGCGGAGATGTTTGGTACAGAAGAAGAGCGATCCCATACGATACCACTACAAGCCCGCAGCAAGTAATTACATACATATCTGATCCTAACATCAGCGACTTTTATATTAGTAATGACCAAAACATCGGTCGTATCAATATTGAGAACCGAAACACCCGACAGATCAGACGCGAGCGTTCGGTAAGATTTTCCGAGCCTTATGTTATTGAAAGCTACATAAACGGATTATCCACCTTTAACGCCCTTGATGTAACGTCAATCGACAAGGGCGAGGGGCCTATCAACAAGCTGCAAAAGTCAGGCAGGGTTCTTTTGACCTTGCAACAATCACAGGTTAACAGTTTGTATATCAATGAGATTATCTACATTGATGCTACCGGCAGCAACACATTGACGGTTAGTGATAAGGTTATTGGATCAAAAACACCTCTAGCCGGTCTTTACGGAACCGTTAACCCAGAGAGTGTTGCTGAATACGAGGGCCGCGTATATTTCTTTGACAAGACAGCCGGAGCAGTATTACGATATGCGCCAGACGGCCTAACGCCTGTGAGCTTCTACAAGTTCAGAAAAGGCATCCAGCAGAAAGCATCCGAGATGTCATCCTTTGCCAGCGACAAAACGCTTGCTATCGCAGGGTTTGATCCGATGATGAGAAAGTATATCGTCTCATTCCAAAAGACAGACCAAAACATTTCTTTCCAGGACGAAACCGTTTCTTTCAGCGAGCCATTAAACAGATGGATATCTTACTATTCATACACCCCGGAAGAGATACAGTGCGTTGGTATTGAGATGATTACCTTTAAAGAGGGCGAGCTATGGGTACATGATGGACCGGGATATGCAAACTATTACGGCACTCAATACCCGAACCAAGTTACGGTAGTATCCAATCTAAATTCCGATAAGGTACGTAACTTCCGAGCGTTGGCTACAGAAAGCTCCCATGCTTTCCACATGCCGGTAATCACTGTTCCTATTGATGGAACACAGATGATGACTCGCATCCTACCTAACAAGGATCGTTATGTTGAGGGGGTGTATTACTATGTTATACCAAAAGACATGACCAGCCCTAACTTCCCATCGCAGGCCGATGCTATTGTCAACGGCAGGGATATGCGCGGACACGTCATTTCCGTAACTTTGCAGAACGACATGGCTAACCAAGTACGATTGTATGCTATGAACGTGAGATATATTGCAAGTGAATATTCTAAAAAATAAATAATATG
>JACCDU010155867.1_pt1 | contig 16614 bp, 13 predicted proteins | sample 7446081 | NCBI WGS metagenome assembly JACCDU01 (sample SAMN15323447, study PRJNA562643) | freshwater metagenome | isolation source: river surface water | place: USA:Blue River Watershed | collected 2017-08-17
AAGTCATCTACGACAATGGCTGGAAGACGCCCGATCTGCGCGCCCTGCGCCGCGACCGGATCGGATTTGTGTTTCAAGCGCCCTATCTGATTCCGTTTCTGGACGTGACTGACAACGTGGCCCTGCTGCCCATGCTGGCAGGTGTGCCCAATGCAAATGCGCGGCAGCGCGCACTGGAATTGCTCGATGCCCTGGACGTGGCGCACCGCGCCAAGGCCGAGCCTGCACAACTCTCAGGCGGCGAGCAGCAACGGGTGTCGATTGCCCGTGCACTGGCCAACAAGCCACCGGTGATCCTGGCCGACGAACCTACGGCCCCGCTGGACAGCGAACGTGCATTGGGCGTGATGCGCATCCTCAACAACATGGCACGGCAGGCGCAGACGGCCATCATCGTCGTGACCCACGATGAGAAGATCATTCCGACTTTCAAGCGGATTTATCACATTCGTGATGGTCGAACGATAGAGGAGCAAGGTGAGGGAAGAGCACTGGATTAAGTTCGAAATCTCAATTGTTGACGCCCCCTTGATGACAATGGGCGACAGTTACCCAATGCGTTGAACATGAGGTTTGCCAGGCACTCAAAAGCGCTTGGTGTCAGGTGTCGGTCATAAAATGCATTCAAAGAGAATATTTGAGGCATCCTCCTCTAGAACTAGGACTTCAGAACGATGCGACTGACCCACTGGACCGACTACAGTTTGCGTGTGCTGATGTATTGCGCGCAATGCGAGGCGCAACAAAGCGTGGCGACCATCCAAGCGATTGCAGACCAACATGGCATTTCCAAGAGTCACCTGACCAAAATTGTCATGACGCTGGCCGCCGATGGCTACCTGCAAACCAGTCGGGGACGGGGCGGTGGTATTCGCCTGGGGCGGCCTGCTGCGCAGATTGTGCTGGGCGAGGTGGTGCGCAAGACCGAAACGGATTTTCAGATGGTTGAATGTTTTGGTGAAGGCCAAAGCCACTGTGCCTTGCTGCCAGCCTGCCACTTGAAAAACGTGTTGGCGCAAGCTCTGGAAGCTTTTTTTGCAACCCTAGATGGGATCACCCTGGCCGATTTGATGGACACCACACAAGCCCGAATGGCGACGCTGCAAACCCTGGCCTTCAAGCCCCAGGCGGCCAGGTCACGCAAGGTCGTCATGACATGAAGCACACAGCGTCCCTGTCGGCCAAACTGGTGCGCATTGGTGCCGGTTTGCTGGTGGTTGCCCTGATCTCGATTGGCCTGACCTTGTGGGTGACCTGGAAGCTCAGTGGCGGTGCGGCCGCCCTGAACGAGGCGGGGCGCATGCGCATGCAAACCTGGCGACTGACCAGCGAAGTGCAGGCGCAGTTGCCAGCAGCACACATTGAGGCCTTGACCCGCGAATTTGACAGCAGCATGCAGTTGCTCAAAAACGGCGATGCCAGCAGGCCGCTGTTTGTGCCTTGGGATGATCACGTCAGACTGCGATATGGCGAGGTGGAGCGCCTGTGGCAAAACCAGAAAACCCGCTTCATGGCGCAACCGTCCATGGACCATGCCAGTCTGGTTCAGCATGCCAATACCTTTTTGACCTCGATTGATCGGTTTGTCTTGTCCATCGAAGGCCAGATGGCGGGCTTGACCGCGATCCTCAACCTGTTCCAGTTTGTGATGATGGCGCTGGCCATCGGCGGTGCCGTCATCATGCTCTACACGGGTTATATGTATGTGATCAACCCCTTGAGCAATCTGCGCGATGGTCTGCGCAAAATTGAGTCAGCACAGTTTGCCACCCGGGTCGATGTGGCCTCCAACGATGAGTTTGGCCAAGTGGCTTCGGGGTTCAATCGCATGGCGGCGACCCTCCAGTCCTTGTATGGCAACCTCGAAGCTCAGGTGGCAGCCAAGACGCAACGCATCGCTGCGCAAAAAGAACGGCTAGAGGGGCTTTACGGCGTGAGTGCTTTCCTGGCCCAAAGCAATGACTTGAACGAGTTGACGCAAGGCTTTGCACAGCACGTGCGCCTGCTCATGAAGGCAGATGCGATTGTCCTGCGATGGTCGGGCGAAGACGCCAGCAAATTGCTCCTGCTGGCATCGGACGCTTTTCCTCTGGCCATGCAGGAGGAAGAAAAATGCCTGATGGCAGGGGCTTGCGCCTGCGGCCAGCCCCAGAACGATGCCCGCACGCGGGTAATCCCCATCATGAACAGCGAGGTGGCCCCCTTGCAGCACTGCGCCCGCATAGGCTATGTGGGCATGACCTCGGTGCCCGTGCGCATGCACCACAAGGTGCTGGGTGAGATCAACCTGTTCTACAAAAGCCAGGTCAGCCTGCCTGCCGAAGAGCTGGAGCTGATGGACACCCTGGCCAGCCACCTGGCCACGGCGGTGGAGGGTTTGCGTGCTGCGGCCTTGGACCGGGAGGCCGCCATCTCGGGTGAGCGTGCTTTGCTGGCCCGGGAGCTGCACGACTCGATCGCGCAGTCGTTGGCGTTTCTCAAGATTCAGGTGCAGCTGTTGCGCAACGCCATGGCCAAAAACGATGCCGAAAAAACAGCACTGGCCCTGGGTGAACTTGACAGTGGCCTGAAGGAAAGCATTGCCGATGTGCGCGAGTTGCTGTTGCACTTTCGCACCCGCACCCAGGCCGATGACATTGACCGGGCGGTACAGGAGACTCTCCAGAAATTTCAGCACCAGACCGGTCTGCAGGTCAGTCGCAAGGTGATAGGTGAGGGTCTGCCTTTGCCGCAGGATGTTCAGATTCACGTTTTGCATGTCTTGCAGGAGGCGCTGTCCAATGTCCGCAAACACGCGGGTGCGCGTGGCGTCGAGATCGAAATCCACAAGGGCGACTCCTGGCGCTTTGTGGTGCGCGACGACGGGGCCGGTTTTGACGAAGGTGGCCAGCGCAGCGAACTGCAGGTGGGTCTGAAGATCATGCGCGAACGCGCCGACCAGATCGGAGCCTCGGTCACGGTGGACTCCGCTGTGGGCCAAGGCACCGCCGTTACCCTTAGGGTGCCTACCGCCCAATCTCCCAAAACCCAACCGAGCGGGGAGATGTCCCCCACTTTGCACGCATGACCGAACCGATTGCACTTCTGGTGGTCGACGACCACACCTTGTTTCGCCGTGGCCTCATTGCCTTGCTCTCGCAAGACGAGCGTTTTCGGGTGGTAGGCGAGGCTGGTGATGTGGGCGAAGCCCTGCGCGTACTGGCCAAAATCCAGCCAGACCTGCTCTTGCTGGACAACCATTTGCCGGGCGTGAAAGGGGTGGATGCCATCGGGGCGCTCAAGCAAGCCTCGCCCGATTTGCACATCCTGATGCTCACCGTGAGCGAAGATGAGGACGACCTGTCCAAAGCCCTGCAAAACGGGGCCGACGGGTATTTGCTGAAAACCGCGGAGTCAGACCAGCTGTGTGAAGCCCTGGTCAAAGTGCATGAGGGGCATTCGGTCATCAGCCCGGCCATGCTCAACAAGCTGGTGTCGGGTCTGCGCCAACCCGCAGGTGCCAGCCAGCCGCCAAATGAGCGGATTCAAGCCGCCACAGCCCATCCCTTGCAGGAACTGGACAAACTCTCGCCCCGCGAAAAAGACATCTTTTTGCTGATCGCCAAGAGCCTGAGCAACAAGCAAATTGCGCGCGAGCTGGACATTGCCGAGACCACGGTAAAGATCCATGTTCAACATATTTTCAAAAAAATGAATCTGACATCACGGGTGCAAATTGCCATTTTTGCTGCAAGTAACGGCATGAGTTGATAAATATCAAATTTGATAGTTCTATGGGAGGGTGAAGGCAGGTTCTTCATCCTCCTTTTGCTTTTGGGGTAGATACCTTCAGGTGGATACCCAAGGCCGCGCCAAAAAACCACACTCGGTGCATGAGTTTGGAGAATAAAAATGGCGAATGAATTGATCCAGCAGCGCAAAGCCTGGTCGGTGCTGATCGTCAGCACCTTGGCGTTCACGGTCTGTTTCATGGTGTGGATGATGTTTGGCGTGATCGGGGTGCCGATCAAGAAAATGCTGAACCTCAACGCCACCGAATTTGGCCTGTTGATGGCCATGCCGGTGCTGACCGGCTCGCTGGTGCGGGTGCCGCTGGGCATCTGGACCGACCGCTACGGCGGGCGCATCGTCATGACGATGCTGATGGCGATCACGGTACCTGCCATCTGGTTGATGTCTTACGCCACCGCTTACTGGCACTTTCTGGTGATCGGCCTGTTTGTCGGGCTGGCGGGTGGCTCGTTTTCGGTGGGCACACCGTATGTGGCGCGCTGGTTTCCCAAAAACAAGCAGGGCATGGCCATGGGGGTTTATGGCGCGGGCAACTCAGGTTCGGCGGTCAACAAATTTGTGGCCCCGGTGATCCTGGTGGCCTTTGGCTGGGCGGCTGTGCCGCAGGTGTATGCGGCCATCATGGCGGGCACGGTGCTGCTGTTCTGGTTGTTCAGCAACAGCGACCCGGCGCACCTGGTGCCCAGCCAGGTGTCGTTCACGGACCAACTCAAAACCCTGAAAGACCCCCGCGTGCTCAAGTACTGCCAGTACTACAGCATCGTCTTTGGCGGCTATGTGGCACTGGCCCTGTGGATGGTGCAGTACTACATCGGCGAATACGGCCTGGACATCCGCGTGGCCGCTTTGTTAGCCGCCTGCTTCTCATTGCCCGGCGGTGTGCTGCGCGCCGTGGGTGGTGTGCTCAGCGACAAATACGGTGCGCACAGCGTCACCTGGTGGGTGCTGTGGGTCAGCTGGATTTGCCTGTTCTTGCTGTCTTATCCGCAAACCCAATTCACCGTCGCCACAGTCACGGGACCGCAGACTTTTGTCATTGGTCTGAATGTGTACGCCTTCACCGGGCTCATGTTCATCCTGGGCATCGCGTTTGCCTTTGGCAAGGCCAGTGTCTTCAAGTACATCGCCAACGACTACCCCGACAACATCGGTGCCATCAGCGGCATGGTCGGCCTGGCCGGGGGCCTGGGCGGTTTTGTGCTGCCCATCATGTTCGGTGCGCTGGTCGATCTGACCGGTGTGCGCAGCAGCGCCTTCATGTTGATGTATGGCGTGGTCTGGGTCTCGCTCATCTGGATGTATTGGACCGAAGTGCGCCAGACCGACTTCATGGGCCAAGCCCCTGCCGACATCACGCAACCCGGCTTGCGTGCCTGAACCCCGCATAAGGAAAAACAACATGAACACCGCCATCACCCCAATCGCAAGCGGTTCAACGGACATCAGCGACTGGCGTCCCGAAGACGAACAGTTCTGGGAGAGTACCGGCAAGCGCATCGCTTACCGCAACCTTTGGATCTCGGTGCCTGCGCTCTTGTGCGGCTTCGCCATCTGGGGCATGTGGGGCATCATCACCGTGCAGATGCTGAACCTGGGCTTTCCGTTCAGCCAGGCCGAGTTGTTCAGCCTGACGGCCATCTCGGGCCTGGCGGGCGCGACCATGCGCATCCCGGCGTCTTTCCTCATTCGCCTGTCCGGCGGGCGCAACACGATTTTTCTGACCACCGCCATGCTGCTGGCCCCGGCCATGGGCACGGGCATCGCCTTGCAACACCCCGAGTGGCCTTTGTGGGTGTTCCAGCTCATGGCGCTGTGGTCGGGTGTGGGCGGCGGCAACTTCGCCAGCTCCATGTCCAACATCGGCACCTTTTTCCCCAAGCGCCTGCAGGGCACGGCCCTGGGCCTGAACGCGGGCCTGGGCAATTTTGGCGTGACGACCATGCAGATCGTCATCCCGCTGGTCATGACCGTCAGCCTGTTTGGCGGCCTCGGTGGTGAGCCCATGACGCTGGTGAAAGACAGTGGCTGGATCTTCGGCAAGATCGCCGCGGGCACACCCACCTGGATCCAGAACGCGGGCTTTGCCTGGTTGTTGTCGCTGGTGCCTTTGTCGGTGATCTGCTTTTTCGGCATGAACAACCTGACCACGGTCTCGCCCAACATCGGCGGCACCATCCCCGCCTTCCTCAAAATCATCTGGCTGTACACCTTGTCCTTTGTGCCTGCAGGGATTGGTCTGTATTTGTACCTGCCCGCACCCAGCGGCCTGGGCGTGCTCAACATGTGGCTGGCCATGCCACTCATCATCGTGAGCACCTTGATGGTGATGAAGCTCACCGCCTTTGGCACGATGAAAGACAACATCGCTGCCCAGTTCGCCATCTTCAAGAACAAGCACACCTGGGCCATGACGGTGCTGTACATCGTGACGTTCGGCAGCTTCATTGGCTTCTCGATGGCCTTGCCCTTGTCGATCACCGTGATCTTTGGCATCAGCCATGTGCCCGACGCCAGCGGCGTGCTGCAGCACACGCTGAAAAACCCCAACGCCCCTTCGGCCCTGACCTACGCCTGGATTGGCCCGTTTGTGGGCGCACTGGTGCGGCCCGTGGGCGGCTGGTTGTCTGACAAAACAGGCGGCTCGATTGTCACGCAGTGGATCTCGGCCGTGATGGTCGTGGCCTCGGGCGCGGTGGGTTATGTGATGTGGCTGGCCTACCACTCGGCCACGCCCGAGCAGTATTTCCTGACCTTCATGCTGCTGTTTGTGCTGCTGTTCACCGCCAGCGGCATTGGCAACGGTTCGACTTTCCGCAGCATCGCCGTGATTTTTGACCGCCAGCAGGCCGGCCCTGTGCTGGGCTGGACTTCGGCGGTCGCGGCTTATGGCGCTTTCATCGCCCCGGTGGTGATTGGTCAGCAAATCAAGGCCGGTACGCCCGAAGTCGCGATGTACGGCTTTGCGGTCTTTTATGCGCTGTGCCTCTTGCTCAACTGGTGGTTTTACCTGCGTGCAGGCGCCGAGATCCGCAACCCCTGACGTGAACTTTCACTGTTTGCAAACGGGGCGACACACGCCCCGCTGAATTGGAGAAAAAAGATGAGCCATTTTCTGGACCGACTGAATTACTTTTCAAACCCCAAAGAGCCTTTCTCGGGCGGGCATGGTGTCACCACCGGCGAAGACCGCACCTGGGAAGACGCTTACCGTGACCGCTGGGCGCACGACAAGATCGTGCGCAGCACCCACGGCGTGAACTGCACCGGCTCGTGCTCGTGGAAGATTTACGTCAAGGGCGGCATCGTCACCTGGGAAACCCAGCAGACCGATTACCCCCGCACCCGCGCCGATTTGCCCAACCACGAGCCGCGTGGCTGCGCCCGTGGCGCTTCGTATTCGTGGTACCTGTACAGCGCCAACCGCGTGAAGTACCCAATGATCCGTGCCCGTCTGCTCAAGCACTGGCGTGCCGCACTGGCCGTGGCCAAGAGCCCGGTGGACGCCTGGGCCAGCATCGTGCAAAACGAGGACGCCCGCCGCGAGTGGCAGCAGCAGCGCGGCCTGGGCGGCTTTGTGCGCAGCACCTGGGAAGAGGTAAACCAGATCATCGCCAGCGCCAACGTGTACACCGCCAAGCAGTACGGCCCGGACCGCATCATCGGCTTTTCGCCGATTCCCGCCATGTCCATGGTCAGCTACGCCGCTGGCAGCCGATACCTGTCGCTGATCGGTGGCGTGTGCATGAGCTTTTACGACTGGTACTGCGACTTGCCCCCAGCCAGCCCGCAAATCTGGGGTGAGCAGACCGACGTGCCCGAATCGGCCGATTGGTACAACTCGACTTTCATCATCGCCTGGGGCTCCAACGTGCCGCAAACACGTACGCCCGATGCCCACTTCTTCACCGAGGTGCGCTACAAAGGGGCCAAGACCGTGGCCATCACGCCCGACTACGCCGAGATCAGCAAGCTGGCCGATCTGTGGATGCACCCCAAGCAGGGCACCGACGCGGCCATTGCCATGGCCATGGGCCATGTGATCCTCAAGGAGTTTTACTTTGACAAGCGCAGCGCCTACTTTGACGACTACGTGCGCCGCTACACCGACATGCCCAACCTGGTGCAGCTCGAAGAACGCACCCTGGCCGATGGCCGCAAGGTGACCGTGCCCGGCCGCTACCTGCGCGCCAGTGACTTCAACGGCAAACTGGGCCAGGACAACAACCCCGAGTGGAAGACTGTGGCGCTGGACCAGTCCGACCGCGTAGTGCTGCCCAACGGCTCCATCGGTTTCCGCTGGGGGGCCGAGGGCCGCAGCGATGCCGGCAAATGGAATCTGGAAAACAAAGAGGCGCGAGGCGGCAACGAAGTCAAGCTCAAACTGAGCCTGATGGAAGGGGAGAACAGTGAATACGACGTGGGCGAGGTGGCTTTCCCGTATTTCGGCGGCATCGACACCCCAAACTTCAGTGCCAACAAACAGGCCAGCGCGGTGGACGACGTGCTGGTGCGCCAGGTGCCGGTGCGTCGCATCAAGCTGGGCAAGGCGGGTGAAGAACGCTACTCCCTGGTAGCCACGGTGTTTGACCTGACGGCCGCCAACTATGGCGTGGCCCGGGGTTTGCCCGGCGAAAACGCTGCCACCAGCTACGACCACGACACACCCTACACCCCCGCCTGGCAGGAAAAAATCACTGGCGTGAAGCGCGACCAGGTGATCGCCGTGGCGCGCCAGTTTGCCGACAACGCCGACAAGACCCGTGGCAAGTCCATGGTCATCATCGGTGCGGCCATGAACCACTGGTACCACAGCGACATGAACTACCGGGGGATCATCAACATGCTGATGATGTGCGGCTGCATTGGCCAAAGCGGTGGCGGCTGGGCCCACTACGTCGGCCAGGAAAAACTGCGCCCCCAAACCGGCTGGACTGCGTTGGCCTTCGCTCTGGACTGGGTACGCCCACCGCGCCAGATGAACAGCACCAGCTTCTTTTATGCGCACACCGATCAGTGGCGCTACGAACGGCTGGGCGTGGAAGAAATCTTGTCGCCGCTGGCCGACAAGTCCCAATTTGGCGGCAGCATGATCGACTACAACGTGCGCGCCGAACGCATGGGCTGGCTGCCCAGCGCGCCGCAGTTGCAGACCAACCCGATGCAGGTCGTCAAGGACGCGCAGGCCCAGGGCATGGACCCCAAGGACTACGCGGTCAAGGCACTGAAAGACGGCAGCCTCAAGATGAGCTGCGAAGACCCGGACCACCCCCTGAACTGGCCGCGCAACATGTTCGTCTGGCGCTCCAACATTCTGGGTTCGTCGGGCAAGGGGCACGAGTATTTCCTCAAGCACCTGCTGGGCACATCGCACGGCGTGCAGGGCAAAGACCTGGGCGCAGAAGACGCCAAACCAACCGAAGTGCAATGGCACGACCGCGCACCCGAAGGCAAGCTGGACCTGCTGGTGACGCTGGACTTCCGCATGAGCACCACCTGTCTGTATTCGGACATCGTGCTGCCCACCGCCACCTGGTACGAGAAGAACGACCTCAACACCAGCGACATGCACCCCTTCATCCATCCGCTGTCCACGGCGGTTGACCCGGCCTGGCAAAGCAAGAGCGACTGGGAGATTTACAAAGGCTTTGCCAAAGCCTTCAGCGAGGTGTGTGTGGGCCATCTGGGCGTTGAAAAAGAGCTGATGCTCACGCCGCTGATGCACGACACGCCCGCCGAGCTGGCCCAAGCCTTTGACGTGAAAGAGTGGGTAAAAGGCGAGTGCGAGCTGATCCCCGGCAAGACCGCGCCACAAATCTCGGTGATCGAGCGCGATTACCCCAACACCTTCAAACGCTTCACGGCGCTGGGCCCCTTGATGGAGAAGGTCGGCAACGGCGGCAAAGGCATTGGCTGGAACACCGCCGATGAAGTGCACCAGCTCGCCGAACTGAACGGCAAGGTGCGCGCCGAAGGCGTGACCCAGGGCATGCCCAGCATCAGCACCGACATCGACGCCTGTGAGGTGGTGCTGCAGCTGGCCCCCGAGACCAACGGCCATGTGGCCGTGAAGGCCTGGGAGGCGCTGTCCAAAATCACCGGGCGTGACCACACGCACCTGGCCTTGCACCGCGAGGACGAAAAAATCCGTTTCCGCGACATCCAGGCGCAGCCGCGCAAGATCATCAGCTCGCCCACCTGGTCGGGGCTGGAGAGCGAGAAGGTGTCCTACAACGCCGGTTACACCAATGTGCACGAGTACATTCCGTGGCGCACGCTGACGGGCCGCCAGCAGTTTTATTTGGATCACCCCTGGATGCTGGCGTTTGGCGAAGGCATGACCAGCTACCGGCCCCCCGTGGATCTGAAGACTATCGACGAGATGATCGACCGCAAGCCCAACGGCCACAAGGAAATCTCGCTGAACTTCATCACGCCGCACCAGAAGTGGGGCATTCACAGCACGTACAGCGACAACCTGCACATGCTCACGCTCAACCGGGGCGGCCCGGTGATCTGGCTGAGTGAGGACGACGCCAAGCGTGCGGGCATTGTGGACAACGACTGGGTGGAGCTGTTCAACAGCAACGGTGCCATTGCCGCGCGTGCGGTGGTCAGCCAGCGGGTCAACCTCGGCATGGTCATGATGTACCACGCCCAGGAAAAAACCATCAACACCCCCGGCTCCGAAATCACCGGTATCCGTGGCGGCATCCACAACTCGGTGACCCGCATCGTGACCAAGCCGACCCACATGATCGGCGGTTACGCCCAGTTCAGCTACGGCTTCAATTACTACGGAACCATCGGCACCAACCGTGATGAATTCGTGGTGGTGCGCAAGATGCGCAAGATCGACTGGCTCGATGGCGAAGCCGCAGCTACCGTGCAGGCTTGAAGGAGAAACAACATGAAAATTCGCGCACAAATTGCGATGGTGCTGAACCTGGACAAATGCATTGGCTGCCACACCTGTTCGGTCACCTGCAAAAACGTCTGGACCAGCCGACCCGGCATGGAATACGCCTGGTTCAACAACGTGGAAACCAAGCCCGGCATCGGTTACCCCAAGGACTGGGAAAACCAGGACCGCTGGAACGGCGGCTGGACCCGCAAGGCCGATGGCTCAATCGAGCCCAAACAGGGCGGCAAGTGGAAGCTGCTGATGCGGATTTTTGCCAATCCGAACATGCCGCAGATCGACGACTACTACGAGCCTTTCACCTACGACTATGAGCACCTGCAAGGCGCACCCGAGTCCAAGGCGACGCCCACGGCGCGCCCGCGCAGCCTGATCACCGGTCAGCGCATGCAAAAGATCGAATGGGGGCCCAACTGGGAAGAAATTTTGGGTGGCGAGTTCAGCAAACGCAGCAAGGACGCCAACCTGGCCAACTTCGACCAAGTGCAAAAAGACATGGTCGGCCAGTTTGAAAACACCTTCATGATGTACCTGCCTCGCCTGTGCGAGCACTGCCTGAACCCGGCTTGCGTGGCCTCGTGCCCCTCGGGCTCGATTTACAAGCGCGAGGACGACGGCATTGTGCTGATCGACCAGGACAAGTGCCGCGGCTGGCGCATGTGCGTGAGCGGCTGTCCCTACAAAAAGATCTACTACAACTGGCAAAGCGGCAAGGCCGAGAAATGCATCTTCTGCTACCCCCGCATTGAGGCGGGCCAGCCCACCGTGTGCTCGGAAACCTGTGTGGGCCGCATCCGTTACCTGGGGGTGGTGCTGTACGACGCGGACCGCATCGCCGAAGCCGCCAGCACCGAAAACGAGAAAGACCTGTACCAGGCGCAACTGGACATCTTCCTGAACCCGCATGACCCCAAGGTGATCGAGCAGGCCCGCCGGGACGGGATTCCCGAGGCCTGGCTGGAAGGTGCGCGCAACAGCCCTGTGTACAAAATGGCGATCGACTGGAAGGTGGCCCTGCCGCTGCACCCCGAGTACCGCACGCTGCCCATGGTCTGGTATGTGCCGCCCCTGTCGCCCATCACCTCGGCCGTCAATGCCGGCCATGTGGGCATGAACGGCGAGCTGCCCGATGTGTCGCAAATGCGCATTCCGGTGCAATACCTGGCCAATTTGCTCACGGCCGGTGACACCGCACCCGTGACCCGCGCCCTGGAGCGCATGCTGGCCATGCGCACTTACCAGCGCGGCAAGCACGTCGATGGCGTGGACAACCTGGCGGTGCTGGAACAAACCGGCCTCACGGTTGCCCAGGTCGAAGAGATGTACCACGTGATGGCGATTGCCAATTACGAAGACCGTTTCGTAATCCCCAGCTCGCACCGCGAATATGCCGAAAACACTTTCGACATGCGCGGCGGCTGCGGCTTCTCGTTTGGCAATGGCTGCTCGGACGGTCAGTCCGAAGCCAGCCTGTTCGGTGGCGACAAACGCCGCACCATACCCATCCAGCCTGTGGTCTGAAGCGAGGTCAACATGAAAAACAACCGTTATTCCTTGCGCGTTTTGTCCTTGCTTCTGTCTTATCCGGACGCGGCGCTGCGCGAACAACTGCCCGCCCTGTTGCCCGCGCTGGCCGAAGAGGGCGCATTGAGCACTGCGCGTCAGGCCGAGCTGCAGACTTTGGTGACGCACCTGCTGCGCGCGGACAGTATGGATTTGCAAGCGCGTTATGTCGAGACCTTTGACCGTGGCCGCGCCACGTGCTTGCACCTGTTCGAGCATGTGCATGGTGACTCGCGTGATCGGGGCCCGGCCATGATCGACCTGACCCAAACCTATGAACAGTCGGGCTTGTTCCTGTCGCCCGACGAGTTGCCCGACCATTTGTGTGTGGTGCTGGAATTTGCCTCCACCCAGACACCCGAGGTGGCCAAGGCTTTTTTGGGCGAAATGGCACACATCCTGAACGCGATTTTCAGCGCTTTGCTCAAACGCGAAAGCCCTTATGCCGTGGTGCTGGCCGCCGTGCTGGAGCTGGCCGGACACAAGGCCCAGGCGGTGCAGATCGTGGCCGACGAAGCGCTGGACGAGAGCTGGCAAGAGCCCGAAGCCTTTGACGGCTGCAGCACGCGTGGCCAGGCTCGGCCGGGCGAGGCGCAACCCATTCACATCGTCAGAAAGACCAATACCCAGACCCGGGGAGTAGCAGCATGAGTTACCTGGACCACTTCATTTTTGGCATTTATCCCTACATCGCGCTGAGCGTGTTTTTGCTCGGCAGCCTGATCCGTTTTGACCGCGATCAGTACACCTGGAAGAGTGACTCTTCGCAATTGCTGCGTGGAGGCCAATTGCGCTGGGGCAGCAACCTGTTCCATGTGGGCGTGTTGTTTTTGTTTGGCGGGCACACCGTAGGCATGCTCACGCCGCATTTCATGTATGAACACTTCATCAGCGCGGGCGACAAGCAATTGATGGCGATGGTGTCGGGTGGCGTGTTTGGCGTACTGGGCTTTGTGGGTGTGACGCTGCTCTTGCACCGCCGCTTGTTTGACGCGCGTATCCGGGTCAACAGCCGAACCAGCGACATCGTGCTGCTGGTCTTGCTGTGGGCGCAGTTTGCGCTGGGCCTGGCCACCATCCCGCTGTCGGCCCAGCACCTGGACGGCAGCATGATGCTCAAGCTGGCCGAGTGGGCGCAGCGCATCGTCACCTTCCGTGGCGGTGCGGTGGAGCTGCTGACCGAAGCCAGCTGGGTTTTCAAAACCCACATGTTCCTGGGGATGAGCATCTTCTTCATCTTCCCGTTCACGCGGCTGGTGCACGTTTGGAGTGGTTTTGGCACGCTGGCTTATGTGGTGCGCCCTTATCAGGTGGTGCGCAGCCGCCGTGTGGGCATGACGCCACGGCCTCCGTTTGGGCGCGGCTGATCGGCCTCCGGCATTTTGAAAAGGTTAACCCATGAACTTCGATACTTTGACTGAGCACGCCCAGACGAGCGCTGGCAGCTGCGGCAGCGGCCACTGTGGTTGCGGCAGTGCGGCACCGTCCTCAGCCTATGAACGCACGACAGCTGCCATGTTCCCGCCTGCTGCCGAAACCTTGGTACCAGCGGCACCGGCGCTCACCCCCGCCATCAACGGCATCGCCTTGGTGACCCCGGGGGAGTCGCTGGACGCTGAGGATGTGCGGGAGCGGGCCTATGCCGAGCTGCTGCGTCAGGAGGCGGTGCGGCTCGGGCTCTTGCCACGCTTCACCGGTTTAACCGCGCCTGCCTTGAATGCCGATGAGCAAGCGGTGATTGACCGCATGCTGGAGCTTGAAGTGCTTTCTCCCGAGCCAACACCCGAAGAAGCGCAGCGTTATTACGCAGCGCATCAGGCGCAATTCACGGTGGGGCAGGGCAGGCGGGTGCGCCACATCCTGTTTGCCGTCACGCCCGGGGTGAACGTACCTGCGCTCGCGCAACGCGCCGAAGCCGCCTTGCTGGAGTTGAGTAACAAGTCGGTGGTCCCTGAGCGCTTTGCGCAATTCGCGGCCGAGTTGTCCAACTGCCCCACGGGCGCACAAGGCGGCGATCTGGGCTGGCTCACGCCGCAAGACTGTGTGCCTGAATTGGCCAAAGAGTTGTTTTATCTGGCCGAGTCCAGCCAGAGCACAGGCTTGCGGCCACGCTTGGTGCACACCCGGTTTGGTTTTCACATCGTCGATGTGCTGGAGGTGAACCCGGGTCATTTGCCCGCGTTTGAGCAGCTGCAGGCGCAAATCGCTTCGCGCCTGCAATGGCAGTCGCGTGCCACGGCCCTGGGCCAATACATGCGCCGCCTGGTGGGGCTGGCCAGTGTCGAGGGCATCGAGCTGGAGGGGGACGCCTCGCCCCTGGTGCAATGAACGCGCAGGTGTTGCCAGACGCATCCGATGAGTTGCTGCTCCGTTTGCAGCGCTTTCATGCGGATTATTTTCCGCTGCACCAGCAGCGGTTTCAGGATCTGGTGGCCCAGGGGCAGCACCCCAAAACCTTGTTCATCGGGTGTTCCGATTCACGTCTGGTGCCTTATTTGCTAACGGGCACAGGCCCCGGCGAGTTGTTCATCGTGCGCAATGTAGGGGCCTTGGTGCCGCCCTACGACGGCTCGCACGGTCTGCACGGCACCATGGCGGGCATCGAGTTCGCAGTGCTGCAATTGCATGTGCAGCGCATCATCGTGTGCGGGCACAGCCACTGCGGGGCCATCCGCACCGCCTACGAGGGGGCACCCGAAGAGGCCAAGGCCCTGCAAAGCTGGCTCAAGCTGGCCGACGAGGCCTTGCTGCCGGTGCGACCCAGCCCCGAGGCCTTGCTGCGCACCGAGCAGCGCTCGGTGGTGTTGCAGCTGGAGCGCCTGATGGACTACCCCATGGTGCGGCGCGAGGTGCAAGCAGGGCGCTTGACCCTGCACGGCTGGCACTATGTGATCGAGGAGGGCGAAGTGCATGTGTTCGATGTGCAGCGCGGCGACTTTGTGCCAGCATCGCAGTCCTCACACAGCGGCACGGGGCCGTTCCCGCCTTATGTGGAGCATGATGGCCAGATCATTGCGGATTGAACGCAGTCTGTGAGGGTCATGGAGTAATAACGGAATGAGCGATATGGAAAAAGACACGGCCACCCGCTTGGCCAGCCAATTGATGGCCTCGCGCCAGACCGTGCTGCCCAAGCGCCTGGTGGCGCCCGGACCGACGGCTGCAGAACTGGCGCAATTGTTTGAAGCGGCTGCGTCCGCGCCCGACCATGACCTGATCAACCCCTGGCGGTTTTTGATCATCCCGTCGCACAAACGGGCCGATCTGGGCGAGTTGTTTGCCCAAGCCCTGAGCGAGCGCGACCCGAGTGCGTCACAGGACGAGCTGGCGCAAGCCCGCGACAAGGCCATGCGTGCGCCTTTGCTGATGCTGCTCATCGTGGACGAAGCCAAGGGTGATGCCGAGATTGACATGAACGAGCGCGTTCTGAGCGCGGGCTGTGCGGTGCAAAACATCATGCTGCTGGCCAACGCCATGGGTTATGGCTCGGGGTTGACGAGCGGCAAGGCGCTCAAGGCGGCATCGTTCAGAGCGGGTTTGGGCTTGCAGGCCGATGAAGAAGCCATTTGTTTCGTGAGTCTGGGCTCGGTGAGTTCACGCAAACCCTTCAAGCCTCGGCCCGATGTTCAAATGTTCACACGCATCTGGGGAGATGACGCATGAGCAATTCGTCATCAGTGGGTATCGGTTTTCCCGGGCATCGCGCACCGGCAGTGGGTTTTGAAGCGCCATTCGAGATGCTTTCGGCCTGCCACGAACGTGTCGAGCGCATGCTCGAGTTGCTGTCCAGGTTGCGTCAGCATTTGGCGGAAAACGGTTGGGATGCACAAGCTGCTTCGGCAGCCACCGATGTGATGCGGTATTTCGATCTGGCAGCTCCTCAGCACCATCTGGACGAGGAAATCCATGTTTTTCCGGCTGTTTTGGCTTTGAAAAATCAACAGCTGGACCTCCTTGTTTATCGCCTCAAGCAAGAACACCTGCAGATGGAGACGCTTTGGGTGAATGTGCGCCAAGCCCTGGATGGGGTCGCGAAGGCCAATGCCCAGGATTGGATGGGTTTCAGCGATGCTGACAAGGTTCACATGGATTCTTTTTTTGCGGCCTACAAAGACCACATCAATGACGAAGAGATTTACATCTACCCAGCGGCCAGCAATGCGCTCAGTGATGTGCAATTGCAAGGCATGTCACACGACATGATGCGCCGCAGAGGCCACGCCATGATTTGATGGGCATCTCAGTTGCTGAGCGTGGAGTTCAGAGCAGCATCCATGCTTTGGAGAGCCATTTTTCAATTCAATTTCCAATTCTTTTAATTCGTACGATGTATATTATGT
>JACCDU010573674.1_pt1 | contig 16603 bp, 15 predicted proteins | sample 7446081 | NCBI WGS metagenome assembly JACCDU01 (sample SAMN15323447, study PRJNA562643) | freshwater metagenome | isolation source: river surface water | place: USA:Blue River Watershed | collected 2017-08-17
TCCACCGTAATCAGGCCGATCTCGTTGAAGGCCGACAAGGTGCGGCTCACCGTTTCCAGCGTCAGGCCGAGATAGCTGCCGATCTCGTGGCGTGTCATGCGCAGGTTGAACAGCTTGCTCGAGTAACCCATCTCGGCAAAGCGCTCAGACAGCGACACCAGGAAGCGCGCCACGCGTGCTTCGGCCGACAGCGCACCCAGCATGCTGACCATCGCTTGTTCGCGCACCAGTTCGCGGCTCATCACGCTGTACATCGCATGCTCGAGCTCGACATACGAGCGGCCCAGCGCAGTGAATTTCTTGAAGGGCAGCAGGATCAGGTCGCAGTTCGATAGCGCCACCGCTTCCGATGCATAACGTTTGGTGTGGATGCCATCGACGCCGAACAGGTCGCCCTTCATCGGGAAGGAAAGCACTTGCTCGTTACCGAATTCATCGATCAGCACCGTTTTCAGGAAGCCCGAATGCACGATGAACAGCGTATCGAAAGGCTGGCCGATGGTATGGATGCGCTGACCAGTCTTGAACTGCACGTGCTGGAACAGGAATTCTTCGTCGTTGACCGATGGTGCTGCGGGGATACGGAGCAGTTCGCACAGCTCCTTCAGGTTGGACCACAGCTTGCCCTGCCGCTGCCAGCCCGCCTCGCTCGCGTTGGCGTGGATGCTCGTACTTCCGGTGTCAGCGCGGAGTTCCGAAATGGATGTCGAGGTCATGGTCATCTCCTGGTTTTGTGGACTTGAACGAATTAACAAAGGGACTCAACCATGCGCGAGGTTTTGATCGCCGAGCCGCTGCAGGCTTCGGGGACTGCCAGGTGCTTGCCTGGCATGACTTCGTCACATCGTGCTGCTAATCCCGATGTCGCTGAATCAATGGCGCATCGCCTTCTCCGGTTTCTGCACGTCATGCTCATTGCGAGTTGCTAGTATCACGATCCAACTTCTTCAAAGCTATCGGGCTTGCCTGAATGCTTTTTGGCGGCGAGCCGAGCGTTGATCGGGACTTTCCTAGCACCTCCTTCTTGCGCTTCATCACAGTCATCACAGCTTGTATTTATCAAGCAAACCGTGCGCCACCGCGTACTGCACCAGCTCTGCCAGCGATGGCGTCTCCATCTTCTGCAGGATGTTCGCCTTGTGCGTGCTGACCGTCTTCACGGACAGATGCAGCAACTCAGCGATATCCGTCACCGACTTGCCGGTCACGAGGTAGTTGAAGACCTCGAACTCGCGGTTCGACAGCGACTTGTGCGGCTGGTCCTGGCGCGTCGGCATCGCATCCATCGCCAGCTGCTCGGCCACTTCCATGCTGATGTAGGGCCGACCTGCGTGTACCTTGCGGATCGCCGTCACCAGCTCGGCGCCCGCGCTTTCCTTGGTCATGTAGCCGTGTGCTCCGGAGCGGATGGCGCGCGCCGCGTACTGGTCCTCGTCGTGCATGGTCAGCACCAGCACGGCGAGCTTCGGCGCTTCTTCCTTGATCTGCTTGATCAGGTCCATGCCACTCCGTCCCGGCATCGACAGGTCCATCACCAGCACGTCGAATGCCTGTTTGCGCACCAGCGCCATCACTTCGAATCCGTCGCTCGCTTCAGCGACCACCTCAATGTCTTCGGCCTTGCTCAGGATGTGCTTCAAGCCTTCGCGCATCAGGGCATGGTCATCCGCGATCACGGCCCGGATCATGTCCGCTTGCCCTCAGTCGCCTTGCTTTTGAACCCGGTGCGATCCACCTCAGTTCCCCTGCTGCGGCCGACGGGCCATCGAAAATCTCACTGTCATTGCGTTTTCCCGTTAGTAACAAAATGGCAACATTTTTGTTAAATGTATCAGCTTTTGAACGATGCACCTAGATGATTTGGATCAAAAACAGCGTGTGAAATGAATTTTTATGCTCTGTCACACTGTTTAATTTCTAGAGCGAAATGAATTCATATCCGTGTGGGAATTTTTTCGTTCGCACAGGGAAACAACGCGCGCTGATAGACTTGGAAAACGCAGCTTTTTTGCTGCACATCAAACGACCGACACCATTCCTACATCTTCACGACGACATGAACATCCAGCCCGGAGAGATCGGCCACATCATCCAGCTCGCCATTGCGCCCGTTTTTCTGCTCACGGGTGTCGGCACCAACATGCTGGTGCTGACCAATCGCCTCGCGCGCATCATCGATCGATCGCGGACGCTGGAAGAAAGACTGGAAGTGCCCGAGGGCCATGCGCCGGACAAGGAGCGGGCGGTGCGCGATGAGTTGCAGGTGCTGTTCGGCCGCGCGCGCAAGATCAATCGTGCGATCTTCCTGTCGACGACCTGCGCACTGCTGATCTGCATGGTGGTGGCCATGCTGTTCGTCACCGATGCGCTCAACCTGCGGCTGGCCTCGGTGATTGCGGGGATGTTCGTGCTGGCGATGGTGTCGCTGACGGGCAGCTTCATCTACCTGCTCAGGGAGATCCTGCTGGCCACGGACTACATGAACCAGCAGGCGAGGTGGCACCGGCCTGATTAAGGGCCGGCGCGAAGCGTCAGATTGGAATCAGGCGGGAGTCAGCCGGTGATCAGACCGAAGCCACCAGATCGCAGGTAGCCCGGAACAGCGGATGCGAGGGCTCGCCGAAGGCATCGCAGATGGTCAGGTGATTGAAGCCGTCGAGCATGACTTCGCCCCGGTGCGCTGCATTCCATTGTGACGAGATCAGCGCGGTCTGCCGCTTGAACTCGTCGGACTCGAGGTCGCCGACCGAGGTGATGAACGGCGTCGGATGCGACTGCGGCATGCGGCCCGGCGACAGCCTCAGTGCGCTGGCCGAATCGAGCTTCAGGTCCACGTTCACGAAATCGGTATGCACGACCGGGTCGAGGTCGTACAGGCCCGACATCAGCACGCCGCCGCGTACCAGGTCCTTGGGCAGGTCGGCATGCCATACCGGCCAGTGCGCAGACATCATCATCGCCGCCAGATGAGCGCCCGCCGAATGCCCAGCCACGACGATCCGCTGCCGGTCGAACTCCAGCCCTTCAGCGTTCTTGTACAGCCAGGTAAGCGCGCGCAGCTGCTGCAGCACGATCTCGTCGATGCTGGCCTCGGGCGCGAGCGTGTAATTGGTCAGCGCGACATTGAAGCCGGCGCGGCGGTAGCCCGGCACGATGAGGGTGAAATCGGACTTGTCGAGCGAACGCCACCAGCCGCCATGAATGAACACCAGCAGCGGCGCGCCCGGACGATACGCCGGGTAGAAGTCCAGCCTTTCCTTGGCCGCGTCGCCGATCGGGATGTCGAGCAGGCCTGCATGCGTGCGGCGTACCAGCGCCGAATCGCGCTGCCAGCGCTCGAAGATCTGTGGATGGTCGGGAATGCCGGCACGGGCGTTGTACTGTTTGGTGTAGTACGCGGTCTTTTCCGCGTCCTTGTGGACGACGGGTTTGTCGTGCTTGGCGGTCATGCGGCTGCGCTCCCCGGGATGTGTGATTGTTTTGCGCGAGTGTAGAACATTTTGCCGGCAGCCCGCGCATAGCGTTCCGGGCGCGTGATGGTAGCAAAGGCTGCCTCAGAGATCGATGCGAATCCACTCGCCCATGGTGACGCTGGACGCGGGCCATTCGCGCGCAGACGTAATGCGGGGTCGCATGGCCGACGCCTGCAGGAATTGCACAGCCCGTATCACGCCTGCATGGGTGATCCACACCATCTCGTCAGCGTCCTGCTTCGCTGCATCGGCCAGGGCGGCAGAGACGCGATCGACCACTTCCTGCGCGGATTCCTTGCCGCCGAATCGGTGGTTTGGGAAATCCGCCACCCATGCGTCGATCGCTTCGCGCGGGATGTTTTCCCACGGCTGCATTTCCCATACTCCAAAGTCCATCTCGCGCAGACGGGCGTCGACCAGGGGCACATCGAGATCCGGGCGCAGACGATGAATTGCGCCGGCCAATGACCGGGTTCTCGCGGAAGGCGACGTCCAGAGCGCGCTGCGTTGCGCGGGGAGCAGGGCGAAGCCCTGTGCGGCCGATGCCGTCGCCGCCTGGTCCGCCTCCAGTTCACTGTTGCCGTAGCAAAGGCCGGCCGCGACCTGCACGCGCGCATGCCTGAGCAGCCACAGCTTCACTGCCCGCCCGCCGACAAGGCCAGGCCCAGGTAGAAGCCGATCTCTGACAACTGCTGCGTGGCGCCCAGTCCGTCGCCCGTGAAGCCCTGCAGGCGCACTTTCAGTCGCCAGCCCATCAGGGCCATGCCCGATGCGGCGCCTGCGCAAGCGGCCGCCAATACGGAGGGCGGCAAGGCCTGCGCGGCCAACGCCATCGCTGGCAGCCACCAGAGCAGGCCAGCGATCACGCCTGTATTGCTGATGCTCTCGGCCAAAGGCTTGGATTTGGATTGTGGCGTGTCGCCAACATGCGGCAGCGTGCGGATGACAAACAGCGGCATCAGGCGCGATGTGACATGCGCGGCGAACAAGCCAGCGACGGCCCAGCGGGCATCGACCTGAAGCAGCAGCACCAGCAGGCTCATCTTGCTGAACAACGCAAGCACGAGGGCGATGGCACCGTAAGCGCCGATGCGCGAGTCTTTCATGATGTCGAGCACGCGTTCGCGCGTCAGGCCCCCACCGAGGCCATCAGCGGTATCGGCCAGTCCGTCTTCATGAAACGCCCCGGTCAGCAGGATGCTGAACACGGTACTCAAGGCAGCCGCCACCCATGCGCTGGCCGGCAGTACAGGCAGCGCCGAGCTTACGGCCCAGAACAGCAAGGCCGTCAGGCTGCCCACCACCCAGCCGACGCCGGGAAAATGCGCCGCGCTCGCGCGCAGCATTGCAGGAGAAAAGCCGACCCAGTCGGCCAGCCGGCCGGTCACGGGTATCCGGGTAAAGAACTGTACGGCCAGCAGGTAGTGTCGAATGAATCGGCTCAGCATGTACGGCAAGATATCAGACCCCGGCGGGCGAGGCCTCGTCCTGCTGGCGCGAGACCCCGGCCGACTCGAAACTGGCCATCTCGCGCAGCAGCGCACATGCCGATACCAGGAGGGGCCAGGCCATGGCCGCGCCCGATCCTTCGCCCAGCCGCAGGCCCATATCCAGCAAGGGCTCGGCCTTCAGGCAGGCCAGCATCAATGCGTGGCCGCGTTCGCCAGAACGATGGGCAAACACGCAGCGCTGCAAGACGGCCGGCTGCAGCGCATGCGCCACCAGCACTGCGGCGCTGGCGATGAATCCGTCCACCACGATCACGCGTCGTTCGCTCGCAGCCTGCAGCACGGCGCCTGTCATCGTGGCCAATTCGAAGCCGCCGAACGCCGCGAGTGCTTCCAGCGGAGCGACGGCATCGGCGTGGCGCGCCAGGACCTCCTTGAGGATGGTGACCTTGCGCTCGATCGCGGCCGCATCCAGGCCGGTCCCTGCGCCCGTGCAATCGGCAATGTCCAGCCCGGCCAGCCGGCTCAGCAGCAAGGAAGCCGAGGAGGTATTGCCGATGCCCATTTCGCCAAGCAGCAGCACATTGCCTGGCAAGTCGCGGACCAGCGCCGCCCCGTTCGCAAGCGCCTGGTCGCGCTGCTGATCCGTCATGGCCCGCGTGTCGAGCGCGTCGGCCGTACCCGGACCCAGCTTGCGGATCAACAGCCCCGGGCGCGGTGCGAAGTCATGCCGCACCCCGCAGTCAACCACGGTCAGGTCGATGCCGTGCTGCCGCGCGAGTACGCTGACGGCCGCGCCGCCGGCCAGAAAATTTTCGACCATCTGCCAGGTCACATCGCTGGGGTAGGCGGACACGCCACGCGCGGCCAATCCGTGATCACCGGCGAACACCACCAGTTGCGGCGCGAGCAGTTCCGGGGATGCGGTACCGAGCGCGAGGCCGATCTGGCAGGCCAGCGTCTCGATGCGCCCGAGTGATCCCAGCGGCTTGGTCTTGTTGTCGATCTTGCGTTGCAATTGCGCGGCAAGCTCGGGTTGGTCGAGATGTTCGACGACGGGAAGATCGAAATTCATGTGGGGTCCTGTTGAATCAGCGCATCGAGTGCGCCGGGATCGAAATGGGTTTGGACAAAGTCGGCCAGTCCGTCGAACACGGCATCCAGGCTGGGTGCGCCTGATCCGAACAAGGCCTTGAATACCGCGGGATCTTCAAAGAGGCCGTGCAGATAGCAGCCCAGTACATTGCCCGCGGCGTTTTGCCATGCCAGTCCGGGAATGACTTCCGTGGCGACAGCTGGGCCAGCGTGATCGCCAGCGCAGTGCACGGTCTCGCCGTGATGGATTTCATAGCCTGACACCGTCACGCCGGACAGACTCGACCACGGGCCAGCCAGTGATTCGAAGCTTGTCCGGGTGCGGCGCACAGTCTTGGCCGGGTTGAAACGGGTCGCAAGTGGCAACAAGCCAAGGCCCGTGGCATTGCCGTCGATGCCATGCGTATCAACCAGCGACTGTCCGAGCATTTGCAGGCCGCCGCAAATCCCGAGCACGGCGCCGCCACGTTCGGCATGCCGGATGATGGTGTCGGCCAGCCCTCGGGCGCGCAGCCATTCGAGGTCGGCCACGGTCGATTTCGAGCCGGGCAAGATGATCCAGTCCGCACCCTCGCAATCGCCTGGCGACCTGGCCCAGACGAGGCGCAGGCCACGGACGTTTTTCAGCAGCTGGAATTCATCCAGATTGCTGATGCGCGGATACGCGATCACCGCAACCGTTCTTTCGACGACACCATCGGCACGTGCGCGGTCGTCGAAGACCCCGTCTTCCTCCGGCAAGCCATGCTGCCACCACATCGGCAGGGTCGCGATCACCGGGATGTCGGTCATCTGCTGCAGCATTTGCGGCGCCGGCGCCAGCAATGCGGGATCGCCTCGGAACTTGTTGAGCACGAAGCCGCGGATCAGCGCACGTTCTTGAGCGGGCAGCAGGGCCCAGGTGCCGAACAGGTGGGCAAACGCGCCGCCGCGGTCGATGTCGGTCACCAGGACACAGCGAGCCTGCGCATGCCGTGCCACGCGCATGTTCACGATGTCGCTGGCATGCAAGTTGATTTCTGCCGGCGAACCGGCGCCTTCGATCACGACCACATCATTCTCGGCACGCAAGGCATCGAGCGCTTCGCAGATGTGGGGCCACACGGCCTCGCTGCGGTCATGCCACGGCATGCTGCCGAGCTGGCTGTCGACTGCGCCGAGCAGCACGACCTGGCTGCGGGTGTCGGCTTCCGGCTTGAGCAGCACGGGGTTCATCCGCACATCGGGCATCGTTTTGGCCGCCAGCGACTGGAAAAACTGGGCTGAACCGATTTCGCCCTGTCGCTCATCCCGGCCTGCGACCACTCGTGCATTGTTGCTCATGTTCTGCGCCTTGAAAGGCGCAACCTTCAGTCCCAGGCGGGCGTAGTAACGGCACAGTGCCGTCGCGACCCAGCTCTTGCCGGCATTGCTGGTCGTGCCGAGGACCATTACGCATACTGCTGTCATATCGAGGGCTTGGGATTACGGATGGTCGGAGGATTCAGGGCAGGCATTGTACTGCCCGGGTTCTTGCCCGGCCTGCATGGATCCCTGTGGGCGCAGACTGACGTGCCGGGCGACCTTGCGAGGTGCCTTCCGCGATTTGTGATTGTTTTGCACGACTGCAGGGCATTTGTGCCCGCAGTCCGTGTAGTGCAGGGCCGACGCAGCCTTGTCGGCCCATGTTCATTGACTGTCAACTCGCTTGCCCCTACACTTCGCCCGTCTTGGTGCTCACCCGTCGGTCCCGACGGGTAGTTAAACGGGAAACACGACGCCTACCAGCCCAAAAGGCCAGGCCAACGTGTGCTGCCCCCGCAACGGTAAGCAAGCGCATGACTATCCAGTCATGAATCCGCCTCGATCGCCACTGTGTCTTCGGACATGGGAAGGCCAGACGGAAAGACTTGCAAGCCCGGATACCGGCCAGACAGGTGGGAGCGACGAACGGGTGGTTCGTCTGTACTCTGATCTGCACGATCTCTGCGCGATCTCTTCGTTTTCGCTCCTGTATTTGTCCTGCCTGCGGGGAAGCTGGCGGGACGCGTTCGCTCAGGGTTTATTCATGTCGTCCCAAAATATCAAGCGTGCTCTGGCAGGTGCCGGCGCCGTGCTGTCGCCATTATTCGTGGTATCGCCTGTACAGGGCGCATCGATGGAATCGCAATTGCCACCGGTCGTCGTGTCGGCATCGCGCTTCGAAGAGAACGTGAACCAGGTTCCCGCCTACGTTCGCGTGATTTCCGCTGAAGAGATCCAGCGCTCGGGTGCCTTCTCCGTGCCCGCTTTGCTGGCCCAATTAGGTGGCATTCCTGTGAGCGGTTCCAATTTGGGGCAGCTTGGCCTTGGTGCCAATGTTGACCTCGGTGGCTACGGCGTTACTTCCAACAGCACGACGCTGGTTCTGGTGGATGGACAACGGATGAATCCGCCCGATTCCCAGGGTGTGTCCTGGGAAATCGTGCCAATGAACGCAATTGAACGTATCGAGATCCTGCAAGGCGGATCCAGTGTTCAGTTCGGGAATGGCGCAGTGGGTGGTGTGGTGAACATCATCACCCGCAAAGGCAGTACATCCAGCGTCGAACAGACGGTTGGCAGCTTCAACACCCTGATCACGAATGCCAGCTATGGCAAGGTGATGGACGATGCGAAGTTTTCGATGCAGGCGTCTCGCTCGTCTACTGACGGTTGGCGCGAAAATTCCGGCGCCCATGCGAGCGCGCTGCGCTTGCGTTATACGAAAGAGCTGGGTGGAAAAGACAGCGCATTCGCCGAAGCCTACCTGAGCGAGTCGCGCGCCTACCTTCCGGGCGGTGTGGTCGGAAAAGTGGGCGAAGGCGACCAGCGGGCCGCGAAATTCAACAATCAAGGCGCATTCAACGACGGTGGGAACGCCAGCGTGCGCGCCGGCTTGTCGCGTGCTATCGCGCAAAGCGTCATGTTCGAGGGCGAAGTCAGCTACCGTCGTCGGAGCTCGGATTTGTCGACGCCTTATTACAATTCGCCGGATTCGGTGGCCAGCTATACCCCGTACGGTTACGTGACCGGTGCCATCAAGTCCAATCTGGATGGCTGGGAGGCGGCGTTTACCCCGCGACTCAAAATGGATCTCGGTGAAGGAAAGTCGCTCGTCACGGGTTACGACCTTACACGTGCCGCGCAATGGTCAGGCAACCAATTTGGTGACGTTGCCCAGCAAGTGATCCTTGCCAATCAGAATTCGTCCTACTTCAACAACCAGCTGAACGACAAACAGTCAGCAACGCTTACCAATCATTCTATCTACATGATCGGACGTTTGCCGCTGACGTCATCGCTTGACCTGGTCGGCGGAGCGCGCCGACAGTGGCAAGATGCCTCTACGTATGATCTGAACAAGGCATCGGCCGCCGGCGCGTTGAACATGCAGCAGTCATATGCGGCAAATGCCTTTGATGTCGCCCTCAATCATCGTTACAGCGACCGCGATCGGCTGTATGTGAAGTGGAATCGCTCATTCCGTTTTGCGAACCTGGATGAATTCTGGGGCTTTGACAGCTTCATGAACCGGATCTTTTCCGGTTCGCTCAAGCCGCAAACCGCAGATACGATCGAGCTCGGCGGCGACTGGCGTCGTGAAGCATTCGGAGTGACAGCCGCAGTGTTCCGCTCGGTGTCCAGCAACGAAATTCGTTATGACCCGAACACGTTCATGAACAATAACAGTGCCTATGACATCCGTCGCACCGGCCTGTTGTGGGATGTCAGTTATCGTTGGACATCCCAGCTGACCTTGTCTGCAGGCGGCAGGTTCCAGCAGACGGTGTATGCCAATGGTCCGTACGCCGGCCAGGCCATTACCCTGGTGCCGGACCAGACTTTTGCTGCGCGTGCCAATTTCGTGGCCAACGAGCACCTGAGTTTTGGCGCAGTTGCCAGTTACACCGGCAGCCAGCGTTACGATACCAGCCCGGTGACAAGCCCGACGCTCGCTAAAATGCCGGCTTATTGGGTGACGGATGTGTACTCACGCTACAAGCAGGGGCCTTGGGAAGTTCAGCTTACGGTGCGCAATCTCGGTGGCCAAAAATATTCAACCTACGGGGGATATGGGTTCGTGACACTGCCTGGAAATACTTTTGGCGATCCGAATGGCGGCAGCCGCTACTACTACTACCCAAGCGATCCGCGTGCTGTAATGATCAGTGGTAAGTACAACTTCTGATCTATCCGGCTAGCGACATGTCTCTTCCATCACCACAAGTCCTGCGCCATCGACCGATGGCAGCCTTTGGCGCATTGTTGGTGTTGTTGGGCGTGTCGTTGGCGGCGCTGCTTGCTTCGATGTGGTGCGGCACGACCGGGTGTGGCTTGAATGCCGTCGAGGGCGTGTCGCTGATGCGTATAACGCGTGCCAGCGCCGCATTTACCGTGGGCGGATTGTTGGCCCTTGCCGGAGCGCTACTTCAGCTCTTGCTGCGCAATCCCCTGGCTGATCCCTATGTGCTGGGTGTGTCCGGAGGTGCAGCGACAGGTGCCATGCTGGGTGTTTTGCTGGCGCCATCGTTTGCTATTCCCTTTGCGTTGCAATCGGGTGCGTTGGCGGGTGCTTTGCTCGCGACCATGCTGCTGTTCCTGCTGAGCTGGCGCAGCCTCTCCGGTCTTCCGTCCACAGGCGGTTCGACCGGGACGAACCTGATCCTTACGGGAGTCATGATTTCCGCGGGTTTTGGCGCGTTGGTCTCTTTGCTGCTCTCACTGTCGTCAGATTCGACATTCCGGGGCACGCTATTCTGGCTGATGGGTGATCTGGACACAGACACCTTCCCATTGGCTTCCAGCGCAATACTGATGGTTGCGCTTCTGTGGTCGATCAGATTCTCCCCTCAGCTGAATGTACTGGTGCATGGTGAGACCACAGCACAGCTTCTGGGAATCCATGTCCGCAAGCTTCGTATCATGTTGTTGCTGGTGGCCTCCCTCGCAACCGCAGCGGCAGTGACTGTTGCCGGTGCCATTGGCTTTGTCGGACTGATCGTTCCGCACATGCTTCGGCTTTGGGTGGGCAATGATCAGCGTGTTCTGCTTCCGGCCTCGGTGTTGGCGGGAGGTTCGGCACTGGTGTTTGCCGATTTCGCAGCACGCACGGTGGCGGCCCCAGTCCAGTTGCCAGTTGGGGTGGTGACAGCATTGGTCGGTGTTCCGGTCTTCCTCTTCCTGCTGAATCGGAGCCGCGCATGAGCATACTCGTTGCCAGCGGGCTTTTCGTTCAGGCAGGGCATCGCAAGCTGATCTCCGGATTGGACTGGACCGTCAGCAAAGGCGAGTTCTGGTGCGTGCTGGGTCGTAATGGCGCTGGCAAGAGCAGCCTGCTCAATGTGTTGGCCGGACTGGCCAAGCCTGAGTCCGGCGTTGTGCGAGTGTCCGGCAAGCCAGTTATGAAAATTGATCCTCTGTTGCTTGCCCAAATGCGCGGGCTGATGATGCAGCAAGTGATCGACAGCTTTTCCTGCACCGTGTTTGATGCGGTCGCCATCGGCCGCACGCCTCTGCGCGTTGGACGAGCATGGGACGATGCCGAGGATGCTGCACGGGTTAATGGCGCACTGGCACGCGTCGGCATGCTGGATCGAGCAGCCAGTGATGTGCGGCGCCTGTCGGGTGGCGAACGTCAGCGCGTTGCGCTCGCGGCGCTACTGGCACAAGAGGTGCCGCTGATGCTGCTCGACGAGCCTACTTCGCATCAGGATGTCGCGCACCAACTGACGGTAATGCGCCTGCTGCAGGAACTGGCAGCTGACCATGCCGTGGTTACGACCTGCCATGACATCAACCTCGCTGCACGCTTTGCCACGCATGTGCTGCTGATTGGCGAAGGCTTTCATGTGGCGGGTAAAGTCAGGAATGTTCTCACGCCGGAAGCGCTGCACCGTACTTTTGGCTGCGAGTTTGCTCTGCAAGGCGATACCTTCATTCCCGCCTGAGGCCGGCATCCGCTACCGGCCTTTCAACCCTTCAGGCCTTGGGCCAGAGAATCATCTGCGTGCAGCGGAACAGCGCAATGGTCTTGCCGGCAGAGGTCACCGTCGCATCCCATACCTGAGTCGTGCGTCCAAGGTGCACGGGGCGTGCCGAGCCTTCGACGCGGCCTTCGCGCGCAGTGCCAAGGTGATTGCTCTTGAGTTCGATGGTCGTGAAGCTCTGCGCGCCTTCCGGCAAGTGCAGCATGCACCCGTAGCCGCACAGCGTATCGGCGAGCATGATCACCGAGGCGGCATGCAGGTAGCCGTTCGGTGCGAGGTGATGCGGCTGGATGTCGATGGCGCCCGTCAGGTGTTTGTCTTCGACGGACAGCAGCTGGAAGCCGGCCACGTCGGGCAGAGTGCCTTTCTGGTGCTCCATCAAATTCTTCAGCATATCTTCGGTCATGGCTTTTCCTTCTTCTGCGTTACGGGTTCGGACTTCGATGCAGCCAGCTTCGTACGTGCTTCATCGATGTGCCGGCACAAGATCTCTGTGGCTTCCAGCATGCGCGGACCGGCACGATTCATCACGGCGCCATCAATACGGTACAGGTTGCCGAGCCGGACGGCTGGCAGTTGCGGCAAGGCGCGCCAGCGGTCCCATGATTCGTTGCGTTCGTCGCTGGCGAAGATAACTTCGGGTTTGGCGGCAACGACCGACTCGCGGCTGATGCTGGGGGCCAGTTGCGGCAGATTCCCGAATACATTCACTGCGCCGCACAGCCTCAGCGCATCCGACACGATGTGATGGTCATTGAGGGTCATCAGCGGCGCTGGCCAGATCTGGTAAAAAACGCGGACGGGCGACTTGCTCGCATAGCGCTTGCGCAGCGTTTGCTGGCGCTCCCGAAAATCGCGTGCCGCCGCCATCCCTTGCGGGCTGCCTGTCAGTGATCCAAAAATTTCCAGCGTGCGCGCAATGTCATCCAGCCGACGTGGTTCGCTATCGAAGACGCGATAACCCAACTTGCGCAGGCGATCTACTTGCCGCGCGTTGTTCCCGCTTTGCCACGCAATGATGAGATCCGGCTTCAGCGCGATGATGCGCTCGATGTCGAGCTGCATACTGCTACCGATGGAGGTCAGCTTGCTTGCCTGCGGCGGGTAGTCGCTGAATTCGGATACGCCAACCAGCCTGTTGCCAGCGCCCGCCGCGAACATCAATTCGGTTGCGTGCGGCGACAGGCTGACGATGCGTTCAGCAGGGCGGGGGAGGGAAAGTACATGGCCACCATCATCAGTGACGGTGATGGCTGCCAGCGCGGACGATAGCGACAGGCTGAACGTGATCAGTGCGCCGGCCAGCCAGCGACATAGCAGCAGGCCACACAAACGTGCGTGCAGCGCTGGCCCGCGCATCAGATTTCCAGGTTGTCGATCAGGCGCGTCGTGCCGAGCTTGGCCGCGGCCAGCACCACCAGCGGTTCGTTCTGCGCGAGGTCGCCGGCGGTTGGCGGCTGCAGGTCGATGCGCTTGCGGATGGCGATGTAATCAGGCTTCCAGCCGCGATCGGCCAGTCGCTGCATCGCATCTCGCTGCAGCAGCGACACGTCGAGGTTGCCGCCGCGGACAGCGTCGGCCACATGATTCAGTTCGCGATACAGGCTCGGCGCTTCCGCGCGCTCGGCGTCCGACAGGTAGCCATTGCGCGAGGACAGCGCCAGGCCGTCTTCGGCACGGAAAGTCTCGGCGGCGATGATGTCGGTCGGCAGGGCAAACTGACGCGCCATCTGGCGCAGGATCATCAGCTGCTGGTAATCCTTCTTGCCGAACACGGCCACGCGTGGCTGTACGCACGAGAACAGCTTCAGCACGACCGTGGTCACGCCCTTGAAGAAGCCGGGACGGAACTCGCCTTCGAGGATGTCGCCGATCTCGGTCGGCGGCTGCACGCGGAATTCCTGTGGCTCCGGATACAAATCCTTTTCGGTCGGTGCGAACAGCACGTAAACGCCTTCCTTCTCCAGCTTCTCGACATCGGCGGCGAAGGTGCGCGGGTATTTGTCGAAGTCTTCGTTCGGGCCGAACTGCAGGCGGTTGACGAAGATCGAGGCCACCACCGGGTCGCCATGCTTGCGCGCCAGTCTCATCAGCGACAGGTGGCCTTCATGCAGGTTGCCCATGGTTGGCACGAAGGCCGTGCGCAGCTGGCCGCGCAACTGGTCGCGCAGCTCGTCGATCGAGGAAATGATCTTCATCGGGTTCTCAGTCGTTGAGTCGCCCGTCGCGGCGCCGCTGCCGGTCGGGCTTCTGGAAAAATCAGGTGGGGGAGTAGGACAGGCGAACGTAGATCGGCGCGAAGGCTTCGGCCTGGGTGATCTCGATCAGCGTTTCCTTGGCCAGCTCGAGCATCGCAATGAAGTTCACCACGACGACCGGCACGCCACGCGAGGGATCGAACAGATCCTGGAACTCGATGAACTTTGACGATTGCAGACGGCGCAGGATGCCCGTCATGTGCGCACGCACCGACAGTTCTTCGCGCGAGATGGTGTGCTTGGCCGTCAGCTTGGCGCGGCGCAGGATGTCGCCCCACGCGGTCTGCAGGTCGACCACGTTCACGTCCGGGAAGCGGGTGACGACTTGCTGGTCCACGTACACCTGGGTACGGATGAAGTCGCGGCCCACCTGCGGCAGCGTATCGAGGTTCATCGCCGCGATCTTGATCTGCTCGTATTCGAGCAGGCGGCGCACGAGTTCGGCACGCGGGTCGATGGCCTCTTCGCCGCTCTCGCTCTTCTTGGTCGGCAGCAGCATGCGCGACTTGATCTCGATCAGCATCGCGGCCATCAGCAGGTAGTCGGCGGCCAGTTCGAGGTTGCGGCGGCGGATCTGCTCGACATAGTCCAGATACTGGTGCGTGACCGCCGCCATCGGAATGTCGAGGATGTTGAAGTTCTGCTTGCGGATCATGTACAGCAGCAGATCCAGCGGGCCTTCGAAGGCTTCGAGGAAGATCTCCAGCGCATCCGGCGGGATGTACAGGTCGTTCGGCAGCTTGAACAGCGGCTCGCCGTACAGCTTCGCGAAGGCGACGCCATCGATCACGTCGGGCGTGGCATCGATGAGGGCGGTGTCGGTGCTTTGCTCGTTGCCGGGCGCGATACCGTTGTCAGTGCTGGTTTCCACGATGACTCTTCAAAGGGTGCGCCGCTCAGTGCGACTGGTACACGTAGGCCTGCTGCTTGACGCGCGATTCCTGCGCGCGGCGCATCTCGTCGAGGTCGAGCTTGTCCTTGTCCCACAGGCGGGCGCGGCCTTGCTGCTGGTCGGCCTCGATCTGGGGTTGCTTGTTCTTCAGGTCGTCGATGAAACGGGTGAAGTCGGACACGTAGCCGCTTTTCAGCTTGAAAATGCTCATCTCAGTCGCTCGGGCAGGGTCATTCAAAGGAAGGCCGTAGGGCAAGCCGCTATTTTAACCGGTCGCCCGCCCGCCTCAGCGAATCCGCATGCCCGGCTTGGCGCCTGGCCAAGGCTCGAGGATGTAGAGGCCCGGGTTGGCCTTCTCGTCGGCCGCGGACGCCGCCAGCACCATGCCTTCGGACACGCCGAATTTCATCTTGCGCGGTGCCAGGTTGGCAACCATCACGGTCAGCTTGCCTTTCAGGTCCTCGGGCTTGTAGGCCGACTTGATGCCGGAGAAGACATTGCGCAGCCGGCCCTCGCCGACATCCAGCGTCAGCCGCAGCAGCTTGTCCGAGCCTTCGACGTGCTCGCAATCGACGATCTGGGCGACCCGCAGGTCGACCTTCACGAAATCGTCGATCTTGATCTCGGCGTCGATCGCTTCGATATCGGCAGCTGCCGGGGCAGCGCCAGCCGTGGCGGCCGGGGAGGCTTCAGCCGGCGGCTCGAACAATGCGTCCAGCATCTTCGGCTCGACACGCGTCATCAGGTGCGCATACGGATTGATGGCATGCTGGTCCGGCAGCGCGCGCGCAACATCGCTCCACTGCAGCGGCGCCACGTTCAGCAGCGCCTCGACTTGCGTGGCCAGCGCCGGCAGTACCGGCTTCAGGTAGATGGTCAGGATGCGGAAGGCTTCCAGCAGGCGGCTGCAGACTTCCTGCAGCCTGGCATTATTGGCCGGGTCTTTTGCCAGCTCCCACGGCTTGTTCGCGTCGACATAGGCATTCACCACATCGGCCTGTTCCATCGTCACGCGCAGCGCCTTGCCGTATTCGCGCGCCTCGAGCAGCGTGGCGATCTCGTCGCCGGCAGCGCGCAGGCCCGACAGGAAGCTGTCCGATTCGGTCGCCCAGGCCATGCCCAGCTTGCCGTCGAACTTCTTGGTGATGAAGCCGGCCGCACGGCTGGCGATATTGATGTACTTGCCGATCAGGTCGCTATTGACGCGGGCGAGGAAGTCATCCGGGTTGAAGTCCACGTCTTCGACATGCGAGTTCAGCTTGGCTGCAATGTAGTAGCGCAGCCATTCCGGGTTCATGCCGATGTCGAGGTAGCGCAGCGGCGAAATGCCGGTGCCGCGCGACTTCGACATCTTCTCGCCGCTGACGGTGATGAAGCCGTGCACGAAGATATTGTTCGGCACCTTCAGGCCCGCGAAGTGCAGCATCGCCGGCCAGAACAGCGTATGGAA